>WNFC01016786.1_pt1 | contig 19780 bp, 17 predicted proteins | sample 5400541 | NCBI WGS metagenome assembly WNFC01 (sample SAMN13153342, study PRJNA577476) | soil metagenome | isolation source: 120 cm saprolite under Douglas fir tree site 2 hole 2 replicate 1 | place: USA:California | collected 2015-04-18 | reverse complement strand
TGTACCGAGCGCTAGGCCACGAGCCGCCGCAGTTCGGCCACGTGCCGATGATCAACGGCTCCGACGGCAAGAAGCTCTCCAAGCGGCACGGCGCCACCGCGGTGGGCGACTACCAGCACCAGGGGATCCTGCCTGCCGCCATGCGGAACTTCCTCGTCCTGCTCGGCTGGAGCCCGGGCGGCGACCGCGAGATCATGACGCAGGCAGAGATGATCGAACTGTTCTCGCTCGAGGGTATCCAGTCCAAGGCCGCGATCTTCGATACCACGAAGCTCGAGTGGATGAACGGACAGTACCTGTCCATGACATCCGCCGAGGAGCTCTATCCCCTCATCCAGCCGCGCCTCAAGGAGCTGGGGGTGAACGGCAACCGGGACGCTGTGCTGCGGGCGATCGCCGCGGTGAAGACCCGCTCACGCACCACGCTCGATGTGGCGCGCCAGGTGGCCGTGCGGCTGGACCGCAAATTCGTGGAGGTCGACGAGAAGGCGGCCCGAGAAATCGCGAAGGACCCTGCCGCTTACCGTTCGGCCCTCGAAGCCAGCGTGGTCGTGCTGCGCGGCGCTGACTGGTCTCCGGAGGGCCTGGAGAAAACGCTGCGTGCGCTCGCCGAGCAGCGGGGCGTGGCCGCAGGCAAGATCTTCCAGCCGATCCGCATCGCCTTGACGGGGGGCACGGTATCGGAGCCGGTGAACCAGCTGCTCTATGTGATCGGAAAAGACGCGGCGCTGAAACGTCTGGAGGCGGCAGCGAAGCCTTAGGGGATCGCCTTCACTGTGTCCGGCTGCTCCCCGCGCCGGCGCTTCTCGGCGTCCCGCTCAGCCTGTTTGCGCGCCCGCAGCTGCTGGACGTAGCGTTTGAAGTCGTGGTAGGTCTCGGCCCGCGCCGCGGCCTGCAGCAGGTCCTCCCGCATCTCCTGCAGGTGGCGCGCCCGCAGCTGCTCGTCGTAGTTGCCCTCCGGCAAGCGGATCGGCAACAGCGCCAGCGCCGCCGTCGGAATCTTGATGCCCGCCACGTGGATGTATTGCGAGTCGATGCCGAACGCGGTGCCCGCCACGGTCGTTGTCCATACCGGCTTGCGACGCTCGCGCTGCTCCTCGGTCAGGATCTGGTTTAGCGAGTCCACCATCGCCCGCAGCCGCTGCACCGCCGCCGAATCCCGGCGGTCGTGCACACCATACAGCGCCTCGGCCACTTCGGCCGGGAGCGCAGGACGCGGCGGGACCCACGCGAGGCCGTCCCCCATCCGCGGCTGTAGCGACTCGAACAGCGACAACCCGGCGTCCGGCCGGGGCGGCGGACCTGAATCGCGTACGACCGGTGGTGGGGGAACAGGCAGGGGCGCTTGCGGGGTGGCGGTGTCGCTCGGCTGCTTGGACTTCGCAAAGCCGCTCGGCCGCCGGCTGCGCGGCCGATCGGTCCCGTTGTAGGGCGGCGTCTCGGGGACGAGCGTCACGTAGGCCGGGCGGTCTTTGCCCCACGGCGCGGCGAGCGGCAGCACGAACAGGGCCACCACGCCGATGACGTGCAGCGCCACCGCGAAGATCCAGCCCATCTTGGACCGGAGACCGGGAACGCCCTTCAGGTCAAACAGCGGCAAGCACCTTTCCGAGCCGCTCGGCCGCTTCGACCAGGCGCGGCGTCGTGGTCGTGAGCGCGACGCGGAAGAACCCTTCGGCGCCCGCGCCGAACGCGCTCCCCGGCAGGATCACGACGCCCACGTCCTCGATCGCCCGCTGCTGGAATGCGGCCGAAGCGATCCCCTCGGGCAGCGGCACCCACACGTACAGGGTGGCGTGCGGCGACTCTACTTCGAACCCGCTCGACTCGAGCGCCGGCAGGACGGCGTCGCGCCGCGCGCGGAATTGCTCGACGTACCCGCGGGCGATCGTGTCGGCCTGCGCAAGAACGGCGGCGCCGGCCGCCTGCACCGCTAAGAACGCGCCGGTATCGATATAATTCTTCACCCTGGCCAGCGCGGCAATCAACTCCGCCCGCCCCACCACCCAACCGAGGCGCCAGCCAGTCATGCAGAAACTCTTCGAGAGGGAGTGGAACTCGACTGCGGTCTCCCATGCTCCCGGCACCTCGAAGATGCTGGGCGCCACATAGCCGTCGAATGTGATCTCGCAATAGGGGTTGTCGTAGGCGATCAGAATGTCGTGCCGGCGAGCGAACGCCACCGTGCGCTCCAGGTACTCGCGCGGCGCCACCGCCGCAGTCGGGTTGTTCGGATAGTTCAGGTAGACCAGCTTCGCGCGGCGCACCACGTCCGGCGGCAGCTCCTCCAGCTCGAGTAGGAAATCGGTCCGGGGCGTGAGCGGAACGCCGTACGGCTCGGCGGCGGCCAGCACCGTGCCGCCGTGATAGACCGCGTAGCCCGGCTCGGGCACGATCGCCACGTCGCCCGGGTCGAGCACGGCGGCTGCCAGGTGGGCGATACCCTCTTTCGACCCGAGCAGCGGATGGAGCTGCTTGAAGGGATCGACGGTGACCCCGAAGCGCCGTTGCATGTACGCCGCCGCCGCCTCGCGAAACGCTGGCAGGCCGAGCTGAAAGGCGTAGCGGCTCATCGCCGGATCCTGCACGGCTCGGGCAAGCGCCTCCACGGCGACGGGTGGCGGCGGAAAATCCGCGTCCCCGGCCCCGACGTCGATTACGTCCACGCCCAGCTCGATCAGGCGCCGCTTGATCGCGGGCAGCTCCGCCATCGGATACGTGTGCAGGGCCGCCAGCCGTTTGGCGAGCTTCGTCACCGCATCTCCTGCCTGTCGTGAGGCTGCGAGCGCCACGTTGTCCGCGGGATCCTGCTGCAATCTACCCCGTCCCGGCCGGGTCCGCTCACGGGCGCTCGCGGATGCGCGAAGGAATCAGACCGCGCGGGTTCGCGATCGCGTCGATGGCGATCAACATCCCCTCACGCGGCAGTGCCTGCACCCCCAGGACGACGCCGGCGGGCGGGTTGCGCGGCGGGAAGAAGTCGGCCCCCGCCTCCTTGATCGCCGCCAAGTCGCTGGGGCGCAGATTCACGACGTAGATGTCCAGCTTGGAGACGTCGGCGGGGACCGCGCCGGCGATCTGCAGCACGAACGCGAGGTTGGCGAACGCCTGCCGCGCCTGCGCCCGCAGGTCGCCCGGGCCGACCAGCCGCCCGGTGCTGTCGAGTGGTACCTCGCCCGAGACGTAGATGGTGAGACCGATCTTGACCGCGTGGGTGAAGCCGTCGAGGGCGGCGAGGGTCCCGGGGTTGATGTAGCGTGTGCCCTCGGGCCCGAATCCGCCTGGAGCTCCCACGCCGCCCCGCGGTCCCGCCGCTCCGGCCATGCATCCCAGCGCCACCACGGCCGGCAGCGCCGAACAGAGTCCCCGCATCCAGCGCTGCATTTGCGTCATCACTCCCGAGAAGAGGATACTGACCAGATGCGGCCGGTGGTCGCGGCGTCGCTCGCTCAGGCCGGCGCCCCGATCCCGTGCCGCGCGAAGAACTCCTCGCAAGCCTCCCGCACGTCCGCCCACTGGCCGATCGCTGTCTCGGCCCGCGGCAGCCCGTCCAGGATCATCGCGCCGTAGCGCTTGGTGACCGCACGTCGATCCAACAGAACTACGGCGCCCACGTCCGACTTGCTGCGGATCAGCCGCCCGAACCCCTGTTTCAGCTTGAGGGCCGCGAGGGGGACCAGATAGTGGGTGAAGCCGTCGAGCCCGCGCGCCGCGAGGCGTTCGAGCCGCGCCGCTGTGAGGGGCTCCGTCGGGACCTTGAAGGGCAGCTTGGCGAGGATCAGCACGCGCAGCGCCCGCCCCGGGACGTCCACCCCCTCCCAGAACGAGTCGGTGCCGAGCAGAATAGCGGAGCCCGCTTCGCGGAAGCTGCGTAGCAGCTGGTCGCGCTGTCCCTCCCCCTGAACCAGCAGCGGCCAGCGTGCTGCGATCCGCCCACGCACGGCGTCCGCCGTGCGTCGCAGCGCCCCGTGGCTTGTGAACAGGCAAAAGACCCCGCCGTCGGAGGCCTGGCCCAGCTCGAGCAGCACGCGCGCCACGGCCGCGTCGTGCCCCGGCTCGTCGTCCCGCGGCTCGGGTAGATCGGTCGGAATCCCGAACAGACACTGCGCCGCGAAGTCGAACGGCGAAGGGAGAACCTCCCGCACCATGACGCGCGAGGGATCGAGGTCGAGCCCCAGGCGCTGCTCGAGAAACGTGAATTCCCCACCCGCGGCCAGCGTCGCGCTCGTGAGCACGACGGTCTCCACGCGGTCGAACAGGGCGCGCTTCAGGATCGGGGCGAGGTCGAGCGGCACCGACGCGAGCGACAGGTGGGCCTGCCGCCGGCCGCGTCGTTCAATCCAGCGCACCGCCGCCTCGTCTGGTCCCGCCGGCGGAGGCCGGAGCGCCGCTGTGAGCCCATGGGCGGCCGCCTCGAGCCGGCGCACCACGCCACGCAACTCGCCCACCAGCTGCGCCTTGCGCTCGGCCGGATCGTCCAGCGCCAGCCGGTCGGCAATGGTCTCCACCCCGTCGCGCAGCTCGCCGAAAGCGACGAGCAGGTTCTCGAACGTCACGGCGAGTCCCTGCTCCCACACCGGGTCCGCGGCGAACTCGTCGGTGAGTCGCAACACCGGGCCGCCCGGCTGGCCGGCCGTCGCCTCGTCCAGCCTGCGGGCGAGGAGAGCGAACAGCTCTTCCGCCGCGCGGCGCGCCGTGCGCACCGCGTCCTGCAGCCGCCGGGTGACGAGGTCGCGGCTCGCTCCTGAGAGCAGATCCGCGCGCGAGCGCAGCTCGGTAGCGAGCGTGGGCAGCAACCCGCGGCCGTTGCGCTCGAGCCGGCCCAGCAGCCGCTGTACCCCCACCTGGCTCACTTGGGCGCCAAGGTGCGTCGCGGCCACGTCCTCGAGGTGATGCGCCTCGTCCAGGATCAGCCGGCGGTAGGGCGGCAGTACGGCCGCTTCGAGCCAGTTATCGGAGGCCAGGCGCACAGCGAGGTCGGAGGCGAGCAGGTGGTGATTCACCACGACGACGTCGGCCTCGGCGGCACGCCGCCGCGCCTGGAATACGAAGCACCGCTCGAAGTGCGGGCAGGCGAGCCGCGTGCACAGGTCCGACTCCGCGGCGACCGCGTCCCACACGTCGGGGGAGGGCTCATCGGCGAGGTCAGCGAGGCTGCCGTCTGTGGTGCCGGCGGCCCAGGCGGCGATCCCCTCCAGCTCGGCCGCCCGGTCGGCCTCGAACAGCGAGTCCCGCCCGGTGCGTGCTTGTTCCAGTCGCGCCAGGCACAGGTAATTGCGCCAGCCCTTGAGCAGCGCGAAGGTTGGCTGATGCTCGCCGGTGGCCAGGGCGCGAGCCAGCGCCGGCAGGTCCTTGCCGACCAGCTGCTCCTGCAGGTTGATCGTGTTGGTCGAGACGACCGTGCGTTCGCCGTTCTCGCGCGCCCACAGCAGCGCGGGAACGAGGTAGGCGAACGACTTCCCCACCCCGGTGCCGGCCTCAAGCAGCGCAATCCCGCCGTCGTTGTAGACGTCGGCGATGTAGGCCGCCATGTCGCGTTGGCAGGGACGGTCCTCGAAGGCGCCGAGCAGGCGCGCCACGGGGCCGCGCTCCGACAAGAAGCCGGCGACGTCCACGGCATCGAGCCGGACGGCCGCGCGCGCGCGCGGCACTTCCACCACCACGTAGAGCTCGGTCACGGCGTTGTCCACGATCCCGAACCCCACGCCGCCGTCGTGGAGGCGCGCAGCCACGGTAAGGTCGGCGCCGGAGGGCTCAAGCACGCCACTCGGGTGGTTGTGCACGAGCAATTCGCCGCGCGCGGCGATGCCAGGCAGGGCCAGCACCGAATCCACGGTGCCCCGGGCGGCCACCCGCGCCTCGACGATCCGGCCGTTGCCGTCCAGCCGGGCGACGAACGACACTTCGCGCCCGTGCGCCGCGGCGATCTCCTCGCGCAGTAGGGCCAAAACCGCCGGCGCTAGCCGCTCAACACTCATGTTTTCAGCTCGCGCTTCTTGGCCGCTGGAAACAACACGTTGTTGAGGATGAGCCGGTAGCCGGGTGAGTGCGGGTGCAGCGACAGGTCGGTCGGCGGATTGCCGATCTGGTGCTGCGGGTCTTCAGGATCGTGCCCGCCGAAGAACGTCCACGTCCCCTTGCCCAGGTCGTTGCGGATGTACTTCACCCATGGCGCCCCCTCTTCGTCAGCCAGCACGGTGACGCCGGGCTTCAGCCGCTCGCGGAGAAACGACGTGGTGAGCCCGTAGAAGTCGGGGATCACCTGGCGGTGATTCTGCAGCAGCATCGTGGGGACCGGGTCGATCTTGGCGCTGAAGTTGAACAGTTTGAAGGCGCCGAGCGGCTGGCGGCGAGGGCCGGCGTTCACCTGGTGGCCGTCGATGTCCGAGAAGCTCGCGATGAGCGGGTTCGGCTCGATGTGCCCGCCGGTGAACGCGAACGTCTTGCTCCAGTCGAGGCGCTCGTCGGCTTGGGGGTCGATCGGGGTGCCGTCGGCGAACGCCGCGGCGATGTCCACGTGCTCGGCCGCGAGGGCGAGGTCGATCGTCTCGGTGGCGGTGCACATCGCGAACAGGAATCCGCCGTTCGTTACGTAGTCGTGGATCGCGCGCGCCACCGCTTTCTTCAGCTCGGGGACGTTCGCGAAGCCGAGCCGCCGCGCCGCGTCCCCGTTGAAATGCACCATCTCGGCGAGCCAAGGCTGCCCGGTGTAGATCAAGTAGAACTTCGAGTATTGGCCGGTAAAGTCCTCGTGGTGCAGGTGCAGCCAGTCGTACTGCTGCAGCCGGCCGGCGATCACTTCGATGTCCCACACCTTGTCGAACGGAATGCCGGCATACTGTAGCGCCATCGTGACCGCGTCGTCCCAGGGCGGCGCATTGGGTGGCACGTAGACGGCGACCTTGGGCGCCTTCTCGAGCGGCACGGCATCCGCATTGGCCCCTTCGATCTCGCCGCGAATGGCGGTGATCTGCGCCCCGTCCAGCGGCTCGAACCCCACGCCGTTCAGCGCCGCGTCGCGGCGTACCACGGCGCCGTCGGGTATGAGAAACGACCCGCCTCGGTAGTTCAGCAGCCACTCCGTCTTGAGCCCCGCCTGCACGACGCGGTAGGCGACGCCGTACGCCTTGAGGTGGTCGCCCTGCGCCTCGTCCATGGGAATCAGCAGCGAGGGAGTGTCGGACCGTCGGATCGTCGGGTGGAAACCGACCAAATCGGTAGCCACAGACAATCCGACTATCCGACGAACCGACTCGAGGAAGTCCCGCCGCCTCATGATCGCGGAATCGCTCCCTTCGCCCGCTCCAGCTCCCGGCGAGCCTCCGGGACGACGGCGCTCGTCGGATAGGTGAGGATCAGGTGCTCGAGGTGCGCGACGGCTTCCTGTGCCCGTAGCTGACGCAGCAGCAGCTGCGCCCAGGCGAGTTCAGCCGCCGGAGCAGCGGCCCCCACCCCCCCTCCCTCTGCACCGTCCCCTACCACGGTCTCGAACAGCTGCGCGGCAACGGCATCGTTCTGCCCGCCCAGCGCCGCGGCGACTCGGGCCGCCAGCAGGAGGACATCGGCCCGGCCGCCGCTGACCGGCAGCAGCTCCGCCGCGCGCCGCAGCGCCACCATGGCATCGGCCGAGTCCGCGCGGACGAGCTGCAGCAGCGCGCTCCCCAGCTCCAGGCTGCGGTTGGCATCCACTGCCTGCAGCAATGCCAGCATCGTCGTGCGCTCCGTCGCCTGCGCGCGGTCGCCCGCGTAGGGGCCGGCGTCCCGAAAGTGCTGGCGGGCGCTCTTGAGGTCGCCACGGTACAGCGCGGCCCACCCCTGTACCGCCAGCGCGTCCACGCTCGAGTCTCCAGTGAGCAAGGCATCGATCTTGTCGAGCTCGCCTCGGGCGATCCGCGCCCACGCGAGTCGGAGCCGTAGCCCTTCCTGGGCGTCGCCCCCGATGTGGTCGCGCAGCTCCGCGAGCCGCGCGGTCGCGGTGTCGAGCTGCCCGTCCGCGATCAGCACTTCGAGCAACACCGCCTGCGCCAGCATCTTCGCGTCGGCAGGGGCCGTGGGATCTCCGGCGATGCGCTCCAGGACCGCCCGCGCGTCGATCCGGTCGCCGGCGTCGAGGAACGCACGCGCCGCGTCCGCGCGCGCCCGCCCCGCGAGTGGCGGCGGCATGAGATCGGCGTAGCGCGCCAGCGCCAGCCCCCGCCCCACCCAACGAAGGCGCCGTCGCAGCCCGGTCGGCGAACTGGCGTAGCACCTCCGCCGTCTCCGGACTCGAAGGGTCGAGTGTGCCCTCGAGCACTGTCCATGCGCGCGCCGGTTCTCCCCATCCGACCAACAGGAGCGCCACGAGCCTGCGTGCCCGGCTGGGTGTGTCGGGAAGGGTCAGTGCCCGGATCACCCTGTCCCGGTCGTCTCCGGCTGCAGGCACCTCCTCGAGCTGTGTAACCGCGTTCAGCAACTGTGCCGGCGACTCCGTTATCACACGGCCCCATTCTGCCGCGGCCGCTCCCCAGTCGCCGGCCCGCTGCGCGAGATCGGCCAGCTCGTTCGCGAGTGCCGTCGGCCGGCGCAGCGTGCGGCGTCCTTCGAGCAGCACGCTGCGCGCCAGATCGAATAGCCGCTGGTCTTCGAGCGCTACGGCCCATTCGCGCCACGGCGCCTCTTGGGCCGCTCCGCCTCCCCCCGCCCCCCGTTCCGCTGCGGCCCAACGCCGGGCGACAACTTCGACGCTGTCCAACTCCCCCAGGCCCGCGTACGTACGCAACTCGACACCGCGCAGCGGCGCGCTGAGGGAATCCCGCGCGAGCGCGCGGTGCACCAGCGGCAGCAGCTCGCGCTGCCGGCCGAGGGATGGCAGGACGCGTTCGAGGCCGAGCAGCGCCGCGAGGTTCGCTGTGTCGCCGCGCAGCGTGGCAAGATAGACCGCTGCTGCTTGATCGAGCTTTCCCTGCCGCTCCAGCTCGAACCCCCGCCCAATCACCTGGGCGCGCGCTACCCCAGGCGCCAAGGCAACGACCAGGGCCGTTCCCAGGACGCGTGCGCGGCTCACGCAGCTAGCGCGGCGGCGCAGGGGGCGCGGGGGGAGAGGGGGGGGGGATGGGGGGGGGCGTCGCGGAGGGCGCATTGAGGCGGCGGAAGTACTCGAGCACGAGCCTGCGCTGTTCCGGCGAGAGGCTGTTGAGATCCTCCCAGGTCGGGTAGCGCAGTCGCGGGCCCGCGCCGGTCGCCCCTGGGGCCAGCACGCCGGGGAGGTGGACGCTGTCGCCGAGCGCCGGGCGGCTGGTGCGCTGTTGCTGCTCGTCGGGCTCTGGTCCCGTCAGCGTGCGGCCCGCCTCGAGCAGGCGGCGGTACAGACGCTGCTGTCGCTCGAGAGTCGGGCGGTCGAGCCGGCCCGCGTCGAGCTGCCGCGCGAGATCGCGGGCCTCCTGCGCCAGCGGGCCCGCAGCCGAGCTCGCGCCTTCGGCCTGCAGCCGCTCGAGCTGCTGCGCCAGGGCGCGCTGCCGGGCTGCGAGCGCGCGCAGCTGCTGCAACACCGCTTGCGCGCCCGGTCCAATCATCGGTAGTAGGCTCTGGGCGTCGCCGTTCAGCCCTTGCTGCTGCCCCGCCATGCGCAACAGCTGCTCCATCGCTTCCTGGAAGCCGGTCCCCGACTTCGCGTCGACGACGGCCTGACGACTGCGTGCCAGCGCGTACGCCGTTGCATTCAGTGCGTCGAGCGCCTCCTCGGCGAGCGCTTGCGCCGCCGGTGTATTGGGCTGGGCTCGCTCGAGCTGCTGGCGCGCCGCACCCATCTGTCGTTGGGCGAAGCCCAGGGCGCTCTCGAGCCCGGGGCTCACCAGGGCGTGTCGCCCTGATGCCGCCCGGATTTGCTGTGCCACGGCCGCGGCGCCCTCCTCGATCGACGCCTGCTGCGCCCGGGTCGCGGCGCTGCCCTGGGCGAGCCGCAGCTCGTCCACCACCCGCTCCTGGCGTTGCGCCAGATCGGCGGTCTCGCTCATCGCGCGGTCGAGGGCCGCGAGCGCCTCCTGGCGCCAGCGCGTTGCGAGCGCGTCCCGTTGGCCCCGCAGTTGCCCGGCGAGCGAATCGAGCGCGGCCGCGGCCTCCCGTCCGGCGTCGCCCGCGCCAGCCCGATCCCCCTGCGCGGCGCCCTGCGCAGCTTGCAGCATTTCGTGCCGCGCGCGCGCCGCCGCGGTCTGGGCCGGGGCGAGAGGCCCCTCGGTCCGTGTGGGCGGGGGAGCGGGGGCGGGAGGGGGGAGAGGGGGGGGAGAGGGGGCAGTCATGCTTAGGGCGATGTCCCGCGCTGCCTCAGCGATGCCGCGTGAGAGCGTGTCGGCGCGCTCCCTAAGCGCACGCTCGGCCGCCGCAGCCGCCGTATCGGCGCGCGGCGCGGATTCCCGATTCCACTCCTCCTGGCGATTCCGCAGATCCTCGGCGTCGGCGGCGAGGGAGGCAAGCTGACCCTCCACCGCTGCGCGGCGGAACAACTCCCGGCTGCGCTCCAGTGCCTGGCGCAGCTCCCGCTGCGCCTCCGCCAGCCGTTGTAGCGCCTGCCGCATGGCCTCGGGGTCAAGTCGCGCCAACGCGTCTTGCAGCTCCCGCATCCGCTGCTCGAGCTCCGGGGTGATGGCGCGCTGCAGCATCTCCTGCACCTCCCGCAGTCGCGCCTGGAACGCCGTGTCATCCACGCCAGCGGCGTGCGCGGCCCGGGCGATCTCATCCACCGCGCGCGCCAACTCGCGGATCCGCTCGGTGACCGCCTGCTGCTGGCGGGCTACTTCCCCCGCGCGCTGCGAGGCCTGGAAGGGCAACGTCCCCGTCTGGGAGGCCACCGGAGAGCGGGGGTTCAACACGTCGCTCGCCGCGTCCCGGGCGCGCTCGTGTGCGAGGTCGTTCGTGCGCTCGCTCAACGCCCGCTGTGTCGCCCCCAAAGAGTCCGCCGCGGTAGCGATGTCGCGTGCCGCCTCACGGACGGCCGCCCGCAGCTCCTCGCGGCTCGGCAGCCGCAGCGCGTACTCCCGGCTCACCCCCTTGTGCGGCGTCGGCGCATTGTCCCACGCTTCGACGCGGAAGCGCAACGTATCGCCCGGCAGCAGGCCACGCTGCAGCGCGTTCAACTCGCCTTGCACGATCGCGCGATCGCCTACACCGCTCACGTCGAGCGAGTCGCGCACCGGAGCGCCCAGCTTGCCCGTCTGGCTCACGCGCCAGCTCACGACGCTCAAGCGCGAGAGTCCGTGGTCATCGCGCACGTCGATCACGAGGGGCTGGCGCAGCGACAGCGGCAAGGTCGTGTCCATACCCGGCACCGGCACGGTCACCACGGGCGCGGAATCGGGAACGATCCGCACGATGAGCTGGGGCGGCTCGCCTTCGAACGGCGCAGCCCCTTCGCCGGTGAGCGCGAGCCGCCACGCGCCGCTCGCGCGCATGGCGAGGCGTCCCGTGAACCGCCCGCCGCTCACCCGCAGCGGCCACGTCTCTCCGCTCCGGGTCCACCCCGCGGCCGCCAGCGGCACGCTCGCGAGACCCGTCGTCTGCAGCACCGTGCCTTCCGGGAGCGCGAGCGTGTCGGCCCCCGGAAGCACCGCCTCGTCGGGCCGGTCGAGGTAGGCCGGGTAGCGCGCAGTGACGGCGAGCTCGGCGAGGAAGGCCGGGAGGGCGACGGCCACGTGCAGCTCGGCGCTCTTCCGCCCGCCGCTTGTCGCACGGAGGTACAGATCGTTCTGGAGGGGGCCAAGGCGGCGGATCGCGCGGCCCGCGCTGTCGAGCGAGACTGGAACGGGGCGCCACGTCTCGCCCGGCCCACGCGTCCACAGCGTGGCTCGCATGCCGCCCGGCACCTCGAGGGTCGCGATTACACGATCGCCGCGGCGCACCGTGGCGTGGTCCACCGCGAGCCGCACGGGCGCACGCGCGTCCGCCAGCGCGCGCAGCGGATGCCAGAAGGCGGCCGCGCGTCCCGACGCCGGCGCGGCGGCGATGAACAAGGCGGCGCCAGTCGCTGCCATCAGTGCGCCGGCCCACAAACGGCGCCGCGTCACAAGCGACAGCCGGCGATCCACCTCCGCTGCCGCCCGCGCGACTGCGTCGACTGCCCGCGCGTCCGCGGCGGCGAGCAGCGCCGCGCTGGCCCGCTCCCCGCCGGCAGCTGGCGCCAGCAACGTGACGACGCTCCCTGCGCGGCTCCCCGCCGCGCGCTCGACCAGTGCAGCGAGCATCCGAGGCGCCGCTGCCCGCCGTGCCCGCCGCACCACCACCACCACCACGCCCGTCACGGCGAGGATCGCCACCCAGGCGCCCAAGACGCCGCCCAGTCGCGGAGCGAGACGCACGCCTCCGGCCGCTAACGCAAGCGCGAGACCCGCGCCGGCGAGCGCCGCCGCCAACATGCGAGCGCGGATATGGGGCCGGCCCAGCCGCCCCAGGCGGCGCGCTGTTTCGCTCATTTCGCTGAGCTCACGGCGTAGGTGAAGAGATTCACGCCCATGCGGAGAGCCGCCTCGTGCAGTTCAGGGGGATCGTGGTGGACCGTCGAGTCCTCCCAGCCGTCCCCGAGGTCCGACTGATAGGAATAGTACACCACCAAGCGCTCCCCCAAAAAGACGCCGAACCCCTGGGCCGGCAGACCGTCATGCTCGTGGATCTTGGGGATCCCTTTCGGGAAGTCGTAGACGATGTGGTAGATCGGATGCGTCAACGGCACTTCAACCAGGGGATGGTCCGGAAACACGCGGGCGATCTCACGGCGGAACGCCTTGTCCATCCCGTAGCAGTCGTCGGCGTGCAGGGGACGTTGCCGTGTCCGGTCATATAGATGAAGGGGACCTCCCACAGCTCGGCGCCAGTGAGCGTGACGACGCGCTCGCGTTCGGCCACCGGCAACGCGGTGCGGGTGCGCAGTGCGGTGAGGAGGTTCGGCAGGCTCGAAGGGTTGGCATACCAATCGCCGCCGCCGTCGTAGTGCACGCGGCCGATCGTCAGCAAAGCGTCGGATGGACGGGTCGTCGGATTGTCGGATGGACCGACCGCCAAGCCGAGCAGTACCAATCCGGCGATCCGCCCGTCCGACAGTCCGACACGCTTCATAATTCGTTGACCAATCGGTATGCGCTGTTCCGGGAGATTCCGGTTTCTTCGGCGAGCCGCTCAGCGACGTCTTTGCGCGTCATGCCCTCTGCCAGGAGCAGCCGGGCCCGGTTCTCGGGATCGGGCAGCGGCGGCTCGGGCGGTGCGGTTCCTGTGCCAGCGACGACAATGGTGACTTCCCCGCGCGCCGGCGTCTCCGCGTAATAACCCGCCAGCTCTGGCAGGGTCCCATCGCGCGTTTCCTCGAACACTTTCGTCAGCTCGCGCGCCACGGCGGCGCGACGGGTCGGCCCGCAGACGCTCGTGAGGTCGGCCAACAGCTCCGCCACACGAGTCGGCGCTTCGAACAGGACCACCGTCCACTGCGACCGGGCCACCGCTTCAAGCAGCCGGGCGCGGTCACGGCCTTTGCGCGGCAGAAACCCCAGGAACAAGTAACGGTCCGCCGGGAGACCTGACACGGCGAGTGCCGCACCCACCGCCGTCGGTCCGGGGATGGAGACGACGGGGATGCCCCGCGCGCGCGCGCCCGCCACCAGCTCGGCGCCGGGATCGCTCACCGCTGGCGTGCCCGCGTCAGTGACGAGCGCGATGTCCCGTCCGCTCGCCAGCAGGTCGAAGAGGCGGCGCTGCGCCTTCGTCGGGGAGTGCGCGTGGAAGCTGAACAGCTCGGCGCGCGAGCCGACGTGCTGTAACAGCGTCTTGCTGCGGCGCGTGTCCTCGGCGGCGACGACCGCCACGCGCGTCAGCGTCTCGGCGGCTCGCGGCGAGAGGTCGCCCAGGTTCCCGAGCGGCGTGGCGACGACGTACAGGGTGCCGGCCACGTCACCACGGCACCGGCCACGGCATGCGGCCGTAAAAGCCGGCCGCCTGCAGGACGTAGCGGTGCTCCTTCGTGGCGTCTTTGAGCACCTTCGACGCGGTGCCGGGCATCATCACTTCCAACCCTTCGAGCAGCTGCAGCGCCCAACCCCCCAAGGCCACGGGCAGCTCCTCGGGGTGCACCACCGCGTCGGGCGTTTCCCCGCCGCGCGGCACGGAGAGCACCGCCAGGGCCTTGTGAGTGCCCACCATGGCGCCGCACACCTTCTGCGCGCGCTTTTTCGCCTCGCCCGGGAACTCGAGGTCCACCGCGTCCACGATGCGCCAGTACAGCTCGCGGTAGGTGCTGACGAGCGCTGCTGGCGCCTGCGCTGGCAGCTCGCTGACGGCCGGGGCGATCGCGGCGGCCAGGGTCGCGGCCGCGCCGTCGGGCCCGGGTTGGAACAGGGACTCGATGTACTTCGGGACCGCCATCGCCTCGGGCTTGTCGCAGAAGTAGCCGCCGGCAAAACGCCCGTCCTCCACACGCAGGTAGGAGACGCGGCCGTTGGAGATCAGCTCGAGCACCCCGGTCACGTGCTCAGCCTGCAGCGCCGGGAATAGCGCGGCCGGCTGGCGCGGGTCCACGAAATGCGCCTGCGCCGGAGCGGCGCAGCACTGATACATCCACGCCAGCTGCTCCATCGGCGCCTGACAGTACGCCAACTCGCCGCGCTCCATCTCCGCCCGCATCCGTCGCAGCCCCTCGCCGATCGTGATCACCTGGCGGCCGGCCGTATGCAGCGACGCCGCGTTGACGGCCTCGCCCTTACGGAAAAACAGCAACAGGCATTCGTCGGGGAGGTAGGCGCTGATGTAGCCGTCCACGCGCCCGTCTCGATCGCGCTTGGCGAACGAGAGGAGGTTGTCGAAATGGATGAAGGCGAGTCGGGTACGATGAATCAGCCGGTGCGTCTGCGGAAACACCAGATCCGTTAGACGCACCGGCGAGTTCATCAGGCGAGCGGTGCTCGCGCGCATGGTCCTCCGCCGAGGGCCTTACGTGAGGTGCTGCTGAATCTTCTCCAGAAACGCCGGCTTGGGGTAGGCACCGACCACTGTGTCGACGTGGCGCCCGTCCTTGAAGAATAGAATACTCGGAATCGAGCGCACATTGAAGCGCATCGGCGTCCGCTGGTTCGCGTCCACGTCCATTTTCGTCACTTTCAGCTTGCCGTCATACTCCCCGGCGATCTGCTCCATGATGGGGGCCACCATGCGACAGGGCCCACACCAGGTGGCCCAGAAATCCACCAGGACCAGCCCCTTGTACTGTTCCACCTCCGACCCGAACGTGGCGTCGGTGACCTCCGTGAGATGCGCTGCAGTCATGACCTACCACTCCTTATCAGACACTCGTTATGTTGACGTCCATGAAGCCCGACCGCCGCGGCCCGGCTCCCGACTCGGTCCCCCACGTCGCCCACGTCGGTATCGCCGTGCCAAGCATCGCCGCCGTCGTACCGTTCTATCGCGATGTGCTCGGCATCGTCCCTGACGCCCCCGAGACGGCCGACGGCGCCACGATCGTCAACCTCCACTTGGGCGACGTCGACGTGGAGCTGCTCGAGCCCCAGGGGGCCGACAGCCCCGTGGGCAAGTTCCTGGCCCGGCGGGGCCCCGGAATCCACCACATCTGCTATCGCGTGTTGGACCTCGACGCCGCCCTCGCCCGCTGCCGCGCAGCGGGCTACCGGCTGATCGACGAGCGCCCCCGCCCGGGCGCCGGCGGCCGGCGCGTGGCGTTCCTTCACCCGCAAGCCACGGCCGGGATCCTGCTGGAGCTGACCGACTAAAGCAACACCGGACCGCTACTGGCGGTTTCCGGTGCCGCCGGGTTGGCAACCGCGTGCGGGGTTGCCTGCGGCCTCAACGTGCGCATCGAAGACGATCCAGCTGCCCCGCTTCGTCTGCATGAGGTCGATCGGTTGCACGTGGTTGCAGTCTGCGCGCTGCAACTCCACCCGGAACGTACGGACCTTGTCGTTACCCGGGGGCGCGATCGGACCCTCGATGACTCGATATCCAGTATGGTTCAGATAGATCTGCATGCCGGTGAGGTGCATCCGCAGCCGATCGGGCTTCATCCATTCGACCGCCGGGCCGTCCTGGTTGCCCCACAGCTGGCCCATACGGTTGAGATCGTTCGCTTTCACCGCGGCGAGAAACTGGTCCAGAGCCTGGCTCAACGTCTGCGGGACCGGTGCTTGGGACCCGTGGCCACAGCCGATACCCAGGAGCGTCACGAGGACCGCGTATCGTCGCATCAGGAGGGCCCTTTACCGATGAGTGGAACGATCCGAAGGTAAGACGCCATGCGCCTCTACGTCAACATTGATCACGTGGCAACCTTGCGGCAGGCGCGCCGCACCGACGAGCCCGATCCCGCGCGCGCCGCTGAGGCCGCCGAGCGCGGCGGTGCCGACGGCATCACCGTCCATCTGCGCGAGGACCGCCGCCACATCCAGGATGCGGACGTCCGCGCGCTCGCCCGCAGCATCACCACCGTCCTCAACCTCGAGCTCGGCGCCCATCGCGAGATCGTCGGGATCGCGTACCGCCTGAAGCCGTTCCAGGCGACGCTCGTCCCGGAACGGCGCCAGGAGATCACCACCGAGGGCGGACTCGCCCTCCGGCCCCGCGACACCAAGGTCCGCGACGCGATTCGCCGTCTCCAGGGCGCCGGGGTCCGCGTCAGCTTGTTCATCGACCCCGACCGCGCGGCGATCGACGTCGCGCACGCGCTCGGCGTGCCGGCCGTCGAGCTGCACACCGGTCGCTACGCTCACACGTGGAGCAAGAGCGACCGCGCCCTGGCAGGATTGCGGCGCGCCGCCGCGTACGCCCGCGCGGCGGGCCTGGCCGTGCACGCCGGCCACGGCCTCACCTACCAGAACGTCCAGCCCGTCGCCGCCATCCCCGAGATCGAGGAGCTCAACATCGGGCACAGCATCGTGAGCAGCGCGGTGTTCGTTGGGATGGAGGAGGCGGTGCGGCGGATGAGAAGGCTCGTTGATACAGCCAGCAGTGGTCAGCCATCGGCCGTCAAAAAGATGACGGATTGCTGACGGCTGGCGGCTGATCGCTTAACTTGGAGCCCATGACGACCCCGAATCCCGCCCAGCCCCTCGGCATGTCGGATTTCTTCGTACTGGAGGCGGGCGAGTACTTGGAGCGTCTCGACGCGCAAGTCCAGGCGCCGGAAGGGACCGCCCCCGCGCCCGACGAGTTCGTGCGGCTGGCGCGGGCACTGCGCGGCAGCGCGCTGATGGCGAGCCAGCAGGCGATCGCGCGCGCGGCGTCCGGCCTCGAAGCGCTCGCGCGGTCCGTGCGCGAGGCCCGCAGACCGTGGAACGCGGAGACCCGCCAGATCGCGATCCGGGCCGTCGACGACCTCAAGATCTTCGTGCGCCGGGCGAGCAGCTGGACCGAGGCGGATACTGCCAAGGCCGAGGCCCTTGCGACGCAGCTCGAGCAGCTGGGCGGACGGCCTTCGGCGCAGATCCGCGCCGCGGAAGTACTAGGGCTCGACGCGGGCGCCCGCGCGTTTGTGGCGCGCGAGGGAGCGGCCATCGCCAGCGCGCTCGATCGCGCAGCGCAGACCCTGCGCACCAACCCGCTCGCGCACGACCCGTTGCAGCATGTATTGAAGGCATTGCAGCCGCTGCGCGGCCTTGCCGCCTTGAGCGACCTGCCCCCGCTCCCCGACCTGCTCGAGGGGATCGAGCGCGCCATCGGCGGCTTCGGCCGGCCGGGCGCGCCGCCGAGCGAGTCGGCCGAGCTGTTCCAGGCGGCGGCCGGCGCTATCGCCAAGGCAGCACGCGAGGTCGCCGAACGCGGCCGTCCCGACCCCGAGGCAACCGAATTCAAGGCCTTCGCAGCACGGCTGGTCCGGTTCGAGGACGCTGAGCCGGACGTGATCCCGATCGCGAGCCTCTACTACGCGGACACCGGCCCGCACGTCGTGCGACGCGGCACCCCGCCCGCCCGCCCGGCGACACTGGGCCGGCTGGAGCTGGTGAGCCACGGCGAGCACCTGCGCCAGGCCGCCGACTCGCTGGAGCGGGCACCCAGCGGCACCCAGCGCGAGCTGCGCGCACACACCCTCGTGGGGACCTTCCGCGCGCTCGCCGGCGCCGGGGGGGGGCCGCTAGCAGACCGTGTGGCGGAGTTCGCGCTAGCCGCGCGCGAGGCGGTGACCGCCGGCCTCGCGGTGCAGAGCCCTGGCGGCTTCGCATCCGCGCTGCGCAAGGTCGGCGACCTGCTGGCCCGTTCCTCGACCGACGACGAGGAGGGACTCGCCACCCAGATCGCCGAGCACACCCGCGCCGTGCAGACACTCGCGCCAGCGGTGGCGAGGGAGGCCGCGCCGGCGGCTCCCGCTCCGAGCGCCCCATTCTCCCAGGAGGACACCGTTCCTCCCGAGACCGCCGACCTCGTCGGCTCGTGGGTGACATACCGTCGCCTATTCGCCGCCGGCGTCGGCCCGGCCTCATTACCGGAGCTCCTGGCGGGGGTCCCGCAAGCGAGGGCGCAGGTCGACGAGCCGACGGTGGTGGACATCCGCATGCTGCTCTACAGTGGCGTGCGGGCGCAGCAGCGCGCTCAGGAGCTGCGCGCGGAGGCCAAACTCGCCACGGGCGAACGGCTGCGCGCGCTCGTCGAAGAGGTTTGCGACCTCGTTGCCCTCGCCCTCGAGCCCCCCCTCCCTCCCCCCGCCCGTCCCGGCGCCTAAGCGCGCCTCCCGCTGGGCCTGGGTCATCGGCCTCGCGGTCACGGGTGCCTTCCTGGCGTGGGCCGTGCGCGGAACGCACTGGAGCGAAGTGCGCGCCGGCCTCGGCGCCGTCGATCCCGTCCTGCTGCTCGCGGCGGTCGCGCTCGCTACCCTGACGTTCCCACTGCGCACGATCCGCTGGCGGGTGATGCTCCGCAGCGGTGACGCCCGGGGGGGGGGGACGCCGTTCCCCTGGCGCCCCTTATGGCAAGCGGTAGCGATCGGGTTCATGGCGAACAACCTGCTGCCGGCCCGGGCCGGCGAGTTCGCGCGCGCGTACGTCGCCAGCCGCCAGCTGCCGGTGCGGTTCACGACCGCGCTCGCGTCGATCGGAGTGGAGCGAGTGTTCGACGCGCTGGTCATGCTGGGGTTGATGGCGCTGGCGATCGCGGCTCCGTCGTTCCCCGCGGACACGACGCTTCTGGGCGCCCCGCTGTCGCGCGTCGCCGCACGCACGGCGGTGCTGTTCGGAGCGATGTTCGTGCTCGCCCTTGTCGTCGTGCTCCGGCCGCTGCCCTGGCTCGCGCTGTTCGAGCGTGTGGTGCGCGCGGTGTTCCCGCAGCGGCTGGCCGAGCGGCTCGCCGGCATCGCCGAGGGGCTGGTGTGCGCGCGGTGTTCCCGCAGCGGCTGGCCGAGCGGCTCGCCGGCATCGCCGAGGGGCTGGTGGCCGGGCTCGAGGTCCTGAAGCGGCCCGGACGATTCACCGCGATGTTGTTCTGGTCGTTCGTGCTCTGGCTCACCAATGCCGCGTCGTTCGCCGTCTGCTTTCGAGCGTTCGGGCTGCACGTGCCGCTCGAGGGCTCCCTGCTACTCCAGGGAATCCTGGGGTTCGCCGTGGCGCTGCCAGCGTCGGCTGGCTTCTTTGGTGTTTTTGAGAAGGGGACCCAACTGACCCTGCAGATTTACGGCATCAGTCCCAGCCTGGCGCTGGCCTACGCAGTCGCCTACCACCTGTCGACGTTTCTGCCCATCACCCTGCTTGGCCTGGCATCCCTCTCCCGGGTCCGGCTTCATCTGCGCGACCTGCGCGGTGTGCCCGCCGCCGATCAGCCCCCCGCCGTCGCG
>WNFC01008097.1_pt1 | contig 19784 bp, 14 predicted proteins | sample 5400541 | NCBI WGS metagenome assembly WNFC01 (sample SAMN13153342, study PRJNA577476) | soil metagenome | isolation source: 120 cm saprolite under Douglas fir tree site 2 hole 2 replicate 1 | place: USA:California | collected 2015-04-18 | reverse complement strand
GCCGCCACGCCCTCGTCCACGCTCGCCACCACGATCACGCCGCCGTTGGCGAGCGCCGCCCGCGCCGTCTCGGCTGTGGGCAGGTCCCTGAGTTGGCGAGCGAGCTCCGCCTCCACGCGATCAGGCAGGGCGGGATCGAGAGCGACGAGCACCGGCACGGCATCGGGATCATGCTCCGCCTGCGCGAGCAGGTCTGCGGCGACCCTGGCCGGGTCGGCCGTGTCGTCCGCGAATATTGTCAGCTCGGACGGGCCGGCCAGCAGGTCGATGGTGACCGCGCCGGAGACGAGCTGCTTCGCTGCCGTCACATAACGGTTCCCCGGCCCCACGATCACGTCGCGGGGGGCGATCGGTCCCGCGCCATAGGCGAGCGCCGCGATCGCTTGAGCCCCGCCGGCGGCCAGCACACCGTCCGCGCCTGCAATTGCGGCGGCGGCGAGGCTTAAGGCTTGCGGCTTAGGGCTGGCAACCCATACGTCTCGGACGCCCGCAACGCGGGCAGTGACGGCCGTCATGAGGACCGACGAGGGCAGGGCGTAGCGACCCCCCGGTGCGTAGCAGCCGGCGCGCTCGACGGGCGCGATCCGATGCTCGGCGACTCCCCCGGGCACTGGGACTGTCACCGGACGGAGGGCGGCCCGCTGGGCTGCGGCAAACAGCTGGATCCGCTCGGCGACCCGCTCGAGGCGCGCGCGATCGCTGGCCGGGAGACGCGCGAGCGTCTGGTCGAGCTCCGCGCGCTCGTGAAAGAGCTGTGCTCCCGGCTGGACGTCGCCGAACCGCTCGGCAAACTCGCGCAGCGCCGCCTCGCCTCCGGTCCGCACAGCGTCGACGATCGGTGCGACCTGCGCGAGCGTCTCGGGAGACACGGCGTCGCGCCGGCGGCGGGCCAACTGGGGGAGCGAGCGCAGGGGCAACAGCCGCCCACTCATGGGGCAGCTTCCGACTTCGCGGCCATCGGCCGGCGCGTCACCGCGCCGCGCCGGCGGGAGAGCTCCGCCACCACCTCAGCCAGTGAGCCGCCGCCGCGCACGAGGGCGACCAGCGCGAGGTACAGCACGTCGGCGGTCTCGTGGACCGCCTCGACACGGTCGCTGGCCCGCCCCAGCTCTTCGGCCTCCTCCCGCAGCTTCGCCGCCAGCAGCCCAGGGTCCCCTAGCAGTTTCGCGGTTCCCGATCCCGGCTCGGGCCGGGCGGCGCGCTCCGCGATGGTGCGCGCGAGGGCGTCGAGATCGAACGCCGACGGCCAGCAGGACCGCCGATCGAGGTGACAGAACCCGGCGCCGTGCTGCCGTACGGTGAAACGCAGCGCGTCGCGGTCGCAGTCCAAGTCCACGCGCACCAACTCCTGCGTGTTGCCCGACGTCGCGCCCTTTTCCCACAGCTCCCGGCGCGAACGCGACCAGTAGGTGCCTTTGCGCTCGGCGACGGCGCGCGCGAGCGACTCACGCGTACTCCAGACCAGTCCCAGGGCGTGCCCCCATTCGTCGCACACGACCGTGGGCCAGACGTCGACTCCCTCGTAGTTCCCGGGCTTCGCCAGCGGCGCCGCCACCGCTTCGCCCAGCGAGAGGCGTCCGGCATAGAGCGCCATGCCCACCTGCGCGTCGGCGCCGATGCGGTCGAGCTCGGCGATCTCCGTGGCCGTGGTGATCCCACCGGCCGCGGTGAGGCGTGCTCCCCCCTCCCCCCCGGCCGCCGCGCGCACGGCGGCCGCCACGGCCTGGAAGTCGAATCCGCCCATGGCGCCTTCCTTGTCCACCTGCGTGAACAGAAACCCGCCGACTAGGGGGGCGAGCTCGCGGATCCGCTCGAGCACCGACGCGCCCGCAGCGGTGCGCCAACCCTCCACCACCACCTGGCCGCGCTCCGCGTCGACCGCGGCGATCACCCGCTCGCGCGGCAGCGCGCCGCAGAAGTCCCGACTCGCCGCCGTGCCGATCATGATCTTCGCGGCGCCCGCGTCGAGCCAGGCGCGCGCCGTATCCAGATCGCGGATGCCGCCGCCGACACGGCATGGGGCCCGGCGCACCATCTCACGGATCAGCCCCGCGTTCGAGCCCTTGCCGAGTGCGGCGTCGAGGTCGACGACCGCTACCTCTCCGGCCACCGCGAACTCCTCGAGCCGGGCCAGCGGGTCGCCGCCATCCAGCACGAGGTCTCGACCCCCGCGGAGCTGGACCGCGCGGCCCTGCATCAGGTCGATGCTGGGGACGATCATCGCCGCACCCGGATGCCGCGGAGCGAGAGATCGGCCTTGATGCCGTCGACGGTATCATCGCCGTCGTGGAACACCGACGCCGCCAGCACGGCGTCCGCGCCGGCGCGGAACGCGTCCGCCACGTGGGCCCGCTCGCCGATCCCACCCGACGCGATCACCGGCACCCGCACCGCGCCGAGCACGGCCCGTAAGAGCTCCAAGTCGGGGCCGGCGCGCGTCCCGTCCCGGTCCCAGCTCGTGAGGAGGATCTCCCCGGCCCCCAGGCCCGCAGCCTCCCGCGCCCACCCCACGGCGTCGGGTAGGGCGGGCTGGCGGCCGCCGTGCGTGAGCGCTTCCCACCCACTGCCGGTGCGGCGCGCGTCGATCGCGAGTACCACGCACTGGCTGCCGAACTCGGAGGCGAGCTCCGACAAGAGGGCGGGCCGCAGCACCGCGGCGGTGTTCACACTCACCTTGTCCGCACCGGCCGCAAGCAGCCGGCGCGCGTCATCCACCCTTCGCACGCCGCCGCCGACGGTGAGCGGAATGCGGATCGCCGCGCGCACCCGCGCCACCGTCTCGATCTGCGTGGCGCGCCCTTCGGCCGACGCGGCCACGTCCAGCACGACGATCTCGTCCGCGCCCTGAGACTCGTACAACGCTGCCTGGGACGCCGGATCCCCCGCGTCGCGGAGGTGCTGGAACTGCACCCCCTTCACCACCCGTCCATCCCGTACGTCGAGGCAGGGCACGACTCGTGGCAATAGTCCCGGGGTAGAGCCGGAGAGGGCCGCCGCCGGCGCGCCCTTCGCTCCCGCGAGCCAGCGCTCGAGCAGCGCCGCGCCGTACGCGCCCGACAGCTCGGGATGGAACTGGCAGGCAAGCAGGCGCTCACCGTCCCTCTGCAGCGCCGCCACGAACCGCGCGCCATGCGTCGTCCACGCGGGGAGCCAACCGGGGGGCGCCTCCCGCAGCGCGTATGAGTTCGCGAACGCCGCCACGCCCGTAGCCACGAGCCCTTCGCTGGCCGCGGTAACCGCGTTCCAGCCGAGGTGCGGCACGCGCACGTCTTCCGGCAGCCGGCGGCAGGTGCCGGGGATGACCCCGAGCCCGGCCACTCCAGGCGCTTCCTCGCTCGCTTCGCACAGCATCTGCATTCCGAGGCACACGCCCAGGAGCGGGGTGCCGCGTGTCGCCGCGTGCGTGATCGCCTGGTCGAGCCCGCGCGCGCGCAGGGCCCCGAGCCCGGCGCCGAACGCGCCCACACCGGGCAGCACCACGCGTGGCGCGTCTTGCACGACGCCCTCGTCACCTGTCACCAGGACGGTCGCGCCGAGGCGGCGGAATGCGCTTGCGATCGACGCGAGGTTCGCGACGCCGGAATCGACGATCACGACGTCAGTCATTGCGCCCCGTTCTTGTCCCCGAGGCTGCCCTTGGTGGACGGCACGTCGTCGAAGCCTGAGCAGGCCACCGCCTGCTTGAGCGCGAGGGCCGTCGCCTTGAAGGCGGCTTCGGCTCGGTGATGATCGTTCTCGCCCTTCAGCACGTCCACGTGCAGCGTGAGGCGTCCCGCTGCCGCTAGTGAGCGGAGAAGGTGCGAAATGTTCTCGCACGCGAGACCACCGATCGATTCGCGGGAGAGGCCGAGCGTCACGTCGGCATACGACCGTCCCGACAGGTCGACCACGGCGCGCGCCAGCGCCTCGTCCAGGGGGGCGTAGGCCCAACCGAACCGGTTCACGCCGCGGCGCTCGCCCAGGGCGCGGTCGAGCGCCTGGCCCAGCACCAAGGCGCAGTCTTCGGCCGTGTGGTGATCGTCCACGTGCAGATCGCCCTGGCAGGCGAGGGTGACGTCGAACCGGGCGTGACGGATCAAGGCCTCGAGCAGATGGTCCAGGAAGCCGAGGCCCGTCTTCACGTCGGCCTTCCCCGTCCCCTCGAGGGTGAGCGTGACGGTAATCGACGTCTCGCGCGTGGCGTGAGTGACGCTGGCGGTACGCGCGGTCACGGCTCGCGTCCCTCGGCGGCGAGTGTCTCCTCGAGGGCGCCGCTCAGCCGCTCGAAGTCGCCGGCATTGCCAGGTAGGGTGATGCGCAGCGTCGTCTCGAGGCCCGCCCCCCGGCGGTCGGGAAAATCGCGCACCAGCACGCCACGGTCGGCGAGTCCCGCGCGGATCGACCCGGCGCGCGACCCGCATTCGACGAGCACGAAGTTCGCCTGCGACGGCCGGGGCGCGAGGCCGGCGGCGGCAAGCCGCGCGCTGAGGACGCCGCGCTCCTCGCGCACCCGCGCGACGTGTGCGCGGAGCGGCTCGACGCCGCGCTCGAGCTGGGACAGCGCCAGCGCGACCGAGGGTGCCGCCACCGCGTAGGGACCGCCCGCCGCCCGCAGCACGGCGATCACATAGGGGCTCCCGATGGCGTAGCCCACGCGGCAGCCGGCAAGGCCCCAGGCCTTGGAGAGGGTGCGCAGCACCAGGATGTTGGGAAGATCGAGTACCGCGGCGGTGAGATCTTCGTCCGCGTACTCGACGTACACGTGATCGAGGATAACGAGCGCGTTGGGCGCCGCCGCGGCGAGACGCCGGACATCAGCCAGCGTCGCCACGCTCCCCGTCGGGTTGTTGGGCGAGACGATCGCCACGACGCTCGTGCGCGTGTCGATCCGGTTAACGAACGCATCGATGGGGAATGCATCGTCCCACCACGGCACGCGCACCAGCTGGCCGCCGGCGAGCGTGGCGCTACAATCGAACATGTCGAAGCTGGGCTCGGGCAGGAGGATCGTACGGCCGGGCTCGAGGAAGGCGCGGCAGGCGCGGTCGATGCCTTCATCCGCGCCGGCGGTCACCAGCAAGCGCTCGGGCGCCACGCCGACACGCGTGGCGAGCGCGGCTTCGAGCCCTGAGACGTCCGGGTAACGCCGCAGCAGCTCGGGATCCGCGTTGGCTAGATCGCTCAGCAGGGCGGGGGACGGCAGCACTCCTTCGTTCGAGTCGAGGCGAAGCAGGCCGGGAACGCTCGCCGGACGGCGATACGCAGTGGCCGGGTCGATCCGCGACACGGGACCCTGTAGGGTCGTGGCAGCGGCCGTCACGGGACGATCTGCGAGAAGGTGGACACAACCAGGTCGGTGCCGCCGGCCGCTTTCACCGCTGGGATCACCTGGGGGAGCACGTCGCGCGGCACGGCGGCCTTCACGGCGTAGCCACCGTTGCCGTACAGCGGCGCCACCGTGGCTTGCCGCATCGACGGCAGCACCGCAACCACCGCTTCCAGGCACTCCGCCGAGGCGTTGACCTCGAGCATCACGCGGCGCCGGGCTACGAGCACGGAGTCGAGCAGCATCACGAGATCCTCGATGCGGCCCCTGCGCGCCCGGTCCTCGAGCGCCGCAGGGTTCGCATACAAGCGTGTGGAGGAGCGCATCACCTCGTCCACGACCACGAGGCCGTTCGCCTCGAGCGTGGCGCCGGTGGCGGTATTGTCCACGATGACGTCGGCGTCTTCCGGCGGGAACACCTCGGTCGCGCCGTACGAGCGCACGCACTCGGCGGAGAGACCGCGCTGCGCGACCCAGCGCTGGGCCAGCCGCTCGTACTCCGACGCCACCACCAGGTGCCGCACGGGGAGGCGCCCGTCCACGAGCAGCGTCTTGGGCGCGGCCGCGACCACCTGCACGGGGTCGAGCCCGGTGTCGAGCACCTCGACGACGTTCGCCTCGAGCTCGGCCACCCAGTCTGCGCCGGCGAAGCCCAAGTCCCGGCTGCCGAGGGCGAGCATCTCCACGACGTTCTGCGGCTTGAGGATCTTGGCTTCGGTGTCCGGCAGAGACACGTCGGGACGGTAGCCGCGGGCGCCGGGGCGAATCCGGATGCCGGCGTCGCCGAGGAGAGTCAGCACGCTTTGCTCCATACGGCCTTTCGGCAGGCCGAGGCGCAGGGGCGCAGAGGAAACGGATTGTCGGGACATCGTGGGGCTCCCAATCGTGGGCCGAACCGAGGCCCCGGAGCTATGGCGTCCCGAAAAGCACGACGCCGGCCCCGGGGGGGTCGGCGTCGGCGATGGACTCAAGGTGCTGCGCTCTGCTCGTTACCTTGGCGTACGCCTCCGGCTCCCCCCATGCAACGGGTAGTGATGGTGGTGCCGGTGATGCAAACAGGTACGCTGCATAGCTGGTAACTAACGGGCGGCCCAATCCTTGTCAACCACCCGAAAGTATGGTTGACACGGCGGCACGAGCCGGGTAAATAGCAAAATCATGATCGCCCGCCACACCACCACAAGCTGTTGTCCGCCCTGTCGGATGATGTGTACTCGCTCCTCGGGGAGCGGACGCGGTTGTGGCGCTGTGGTTGCCGGCATCGGATGATGCTCGACTAGGTTGTAAACGGCACGCGCGACGCATATCGGGCCCGCTTCCCACGGAAGCGGGCCCGTTTCGTTTTCCTCACGCCGGATGAGAAAGCGACGGTCGGAGAAGAGATGACTCAACCTGAGCTGGCAACCGACAGGCGCTTGGCGCAGGCGCACGGCTTCACGCTGTGGTTCACGGGTCTGTCCGGCGCGGGCAAGTCCACGCTCGCCGCGGCGGTGAGCGCGGAGCTGCGCGGTCGGGGCGTCCCGGTCGAGGTGCTCGACGGTGACGAGGTGCGCCAGAATCTCTCCAAGGGCCTGGGGTTCTCGCGCGAGGACCGCGACACGAACATCCGCCGCATCGGCTACGTTGCGAAGCTGCTCGCGCGCAACGGCGTCGCGGTAATCACCGCGGCGATCTCACCCTACCGTGCCATCCGAGATGAGGTACGCCAGGACATCGGCGCCTTTGTCGAGGTGTACGTGAAAGCCACGCTGGACGAGTGCATCCGCCGCGACACCAAGGGGTTGTACGCCCGAGCCCTGGCCGGGGAAATCCCTCAGTTCACGGGCGTATCGGACCCCTACGAAGAGCCCGTGGCTCCAGAGCTCCTGATCGACACCGAACGCGAGGAGGTGGCCGACAGCGCATCCCGGGTCATCGACCGGCTCCTCGAGCTCGGCCACCTGCGGAGTCCGGGCGATGCTTAGCGCGGGGCAGGTTCGCGGGCAGGCCGTGGCCCTCAGGGATGCCGACCCCGAGACGACCCTCACGTGGGCGGTGGATACGTTCCCGGACAAGGTGACCCTGACCGTGAGCTTCGGCGGAGGCGGCGTCGTGCTCGCGCACCTGCTCAGCCGCATCGACCGGACGGTGCCGGTGCTCTTCCTGGACACCGCTTTCCATTTCCCCGAGACGTACGCGTTCAAGGAGCGCTTTGCCAAACGCTACGGCCTCAATGTCGTCGACTTGAAACCCCTGACCGACCCGGGCCCGCTGTACCAGACGGATCCGGACCGCTGCTGCACGATTCGCAAGGTCGAGCCGCTCGCGCGGGCGATCGCCGGGTTCGACGCCTGGATCAGCGCGGTGCGGCAGGATCAGTCCTCCGGCCGCTCGTCGACCGAGGTCGTCGAGTATCACGAGGTCGAGGGCCGCCCGATCGTCAAAGTGTTTCCGCTGGCGCACTGGAGTCGCGCGGACGTGTGGCGCTACATCCGGGAAAACGGCGTGCCGTATCACCCGCTGCTCGACCAGGGTTACTCGAGCATCGGCTGCTGGCCGTGCACCCGCCCCACGGCGCCCGGCGAGGCCGAGCGCGCGGGACGGTGGAGCGGCACCGGTAAGACCGAGTGTGGGCTCCACACCTTCACCATCAAGCAGGAGGGCTAAGCCCTTGAGCTTTGACACAACCCCGATCGCGGCCCATGGCGGGACGCTGGTGAGCCGGGTGATCGCAGGCGAGGAGCACCCGGCGGCGCTCGAGCTGGCGGCCGCGCTGCCGTCTGTCGCGGTCGACGCGCGGACCGTCGCGGATCTCGAGCTCATCGCGACCGGCGCTTACAGCCCGCTCGCGGGCTTCATGGGTCTCGCCGACTACCAACACGTGCTCCACGAGATGCGGTTGGCGAACGGGTCCCAATCACCTTGCGCGTGACCGATGCCAGGAGGGTCCGCGATACCGTGGCGCTCGAGGCGCCCGACGGCCGGGCCGTCGCCCTGCTCCACGTCCAGGAGGTGTTCACCCACTCGAAGGAAGAGGAGGCGCAGCTCGCCTACGGGACGACGGACCCCAAGCATCCCGGTGTGGCACAGCTCTATAGCCAAGGCGACTTCTTGGTGGGGGGCGACATTCGCCTGCTCCGGCGCACGGCCCCGGTGTTCCCGGAGCTGGCGCTCGATCCCGCTGACACCCGGCGCGCGTTTGCCGAGCGCGGTTGGCGCACGGTGGTGGGCTTTCAGACGCGGAATCCCGTGCACCGGGCGCACGAGTACATCCAGAAGGCGGCGCTCGAGACGGTCGACGGGCTGCTGCTGCATCCGCTCCTCGGACCCACCAAGGATGACGACGTCCCGGCCGCCGTGCGCGTCAAGAGCTACCGCGTGCTGCTCGATCGCTACTACCCGCGGGATCGCGTGCTGCTCGCCGGCTTCCCGGCCGCGATGCGGTACGCTGGCCCACGCGAGGCCGTGTTCCACGCGCTGGTGCGCAAGAACTACGGTTGCACGCATTTCATCGTGGGCCGCGATCACGCGGGGGTCGGGAACTACTACGGCACCTACGACGCGCAGCGCATCTTCGACCGCTTCGCGCCGGCCGAGCTCGGCATCCACCCCATCTGCTTCGAGCACACGTTCTACTGCCGGCGCTGCAGCGGCATGGCGTCACCCAAAACTTGCCCGCACGACGCCGACTCTCACGTGACGCTCTCCGGCACCAAAGTGCGCGAGCTGCTGCGCAGCGGCGCGCTGCCGCCGCCCGAGTTCAGCCGGCCGGAAGTCGGCCAGGTGCTGGCTGACGGACTACGGGAGGTGGCGGTCGCATGACGGACAAGCCGCTCAGCCCGGTCGAGAAGGTGAAGGAAGAGAGCCGCGGCCTGCGGGGTGATCTCGCGGCCCAACTCGCCGCCCGCGGCGACCATTTCTCCGACGCCGGGGCTCAACTCCTCAAGTTCCACGGGACGTACCAACAGGAGGACCGCGACCAGCGCCGCGCGCTACGCGGCACGGACGCCGAGGCATCTCACCAGTTCATGGTTCGCTGCAAGATCCCGGGCGGCGCGCTCACCGGAGAGCAGTACCTCGTGATCGACGAGCTGGCGGACCGCTACGGCAACGGCACGCTCCGGGTCACTACGCGCCAGGGGAACCAGTTCCACGGCGTGCTCAAGGGCGATCTCAAAGCGACGATCCGCGCCGTGAACGACGTGCTGGTGACCACACTGGGCGCATGCGGCGACGTGGTCCGCAACGTCATCTCATGCCCCGCTCCGCTCGAGGGCGGGCTGCGAGAGGAGGTCCTGCGCGTTGCCCGGCAGGTGTCGGATCACCTGTTGCCGCGAACCCGGGCGTATCACGAGATCTGGCTCGACGGCGAGCCGGTGGCGGGCGGCCCGGGGGAGCCCGACCCGATTTACGGCACCCAGTACTTGCCCCGCAAGTTCAAGCTCGCCTTCGGGTTCCCGGACGATAATTGCTGCGACGTGCACTCGAACGACCTGGGGTTCCTGGTGGTCGCACAGGGAAATCGGCTCGCCGGATTCAACGTGCTGGTGGGTGGCGGCATGGGGCGCACTCACGGCAAGACGGACACCTATCCGCGGCTCGCCGACACGCTGGGATTCGCCAAGACCGGCGAGGTGCGAGAGGTGGCCGAGGCCGTGGTCAAGGTGCAACGGGATCACGGCAACCGCGACGACCGGCGCCACGCGCGGCTCAAGTACCTGCTCGACAAGCAGGGACTGGACTGGTTCCGCGACCAGGTGGAACGCCAGCTCGGTCGCCCGCTCGCGCGCGCCGCGCCGGTCCAGGTGTCGGACATCGAGGATCATCTCGGGTGGCACGAGCAGGGAAAGGGACGCTCGTTCCTGGGCGTGTTCATCGAGAACGGCCGCATCCGCGACGCCGAGGACCGCCGGCTGCGGAGCGCGCTGCGCCGCGTGGTCGAGACCGTTGCAGGGGGCGTTCGCTTCACTCCTCAACAGAACCTGTTGTTGACCGACATCCCCGACCGGCAGCGGCGGCTGGTTGACCGGATCCTGGCCGACCACGGCATCGCCGGTCACCGAACGCTTTCGGTGGTGCGGCGCTGGTCCATGGCATGCCCGGCGCTCCCCACCTGCGGCCTCGCCGTGGCCGAAGCGGAGCGGGTGCTGCCCGGGGTGATCGCGGAGCTCGAGGCCGAGCTCGAGCGGCTGGGCATGGCCGATGCGGCGCTCACGGTCCGGATGACCGGGTGCCCCAACGGCTGCGCGCGGCCCTACACCGCCGATCTCGCGTTCGTCGGTCGCTCGCTGCACAAGTACGGCCTGTTCGTGGGTGGCAGCATGCTCGGCACGAGGTTGGGGACGTTGTATGCGGATCTCGTTCCGCGCGATCGGCTTGTCGCCACCGTGCGTCCGCTGTTCGAGCGCTACCGCGACGAGCGGCTCGAGGACGAGCGATTCGGTGACTTCTGCCATCGGGTGGGCATCGCTGCGCTGCGCGCGTCCGTGCCCGTCAGCTCGTGACGTTCTACCCAGTGTTTCTCAACCTGCGCGGGCGCCGCGCCGTCGTGATCGGCGGCGGCGCGGTCGCCGAGCAGAAGGTGCTGGGTCTGCTGTCGGCTGGCGCGCACGTCACCGTCGTGAGTCCCGAAACCACGCCCCGTCTGGCGGAGCTCGCGGCCGGGGGCGGGATCGACCTGCGGCGCCGCGTTTATCGAACGGGCGATCTCGCGGGCGCTTGGCTCGCCATCGCGGGGACCGACGATCGCGGGGCCAACGCCCAAGTGTGGGCCGAGGCCGAGCGGGAGGGCGTCCTGCTCAATGCTGTAGATGATCTCGACCACTGCAGCTTCATCGCGCCAGCGATCCACCGCGAGGGCGACATCACCGTCGCGGTCTCGACATCGGGAAAGAGCCCCGCGCTCGCCGCGCGGCTGCGCCAACGCGTCGCGCGCCGGGTCGGTCCCGCCGAGGCGCGTCTGTGCGATCTGTTGGGCGAGCTGCGGCCCGAGCTGGCCGCTCGGGTCCCGGACACCCGTGCTCGCACGGCGCTGTGGTATCGCATCGTCGACTCGGACGTGATCGAGTTCGTGCGGCGAGACGACAACGAAGGCGCGCATCGGCGAATAGACCAGCTGCTGGACGAGGCACTGCCCGTTCACGGGCCATGCCGAGCCGCGCCCGCGCCCGGCGAGACGGGGACGGTCTACTTGGTCGGTGCCGGGCCCGGCGACCCCGGCCTGATCACCGCCAAGGGCCTCGAGATCCTGCGATCCGCCGACGTGGTCGTGTACGATCGCCTTGTGGCTCCGTCTCTGGTCGCGGAAGCCCCACCAACGGCAGAGCGCGTGTTCGTGGGCAAGCGCTCACACGGGGACAGTGCGGACCTGGCGCAGGAGGAGATCAACACGTTGTTGGTCGACCGGGCGCGGCGCGGGCTGACGGTGGTGCGGCTCAAGGGCGGCGATCCATTCGTGTTCGGGCGCGGCGCCGAAGAATGCGAAGCGCTGCACGCGGCTGGGGTGCCGTTCGACGTCGTGCCCGGTGTGACGTCCGCGATCGCCGTTCCGGCCGCGGCCGGGATACCGGTTACCCACCGGCGGCTCGCATCGGCCTTCGCCGTGGTCACGGGACACGAGTGTGATGGTGTGTCCAACCTCGATTGGGAGGCGCTTGGGCGGGTGCCGACCTTGGTCGTGCTGATGGGACTCTCGGCCTTACCGGAAATCACGGCCAGGCTGCTCGAGCACGGCGCTAATCCCGACACCCCTGCTGCTGCCATCGCGAGTGGTACCCTCCCGGTCCAACGGACGGTGATAGGCACGCTGGCCACACTCGCCGCACGCGTCGCCGAGCAGAGTCTCGAGCCTCCCGCCACCGTGGTGATCGGTGAAGTGGTCCAGGTCCGGAAGCTTCTGGGGGCGGAGCCCGTGGGATTGACGCGTCTGGCCGGGCGGTTAGTATCACAGGTATGAGCGTCCGTTGCGCCGGCCTGTCGATTACGAGCATTACCATCCGACTCTTCCTGAGAGGCGGCGTACCGGCACTCGGCTAACGGACTGCAGGACCCGATGATGCGCGGCGCGGCCTCTCGAGAAGCTCGAGAGGCCGCGCCGCTTTTGTTATCCCCACACGAGGGGCGGAGAACATGTTTCTGTACGACACGACACTGCGGGACGGCACGCAGCGCGAGGGCCTGTCGCTTTCGGTCGACGATAAACTGAAAATCGCCCACCGGTTGGACGAGTTAGGCATCCACTATCTCGAAGGCGGCTGGCCCGGCTCGAACCCCAAGGACGCCGAGTTCTTCCGTCGCATCCGCAAGGAGCCGCTCGGGCACGCGAAACTCGCGGCCTTCGGGATGACCCGGCGGGCCAACGGCCGATGCGAGGATGACCCGAATCTCACCGCGCTGCTCGAAGCCGAGACGCCCGTGGTGACGCTCGTCGGAAAGAGCTCGACGCTGCACGTCGAGCGTGTGCTCGGGACCATTCGGGACGAGAACCTTCGCATGATCTCGGAAAGCGTCGGCTATGTCCGCCGACTCGGCCGGGAGGTGATCTACGACGCGGAGCACTTCTTCGACGGCTACCGCCTCGACGCCGAGTATGCTCTCGCCACGTTGCGGGCGGCCGCCGGTGCCGGTGCGGACTGCATCGTCCTGTGCGACACGAATGGAGGGGAGCTCCCGGAGGTTGTGGAACAGCGGGTGCACGCGGTCCGCGATCAGCTCGGCACGCCGCTCGGTGTCCATCCTCACAACGACGGCGGCCTCGCCGTAGCCAACGCCCTCGCTGCGGTGCGCGCGGGGTGCGTCCACGTCCAGGGCACGATCAACGGGTACGGCGAGCGCTGCGGCAATCTCGATCTGATCCCGCTCATCGCGACGCTGCAGCTCAAGCTGGGCTGTGCGGTGCTGCCGCCCGAGCAGCTGCGTCGCCTCAAGGAGGTGGCGCTGTTCGTGGCGGCGGTCGCGAACCTGAATCCCGATGCGCACGCGCCGTACGTCGGCGCGAGCGCGTTCGCCCACAAGGGGGGCATCCACGTCGCGGCGGTGGCAAAGCTGCCGGAGAGCTATCAGCACATCGATCCAGCGCTCGTTGGGAACGAGATGCGCGTGGTGGTGAGCGAGCTGTCGGGGCGGCAGAACATCCGGCTGCGGGCCGATGCACTAGGACTAGCGTCCGGAGACGGCGCTCAGGACCAGGAGTTGTTGCAGCACATCAAGCAGCTGGAGCACGCCGGGCTCCAGTTCGAAGCGGCGGACGGGTCGTTCGAGATGCTGGTGCGGCGCTCGTCGGCCGACTACCGGCCTCCGTTCGAGCTGCTCGGCTTCACCGTGATCGTCGAGCGGCAGAGCAGCGGCGACCTGAAGGCGCAGGCCATGATCCAGCTGCGGGTGGGGGAAGCGGTGATGCACACCGCGGCCGAAGGCGCGGGTCCGGTAAACGCCCTCGATAATGCCGTGCGCAAGGCGCTCCTGCCGCACTATCCGGAGCTCGCGGACGTCCGCCTCGTGGACTACAAGGTGCGCATCGTGGACGAGCACCTCGGCACGGCGGCCAAGCCTCGCGTGCTGCTCGAGTCCGCCAGGGGTGCCGAGCGGTGGAGCACCATGGGCTGCTCGGAGAACATCATCGAGGCCAGCTGGCAGGCGCTGCGCGACAGCCTAGAGCTGCCGCTGCTCCGGCGTCGCTCCTGACGGTCGTTTTCTGATTAGGGCTGCGCGAATCGGGTGACGACTCGTGGCGCGGTCACCGCACCATGAAGGGTGCACGCATCTTGCCTCCGCGCTGCCGAGGAGCCGATACTATGGGCATGGTCGCCCCCGTTTACTACACTGCCGACATGGTGCGAGCCCTGCCCGAGGACGGTAATCGCTACGAGGTGGTGTACGGCGAGCTGCTGGTGACGCCGGCACCTCGGCTGTGGCATCAGGAGCTGGCGGTGAGGTTGGCGCGGACAGTGAGCGAGTACCTCGAACGTGAGCCTGTCGGCCATCTGTTGCCGTCCCCGGCGGACATCTCGTGGACGTCCGACACCCTGGTGCAGCCCGACCTATTCGTCGCCCCGCTCGATCAGGTCCGAACCCTCGACTGGACACAGGTGAAGGACCTCCTCCTGGTGATCGAGGTGCTGAGCCCGTCCACTCTTCGCTACGACCGCTTCACCAAGCGGCGGCTGTACCAGGAGCGCCGAATCCCAAGCTATTGGGCTGTCGACGGGGAGGAGCGCTGGGTCGAGGTTTGGACGCCGGCCGCCCAATTTCCGACCGTGGAGCGGGAGCGCCTGGTGTGGCATCCCGCAGGTGCCCGAGAGGCGTTCACTCTCGAGCTCCGCGAGCTGTTCCGGCCGATCTGACGGACGGTGCATCCTAGGGCCCTACTGGCCGTAGTTGGGTAAACTCACACGGCCACCGGCGTCGTTTCCGCAGGGGCCGCAACGGGAGCAGGAGCCGCGTGGGGAGCCACCTTCCGGAACAGCGGTCCGTAGCGGTCCCACGAGTCGAGAACCACGCGCGCCTTCGCGCTGCCGGTCTTCGCGCAGTGCTCGCGCAACAGCTCGAGCACGATCTGCTCGTCCGACGGGTCGAGCGCTTGCACGGCGACCATATCGGTGTTACAGCGGGCCGAGAACGTCTCGGTATCGTCGAGGACGTAGGCGGCGCCGTTCGACATCCCCGCGGCGAAGTTGCGGCCCACAGGCCCGAGCACGACCACGACGCCGGCCGTCATGTACTCGCAGCAATGTGCGCCGGCACCTTCGATCACCGCGGTCGCTCCAGAGTTGCGCACGGCGAACCGGTCCCCGGCCCGCCCGGCGGCGAACAGCTTGCCGGCGGTGGCCCCGTACAGCGTGGTGTTGCCCAGGAGGACGTGCTGGCCGGTGCCTCCCGCGGCGGCCGCCTCGCGGAACGGCCGGATGACGATCTCACCGCCCGTCAGCCCTTTGCCGACGTAGTCGTTCGCCTCCCCCTCGAGCTCGAGATGCATCCCGGGAAGCGCGAACGATCCGAAGCTCTGTCCCGCGCTCCCCCGGAACCGCAGCCGGATCGATCCCGGTGGCAGGCCCACGTTGCCCCGCCGCTGCGCGATCCGCCCGGCGATGCGTGCACCGACCGTGAGGTGGTGGTTGCCGATGTCGTATACGCCCGCGAACGGGCGGCCGGAGTCGAGACGCGGCTCAAGCGTGGCGAGGATTTCATCGTCCAGGGACTCGATCCCCGGGCGGTCGTTGCGCTGCACGGTACGGTGGCGCGGCTCGTCGCGTCCCGCGACGGGGTCGGTCAGGAGCAGCGACAGGTCGATCATCTGCGCGCGCGGCACTTCCGGATGATCCACGCGCTCCAGCAGCTCCACCCGACCGATGGCGTCGTCCAAAGAGCGGCAGCCGAGTGCCGCCAGGATGCGGCGGACGTCCTCCGCGATCCACGTGAAGTACGCGACCACCTGCTCGGGCGTGCCGCGGAATTTCGCCCGCAGCTCCGGCTTCTGTGTCGCGATTCCGGTGGGGCAGGAATTGAGGTGGCACTGGCGGGCCATGTCGCACCCGATCGCCACGAGCGCGGCCGTGCCGAACCCGTAAGTCTCGGCGCCGAGCAGCGCGGCGATGACGACGTCGCGCCCGGTACGCAGGCCGCCGTCCACCCGCACCTCGATGCGGTGGCGCAACCCGTTCTCGATCAGGATCGCTTGGGTTTCCGCGAGCCCCAGCTCCCATGGCGAGCCCGCGTGCTTGATCGACGACAGCGGCGACGCCCCCGTCCCACCGTTGTGGCCGGAGACGAGCACGTAGTCGGCGTAGGCTTTGGCGACACCAGCGGCGACCCGCCCGACGCCCGCTTCCGCCACCAGCTTCACGCCCACGCGCGCCTTGGGGTTGACCTGCTTCAGATCGTGGATGAGCTGCGCCAAGTCCTCGATCGAATAGATGTCGTGGTGCGGCGGCGGCGAGATAAGCGGAACGCCCGGTACCGAGTGGCGTAGACGGGCGATGAGGGCCGTGACCTTGTGGGCGGGGAGCTGTCCCCCTTCGCCGGGCTTCGAGCCTTGCGCGATCTTGATCTCGAGCTCGTCGGCACGCATCAGATAGTGCGTGGTGACCCCGAACCGCCCCGACGCCACCTGCTTGATGCGATTATCGGCGCGGTCGCCGTTCTCGAGCGGGGCGTACGTATCGGGGTCCTCGCCGCCCTCACCCGAGTTCGAGCGCGCGCCCATCCGGTTCATGCCGATGGCGAGCGTGCGGTGCGCCTCCGGTGACAGTGCGCCGAGCGACATCGCTGTCGAGACGAAACGGCGGCGGATCTCCTTCGCGGGCTCGACCTGGTCGAGCGGGATGGGAGGCACGGCGCGGAACGCGAGCAGGTCGCGCGGGCTGGCGGGTAAGCGGGCGGCCACGCGTGCGCGGAAGGTGTCATACGCCTCGGGTGTGTCGGCCTTTACGGCGGCCTGCATCGACCGCACCAGCTGCGGCGGCCAGCCGTGATCCTCGCCGTCGCGGCGGTAGCGGACGCGTCCGTGGTCGGGCAGCACCGGCTCCGCCGCCGCTTCCGGATAGGCGGCCCGGTGGCGCGCCAGGACATCCTCGGCGATCTCGGTGAACCCGATCCCGCCGATCGTCGAGACGGTCCCCGTAAAGCAGCGATCGACCACCTCGGCGCCGAGCCCCAGTGCCTCGAAGATCTGGGCGCCGCAGTAAGATGAAAGCGTCGAGATCCCCATCTTCGACAGGATTTTGCGCAGCCCGGCCTCGGCCGCACCGCGGAACCGGGCGCGCGCGTCGTCCTCCGCGACGTGCGCGTGCACCGACTCGAGCGCGAGCCAGGGGTGCACCGCCTCGGCGCCGTAGCCGATGAGGGCCGCGAAGTGGTGCACGTCCCAGGCGTCTCCCGCTTCGGCGATGAGCCCGAGGCGCGTTCGCAGCCCGTGCTCGAGCAGGTGCTGGTGCACCGCCCCCACGGCCAGGACCATCGGGAGCGGGGCGCGCTCGGAGCCGGCAGCCCGGTCGCTGAGAATCACGATCCGCGCCCCTTCCTGCACCGCGTGCCCGGCCGACCGGCACAGCCCGTCGAGTGCCGTGCGAAGCGCGTCAGGACCACTCCCGGCTGAGGCGCTCCAGGTCGCGTCCAGGGTAACGACCTGCGCGCCCGCACCCGACCGCAGCGCCGCGATTTCCTCCGCGAGGAGGACCGGATGCTCGTTCCGCACGAGCCGGAGACCGGCCGGCCGGTCGGCCAGCAGCGAACCTCGGCGCCCGATGTGCATCCGCAACGACATCACCAGCGTCTCGCGCAGTGGGTCGATCGCCGGGTTCGTGACCTGGGCAAAGCGTTGGCGCAGGTAGGCGTACAGCCCGGGCGGGATGCGCGCGAGCGGTGGGATGGGCGTGTCGTCGCCCATGCTCCACACGGGATCCTGCCCCGCGCTCCCCATCGGCTCGAGCACATAGCGCAGGTCCTCGAAGCTCCACCCGAAGGCGATCTGCCGCCCGACGCGCTCGGGCTCCGCCACGGGCGGCGCATCGGGCACGGCCGCGGTCGGCCGCAGCAGGCGGATGCCCCGCGCGGCCCACCGGCTGTAGGGGCGCCGCCGGGCCACCTCGCGCTTGGCCTCCGCGTTGCGCAGGATCGCTTTGCGGCGCGTGTCCACCACCAGCAGCTCGCCGGGACCGAGTCGGCCGCTCTCCACCACGTCGCCCGGGTTCAGGTCCACGAGGCCCGACTCGGAGCCCGCCACCACCAGTCCGTCGCGGGTGATCTTGTAGCGGCAGGGCCGCAGGCCGTTGCGGTCGAGTGCCGAGCCCACGAACACGCCGTCCGAGAAGGCCAGCGCCGCCGGCCCGTCCCACGGTTCCACCAGGCATTCGTGGAACTCGTAGAAGCCCCGCAAGGAGGGCTCCATCTCCACGGCACCCTCGTGGGCCTCGGGGACGAGCATCATGAGGGCATGCACCGGGTCGCGCCCCGAGCGCACCAGCAGCTCGAGCGCGTTGTCGAGACTGGCCGAATCGCTTCCCTCCGACCAGATGACGGGCTTGAGGCGGTCCACCGCGTCGCCCCAGGGCGGCCCGGCGAGCGCCGGCTCGCGGGCCATCATCGCGTTTCGGTTCCCCCACAGCGTATTGATCTCGCCGTTGTGGGCGAGCATGCGGAACGGCTGCGCGAGCGGCCAGCTGGACGTCGTGTTGGTCGAGTAGCGCTGGTGGAAGATCGCGAGCGCCGTCTCGTAGTCCGAGGACGCAAGGTCAGGGAAGAAGCCGGCGAGCTGGGTGCCGGTGAGCAGAGCCTTGTACACCAGGGTGCGGCATGAGAGCGAGCACACGAAGAACGGCTCGAGGCCGGGTCCCGCCTCGGCGATGCGGCGCTCAATGGTCCGGCGTGCCAGGTAGAGGGAGCGCTCCCACGCCGTGTCGTCTTGCCGTCCACCGGCAGGCGCCTCGATGATGACTTGTCGAATCGAGGGACATGAGGCGCGGGCACCCGCGCCCAAGACGTCCAGGTCCACCGGCACGTCGCGCCACCCGAGCACGGGGAGCCCCTCGCGGCAGAGCACCTCTTCGATGATGGCGGTGGCGCGGCCGAGTGCGTCGTGCTCGCGCGGCAGGAAGAAGGAACCCACAGCGAACGGTTGACCAGGGCGGAGCGCGATCCCGTGGGTCGCAGCCTCGCGGTAGAACAGCGGAGCAGGGATCTGGGTGAGCAGGCCGGCACCGTCGCCCGAGCGGTCGGTGGCTGCGGCGCCGCGATGGGCGACCCGCGCCAGCGCCTGCAGCGCGAGGCGCGCGATCTCGGCCGAGCGGTCTCCGGATGCGCGCGCCACGAATCCGACGCCGCAGGCATCGTGCTCCGTCCAGGGGTCGAGCTGCCGCGCGCGGCTGTGGGCCCAGCGCGATCGGTCGGCTGCGGGCATCGTGTCTCCTCTACACACCCGGTCAACAGAAAGGCCCGCTCTGTTGGGAGCGGGCCGGGGGTTTGCTTTGAGTCGCCTACGCGCTTACACCCGCCGCCCGCTCCCGTCAGTGGGAGTCGCCGGATTCAGAATTGCGACGGTCTTCAGCGAACAGTTGTGCGACATGTCGGTGCCACCCAAAAGCATTAACCCGAAAGCATTAATATTCACTGAACGGTATAAATATACCCGAGCGTTCGAACCCGTCAAGGGGTCGGCGCCACCAGGCGCTGTAGCTCCGTGAACGGTATCAGGTCGGTCAGCGCGTCGTAAGTGCCGCGCTCGCGCAACTCCGTCGCGGCCCGGCGCACCAGACCCAGAGCCGCCTGGACCACGCGTGGACCGAGGCTCGCGCGCCTCACCCCGAGGCGCTCGAGCTCGGGGATGGGCGGGGCGGGGGGACCGGCAATGATGTTGAGCGGTCCATCGATTTCTTGCGCGAGCTGCCCGATCGTCGCCGCGTCGCTCACGTGGGGAACGAACAGGCAGTCGGCTCCGGCGGCCCGATACGCGTTGGCGCGTCGCACCGCCGCACCGAGCCGTTCGGTGGACGACCATTCCTTGACCTCG
>WNFC01009108.1_pt1 | contig 19789 bp, 21 predicted proteins | sample 5400541 | NCBI WGS metagenome assembly WNFC01 (sample SAMN13153342, study PRJNA577476) | soil metagenome | isolation source: 120 cm saprolite under Douglas fir tree site 2 hole 2 replicate 1 | place: USA:California | collected 2015-04-18 | reverse complement strand
TGGGGTGTTTGTAAGAGCCGTGCGCCCAGGTGCCAAATTCGTGATCATGTGACGGGTGGGGCTGCTTGTCCTGGATGATGAGCGTTTGTGAGTCGCCTTGCTCCGCTGAGCCTTGGTGAGCTGATTGAGCACTGGACGTTGCGCGATGACGAGGCCGGGCTGGTGGCCGTCAAGCATGGCGATACCCAGCTCGCGTTCGCGCTGCTGCTGAGGTATTACGGCCGGTACGGGCGTTTCCCCCGGAACCGCGGCGAGCTGCATCCGGATGCGGTGGAGTTCATGGCCCGGGCGGTGAAGGCCGATCCGGCGGACCTGGCGGGCTACGACTGGTCCGGGCGGACGATCAAGCGGCACCGCACCGAGATCCGCCAGCATTTCGGGTTCCGGGAGTGCGGGAAGGAGGACGGGGCCAAGCTCGCCGAGTTCCTGGCCGGCGACGCGGCGCAGCGCGAACGCCGCTACGAATTGATTAAAGAGCAGTTCCTGGGCGAGTGCCGGCTGCGGCAGCTGGAACCGCCGTCGGCGGATCAGGTAGAGCGGTATGTCCGGTCGGCGTTGTTCCAGGCCGGCAAGCTGCTGGCCCGGAGGATCATGGACCAGCTGACACCGGAGACGGCCGGCCGGCTGCTGGCCCTGATCGGGGCGGGCGATGTCCCGGAGGATGAGGGCGAGGCGCCGGATCTGCTGCGGATGATCAAGTCGTCGCCGGGCGGGGTCAGCCTGTCGACGATGCTCGCCGAGATCGGGAAACTGAAGGCCATCACCGCGTTCGGGCTGCCGGGCAACCTGTTTGCCGGCATCGCGCCGCTGGTGTTGAAGGAGTGGCGGGATCAGGCGATGACCGAGTCGCCGAGTCACACGCGCGGCCATCCGGTGGAGCTGCGGATCGCACTGCTGTCGGCGTTGCTGTATTGCCGTCGCCGGGAGATCACCGACGCGCTGGTGAACCTGCTGCTGTCCACGGTGCACCGGATCGGGGCGCGGGCCGAGCGGAAGGTGACCACTGAGCTGGTGAATGCGTTCAAGCGGGTGCAGGGCAAGGAGGGCTTGTTGTTCAAGGTGGCCGATGCGTCGCTGGCCCGGCCGGATGAGCCGGTGCGCACGGTCGTGTTCCCGGTGGTGGGTGAGGAGAATCTGCGGAACCTGGTGGCCGAGTACAAGTCGTCGGGGTCGACGTACCGGCGCACGGTGCAGACGACCTACCGGGCCTCCTACACCGGCCACTACCGCAGCGGGCTGATCAAGCTGCTGGAGGTGCTGGAGTTCCGCAGCGAGGATTCCCGCCGGCCGGTGCTGGACGCGCTGGCGCTGGTCCGCCGTTACGCGAGCGCCCCGGCCCTCACCTACTACCCCGACGGTGAGACGGTGCCGGTCCACGGCGGGTTGGCCGGGGATTGGCAGGAGCTGGCGTACCGCACCGACGGCAAGGGCAAGCGCCGGGTGGTGCGGACGGTGTATGAGATCCGCGCCTTCGAGGCGCTGTGCGACCAGCTCCGGTGCAAGGGGATCTGGGTCGCGGGCGCGGAGGAGTTCCGCAATCCCGGCGAGGACCTGGTGACAGATTTCGCCGAGCGGCGCACCGAGCACTACGCCGAGCTGCGTAAGCCGCTGGATCCGGGCGTGTTCATCACCGAGCTGCGCGAGGAGATGCGGCGGGAAATGCAGGCCCTCAACGACGCCCTGGACGGGGATGGCCTGCCGTGGCTGGAGATCGCGCCCCGCGGCCCGCACGGGGCGATCAGGCTGACGCCGCTGGAGGCGCTGCCCGAGCCGGTGAACCTGGGCCGGCTGAAGAAGGCGATCGCGCAGCGGTGGGGCATGCTGCCGCTGATCGACGTGGTCAAGGAGGCGGTGCTGCGCAGCGGCTGCCTGCAAGTGATCGAAACCAAGGCCGGCCGGGGCGGCAAGCTCGGCCCGGAGGCACTGCTGGAGCGGCTGCTGCTGGTGCTGTACGCCTACGGCACCGGCGCCGGGGTCCGGGCGGTGGCTGTATTACGTGCGCCGCTGGCATCTCACCGCTGAGCTGGCGGAGGCGCTGGCCATCCAGATCGCCAACGCCACGTTCGCGGCGCGGCAGCGGCCGGTCTGGGGAGTGGGCTCCTCGGCGGTCTCCTCCGACTCCACCCACTTCGGGGCGTGGGACCAGAACATCTTCACCGAGTGGCATTCCCGCTACGGCGGCCGCGGCGTGCTGATCTACTGGCATGTGGAACGCAAGTCGGTGGTCGTCCACTCCCAGCTGCTGAACTGCACCGCCTCTGAGGTCGCGGCGATGATCGACGGGGCGATCCACCACGGCACCGAGATGGACGTCAAGGCCAACTATGTCGACACCCACGGCCAGTCGGTGATCGGGTTCGGGCTGACCAGGCTGCTGAATTTCGACCTGCTGCCGCGGATCAAGCGGATCAATCATCTGCGGCTGTACCTGCCCGGATGGGAAGAGCGCCAGGCCTACCCCAACCTGGCGCCGGCGCTGGTGCAGCGCGCCATCGACTGGGACCTGATCGGCCAGCAGTACGACGACATGATGAAGTACGCGGCATCGATCAGGAACAAGACGGCGACGACCACCGCGATCTTGCGCCGGTTCCACCGGGCCAACCGGCTGCATCCGGCCTACCAGGCGATGCAGGAGGTCGGCCGGGCTCAGCGGACCATCTTCGCCTGCCGCTACCTGCGCGACCGCCATCTGCAGCGGGAGATCGGCACGGGATTGAACGTGGGCGAGTCGTGGAATGGCGGCAACGCGGTTGTCTACTTCGGCAAGGGCGGCGACATCCCCGGGACCCGGCGTGATGAGCAGGAGCTGGCGGTGCTGTGCCTGCGGGTGCTGCAGGCCTCCATCACCTACCTGAACACGCTGCTGATCCAGGACGTGCTCGCCGACGGGCTGGTCGAGCTCACCGACGAGGACCGGCGGGGCATCACGCCCCTGTTCTGGTCGCATATCTCCCCGTACGGAGAGGTGAAGGTGGATATGACCCGGCGGATCAGCCTGCTCGCCGACACCGGCGACGGCGACAGCGGCTCAGCGGGGAAGTGACGATGATGACCCTGGCCAAGCGCATCTCGGTCACCCGGCAATTCCTCGATCAGGCCACGGTGTTCACCGATGCACCGCGGACCGCTGGTGATGCCGCAGCGGCCGGAGACTACCGGGCGGCATTGGCGCAGGCCGAACGGCTCGGCCTGGCGGCCGGCCAGCTCCGGGAGGCACTCGTGCGTGACGCGCTTGCGCGCGATGCCGGCTGGCAGGAGCTGGCCGGCATGCTCGGGATGCATCCGCAAGCCGCCTTTGAGACATGCGCGCATCTGGCCGGCCACCGCGACACGCCCGCCCGGCAGCGGCCCGACCTCGCGGTCGTCCTCACCGCAGGCCTGGCAGCCGAACACGACATGCGCGGCGAGTACGGGATCGACATCAAGGACCTGAGTCCTGACCACAGCCTGCACGCCGAGCCGGGCGTCCGCCGGTTCCGCGACGCGGCTGAGCTGGTCGGCGATGACGTGTGGATCACCGCGACGATTCCCGGCGATTTCGAGGGGGCCGAAGGCGATCCCGTGCCAGGCGCCGATGCGATCCAGCAGTGGACCAGCGTGGTCCTTCATCCCGTGGAGCTCACCTGGCTGCGCGAGATGCTGGCCCTCAACGCGGCAGGCGACGAGACCTGCGAGTGAACGCGCTGCCGGCCCGCCGGTGGCCTCGCCCGGCGATGTCGGCTGGAGCAGGCCAGGCCACGGGCTCTCGCCAGCGAACACGACGTCGGTGCGGCGCCGGGCCTTAGGCCTCGCTTGACGGCTCGCCCCGGGCGTCTTGAGAAACTTCCGAGAATGACACGTTCCCGGAAGTAAACTCCGGGTGTGACTTCCGAGAACCCGCAGAACGCGGGCCGGCCGGACCTCGGATCAGCTTCCGAGAACAAGACGCGGCGGCGGGGCGGCCGGGCCACCGAGCTGACTGCCGAGCACGCGGAGATCCTGGCCGGCTATGCGGCCGGGCTCGCGCGGACCGCACTGGCGGAGCAGACCCTGCGCACCTATCTATCCCGGGTTCGCCAGTACCTGGCCTGGCTGGCCGGCGACGACGGCGCCCGCCGGTCCCACGGTGACCCGCTCACCCAGCCCGCCGCCCGCGACTGGGCGGTCCGCGACTACCGGCGCTACCTGCTCCGCGGCGCCGACCCGAAGCGATCCGTCCGGTACGCCAACAACGCCCTCGCCGCCCTGGACGACTTCCACGTCCGGCGTGGTCTGGGCAAGGCCGGCATCGCCCGCGATGACCTGCCCAAGACCGCGCCCCGCGCCCTCGGTGACAACGCCCAGATCCGGTGGGTCCGCGCCGTCCAGGCCTGGCCGCGTGTCCGGGACCGGGCGCTGGCCCTCCTTCCCCTGTATGCCGGGCTGCGGGTCGGCGACGCCGTCGCACTCGACATCGACGACATCCGTCTCTCGGCGCGGACTGGCGAGCTCGTGGTCTACGGGAAGGGCGGCAAGGTTCGCACGGTGCCGGTCGCCGTCCCACTGCGCAAGCCGCTGCAGGACTGGCTGGATGAGCGTCGTACCTGGCCCGGCAGCAGCGATACGAAGGCCCTCTTCCTGAATCGTCGCGGTGGCCGGCTGTCGGCCCGCGGCGCCTCCGGCGTGTTCACCGCCATCGCCGAGAACGCCGGACTCGATGAACCAGCCACCGCGCATGTCGGCCGGCACACTTTCATCAACGAGCTCATCCGCGGCGGCGAAGACCTGGTCCTGGTCGCCGAGCTCGCCGGTCACGCCCGCCTGGAGACACTGCGCCTCTACAGCCAGCCCACCGAGGCCGACAAGCAGAACGCGCTCCGCCACCTGCCCGTCGACCGCTGAATGCTAGCCCGGGTGCGGCCTCGGCCCCGAATGAGAGCATGACAGCCCGTCAGGGCAGCGCAGTCAAAGCCCGGTGCCGGCGAGCACGCAGAGCCGCCGATCGGCGCGGCTTTGGGTTTGTAAGGCATGATCGTGAACATCGCGCAGAAGAATCAATCTGCAGCACGTGGGGCTCGTATCGGTTGACATGCTTGATCATGCCCGGGGTGGCCCAGGCGCACAGATCGGGGCGCGGCCCGGTGCCATGCCTGCTCAGGCATGTCTGATCGGTCGCCTGTTAGACGAACGTGCCGTTGTCGGAGTCGCGGAACCCTGCTCCATATTGCCCGGCGCCGCGAACGAGCCAGCATCCGCAGCGAACGCCAGCAACGCTGGGGCCGTCCAAGGGCCCGGCCGCAAGTCGCATGACCAAACTGGCAGACGTTCACTGGTCGGACGACACACCGGGCTGGTTGCTCCCGCGCTCAATCCTGGGAGGGAAGGGGCATCTTGACGATGTGGCTCTCAGAGAGGATTGTGCAGGTTAGAGGAGAGCGGCTTCATGTGAGCCGGGAATGGCTGCAGCCGAGCTTGGCATCCCATGCCCGCCGGTGCTGGCGCAGTTCCACGGCGGCATGATTGACATCCGGGGGAGGGCTCCGTGGGTAACCCGATCATTGAGTTCACAGACGGCATGAAATTCGGCCTCGGGTATAACGGGCTCACCGGCGGCGTGCTGCCGAGCCCCGCGGTCACAGGATCGACCTCCGCGCTCTCAGGAGCGGCAGGGCAGGGGGCGACGATCGATTGCCTGACCATCGAAGATGTTGAATCCCTGCACAAGTCGCTGGGGATCTCGGTCGATGCTGGCGGCAGTTACATGGGGTTTTCCGGAAGCGCCAAGGTGGACTATGTCCACTCCTGTGACCTCTCCAGCTTCTCCACCTACGTCCTCGTCCGGGTGAGCGTCCAGGACGCCTTCGAAAGCATCGATTCCCCCGTGTTCAGCCAGGATGCTTCCGACCTGCTCAAGGCGGGCAACACGGACCGGTTCCGCCAGCGGTTCGGCGACAGCTACATCGAGGGAATCCGCAAGGGGGGCGAGTATTTCGCGATCTACCAGCTCACCAGCACCGATCAGAGCGAGAAGGAGAGCCTGGCGGTCAGCGTGCACGCCGCGTTCAACGGAGTTCTCGCTTCAGCTCAGCTTAATACCGCGATCAACTCAGCCGTCTCCTCATCGAAGTCGCATCTCGAGGTGCAGGTGCATGTCTTCCGGCAGGGGGCCATAACTACCGCTGACCTCAGCGTGGAAGACATCATGGCGACGGCACGGCAGTTCCCCGTCGCAGTGTCCGGCGATAAGGCTTTCCCTTATGCGGTCCAGCTGCAAGATTACACGGCACTGAAGAACCCGAACGATAACTTCACGTTCTACGATATCCAGCAGCAGCAAGACGTCCTGGCGGATCTGGCGAAAAAACGCTTTGGATTCCTGACGCTTCGCGACAATATAAGCTACATCCTCAAGCACAGCGACGCCTTCGCTAATCCCGATGGTTCGGCGGTCGACCGGGATGCGCTGTCAAACACGTTCGACGACGTCACCAGCCAGATCAACACCATGGAGACCGAAGCCTCGGCGTGCGCGCGGGATGCCGGCCAGTGCAAGTTCACGACGTTCGACGTTTCTAAATTCAAGCTCCCCGGGCTTGCGACGAAGCAGGTACCCGTCGTAAGCCTGGTCGGGCTCAGAGCCCATCCGATCCTCAAGGCGCTGAACGAGCCGCTTACCGAATACTCGCAGTTCAAAGCGGAGGTACTGGCCGAAGTCGAGCCGGGCTCCGTAGGCGCGCTGCCCAGCGAGGAGCAGTTCAACTTTATTGTCAGTGGCGCCAAGATCACGTTCGACAGGCCGATATCCGATCCGGCTGGTGGCTGGCTATTTTGGGTCATAGAACAGCAACCTGCCTCCGGCGAGCTAGAAACCGGAAACCAGGTGCTCTTGAAACTCAAGGGGGGTTTGCACTCGCCTTAGCAGTTAGCCGATGGTCCGAGGGGAGAGTGACGTATGACGGACGTCAGTGCCGAGCAGCGGCAGAGGGCCAAGACGGCAGCGGCCAACATCGCGGTGGTGGCCAACGACGCGGCAGTCGTCCTGGGCGCCGCGGGGCTCATCGTGGCGGGCGCTGGCATCGCCAGCGGCGTGGGAGCCCTCGCTGGCGTGGGGGCCGGCGCCGCGCTCGGAGTGTGCAGCTTCGGCGCGTGGTTCGTCGGCAACCGCTACCAGCGGCTGGCCAACGACCCGCCGCGCGACGACTTCGGCCAGGTCACAATCAGCGCCGCGACCCTCGATGAGGGGGCGCTGCCCGCCGCCGAGCCGGACGCGACCGTCGCGCGCGTCGCCGCCCAGCAGATCATCCTCGCCGACGCCGTCAGCTGCCTGGTGACATCCCTCGAGCGGTTCGACGGCGCCCAGGCAGCTGGCGATGCGGGCTCGGTGAGCACCCAGGCGGACGCCGCCGGGCAGAACGCCAGCGCCGTGACCGCTGCCCAGGAGGCGCTGCGGACGCTCGCTGACCCGCTCAACCAGGCCTGGACGGCGACCCGCGGCACAGTCGACTGGAGCGCCGGCGAGATCTCGCAGGCCCAGCAAGCGCTGCGCGAAGCCGTCGGCGATCCGGCGCAGGCGCCGGGCGAAGGGCTGCGGCGCGTGCTGGCCAGCGTCTCCGGCCTAGCCGATCCGGAGCTGTTCGCCAACCTCGACCTCGAATCCCACCCCTTGCTGACCGCGGTCGACATGCCCGCCGAGCCCGACGCGCTCCTCGACGGCGGCTATCTCGATCAACTCGACGCAGCCGCCGATCCGCTGCGCGACCTCATCATCGCCGACAACGCCTGAAGCGACAGCCAGGTGGGGCTTCCAGACCGGACAACGGCGTGGCGGGGATGCACTTTCGGCAGCGGTAAGGCGGCGGGCTCGATCGCATAGGGTCCACCCCGGAGTGCGCGTTCTGGATGACTGGCAGGCCGTCGCCGAGGTTCGCGCCGGAGAGCGCTCAACTTGAGCGGAAGGACGGGCGCCTCCAGGTTCTGTGACCACGCCGATGGCTCCTGCCGCTTGGCCCACGCCTCATCGCGGATCTGACGGCTCTGGTCTGCATCAGGTCGGGAAGACTGGCTGAACGCGACTCGCGCAACGCGGGTTACTCGCCAGGATGACAAACTGCTGACCGCGCTCACGTCCTGCCCGCCGTCCCCTGGCCCCCTCGGTGTCTTTGGCGGGGGCGCCGTCCGGGGCTGGCCGGCGAGCGTGCTCGCTGATCAAGGCGCACGTGACGGCGCCGCCGGACCGGTGCCGAATCGGCGCGGCGGGTGCACGGCGCAGCGATGCGGGCAGCATGCCATCCGGATGCGTCACCACAGCTCATTTTTGGAGGTCCGTATGTCGAAACCGCCACTTTCCGAGGCCGCTATGGCGATGCTGCGCAAGCCGAACCCGGCGGTCATCACGACCTTGCGGCGTGACGGCCAGCCGGTATCCGCGGCCACCTGGTATCTGTGGGACGACGGCCGGGTGCTGGTGAACATGGACGAGGGCCGTAAGCGGCTGGAGCACCTGCGCGGCGATCCCCGGGTCGCCCTCGACGTGCTCGACGAAAGCGACTGGCACACCCACCTCAGCATCACCGGCCACGTCGAGGAGATGCGTGAGGACCCGGACCTGGCCGACATCGACCGCCTGGCCCGGCAGTACACGGACAAGCCGTATCCGCAGCGCGACCGCGGCCGGATCAGCGCCTGGATCGCCGTGGACGGCTGGTACGGCTGGGGCGCGCTGAAGGACAGCAGCCAGCCGGGCTGAATGAATACCTGATCCGTCCCGACCAGCCAGAGCTGGATGTTCTGCGCGCGGCGAATGGCTTATCGCACGCGATCGCGGACCGCACTAAATCGGCGATCGTAGCAGGGGCTCATCCGCCCGATAGCCGCCTCTGCGCAGATCGCGGTCAGTTGTCCAGCTGAGATCTTCAAGGCTCACGGCCCGGCCAGCGTGATCCACTATTTGGCACTTGGGCGCACGGTTCTTACAAATACCCGGAGGTGCTCAACCCGGCCGACTCCGGGGCCCGGTGGTGCTCCGGCTGGCTCCTCGCCCAGGACGGCAGCCCGGCCGCCCGGCAGGCGCTCGCCCAGGCGCTCCGCACTGACCCGGTCACCGAGAACGTCCGCTCATTCGGCCAGCTGCTCATAGGGGAGAACCCGTGCTCGTAGTCGAGATCCAGGAGGGCGAGCTGCTTGACCAGCTCGAGCAGGCCGCGAGAGACAAGGGCATCACGGACGCCGCGATCGTGACCCTGATCGGCGCCGCCGACTCGTTCACGCTCAGCACGATGCCCGCGGCCGACGCGACCAAGGACGTGCTCACTGACTACGACATGCCTGCCGAGATGACCGCCACCGGCGAGATCGTGGACGGCAAGCCCCACATCCACGCGGTGATGGCCGTCGAGGGCGACCGGGCCGTATCGGGGCACCTGCACGGGGCGCAGATCGGCACGCACTTCGCCCGGGCCTACCTGCTGACGGCGCCGTGATCATCTTCGACAACCGGCCGGACCTCACCCACATCCGCGGCCGCGGAGGAATCGGCCCGGGCTGCGGCCCTGAAATGGGGCGGGCCGGTACGGAGCCCCCGGTACGCCTGGCTTCCGCCTGTGTGAAGCCGGGCCTGCCCGGCTAGCCGGCGCGCGGGCAGTTCTCCAGCGCTCCGGGTACGCGCCCGCCCTCGAGCTTCATGCGCGCGGCCAGCGCCAGCATGTCACCGCGCTCCTGGTCGGTGATGGCAGTCTTGTCGTGGGCGAGGATCCCGGCCATGTCCTCCAGGGCCAGGCCGTACTCGCCGGCCTCGGTCACGTGGTGCAGCCAGCGGGCCTCATCGGCGGCCAGCCGGCCAGCGAGCCTGATCACCAGCCCGTACAGCCGACCCGCGAGATCCTCGTAGTACGCGTTATCCATGCGGGATCAGCTCCCGCACCAGATCGCCCTTCAGGGGCGCCTGGGTCGCCCGGGCCAAGGCGTCGGTCAGGTCGGCCAGCGCGAGGATGCCGGCGCGCTCCTGGCCGGTGATGCCGATCGTGCGGTGCGCCACCGTCCGGGCGATCTCCTCCAGGGCCAGGGCGTAATGGCGGGCGTCGATGAAGTGATGGATTATCGAGGCGTCGTCGCAGTTCAGGCGGTCCTCCAGGCCGATCAGCAGGCCGTAGAGCCGTCCGGCGAGGTCCTCGTAAAAGCCCGGGTCCACAGGCATCACTCCGCTGTGCCAGCCCCGGCAATTGCAGCCTAGGCCCAACGTCGTCGCCTCGGCATTGGGCAAGATATGCATAAACCCGTACTTACGCGCTCTCCCGCGCCGCGGCCGGGGGCCCGCGCACGAAGTCCTCGCTCAGCACCGGCCACCGGCAGGCCATGAAGTCGTACTCGTCCGGGTCCTCCAGGGACCACCAGCCGTCGCGCTCGTTCACGGGCCGGTGCCGGGCGGCCTGATACTGCGCGAGCCGGGCCCGCCACGATTCCCGGTCCTTCCTGTACCGTTCGGCCCGCTCCCGGTGCAGGTCAGCCGCGCCGGTCGACGTGGCCACGCCGTCAAGGCTGGCATCGCCTCGGCGCCATCCGCCGCGGCCGCGCTCGGCGAGCCCGTGCTCGGCCAAGACCCGGAGAGCGGCCGACGTCGCCGAGGGGCTCAGTCGGGCGGCCCGGGCCACCTCGGCACCGCGGGCCTCGGTGCTGTCGAGCACCTGGTGGACGAGCCCGGCCGTGCCGCCGAGGACCAGGAACGCCGGGTGTATCCCGTCGATGCGGCCAGTTCGCCGCCGCCGCCACTGCACCGAGGCCATGTAAGCGTCCGGGATCCGGAGAGCGATTCTGTCCGCCCGGGCCATCCGGCCCCGGGTCACCACGTCGAGCAGCGGGTCAGGCTCGCCGCACAGAAACCGCAGGAGCCGGGACACGGTCCGCTGGCTCAGGCCCGCGTGCAAGGCCAGGTTCCTCGTCCCGAACTCAAGCACAGAGGACCCGGAGACCATCGCCGCCTGGCCGATGGCGGCGAGCAGCTGGCGGACAGCGACAGCGCGGCGGCCCCACCCTTTGACCCGCTCCGGGTCGGCGACCGCGCACCCGGTACCTGTCACCCACTGGCGGATCAGCCCGAACTCATCAGCGCCGCCGGCCGGTGCAGGGGGGGCGTGAGATCTGACGCTAGTGAGCCATCCGCGCACGTTTTCCTCGCCTGCCACGAAGGCCACGGCTTTTCGCCACTCGTACGGGAGGAGCCGTTCCATCCGGCCAGGTTCAGAGGCCCGGGGGTACAGCCCTGGGAAGCCCTTCCAGGCCCCGGCGGCGACCGCTGTGCGCACGTCGGCCAGCCGCCAGCCACGGGCCGCCGCGGCGTTCAGGACGGCTATGCGCGCCGCGCTGCGGTCGGCATAGCGTGACTGGTCCCACCTCCCAGTACGGGCCGTACGGTCAAGCTCAGGGCCGAGGTTCGCGTGGCCGCCGAGACGCGGCACCCAGGGAACGCCGGCGTCGTCGAGCTCGGCCGCGAACGGGCTGACATCGTGTCCGCCCGCTTCGCCGGCGTTGTGCTCAACGGCCTGCAACTCGGCCGCGAACTCGTCAAGCAACACGGCCCATACCTCCGGCCCGTTCGGGTTCTCGACGGCGGCTCGGGCGTCAACCGCTGGTACTGAGAGCAGGCGCCAGCCTCCGGACTTGTGCCTCGAGCCGGGAGGCGAGATCTGGCCGCCGAGGCCGGCCATCGGCGACACGTCGGCCGCCGGGAACCTCGCCGCGATCGCCCTGCAGAGGTCACGCAGCTCGCGCCAGGGCAGCGCCGCGGCGAACAGGACGTAGACGTGGCGGCCGCCGCTCGGGGCGACGTCGGCGAGGACCTGGCCGCCGAGGCGGGTCACCAGGCCGGCGAGAGCCTCGGCCTGAACGCGAACCTGGGCGGCATTATCGGGGTGATGTTCATGGTCCTGCTGTCCGGTACCACCATGAACGTCGCGGGCGGCGCGGCCCGGATCGAGGTCGATCGCCAACAGCTTCCCGGAGCCCGAGCCCGCGTCGTACACCGGCACCGTGCACGGCTGTTCCGGTGCCTCGGCAGGCAGCGGACGGGCGTGCTTCGCCGGGTAGGTGCGGCCGCCGTCGTGCGAGATCCGGACATGCGGCATTCCGGCTAGCCAGGGCGTCACGGACCGCCACGCCGCCGCTGCGCTTTGCGCCGGTTCGAGGGCGCCCGGGAGCCCATTGTGACCCGGGGAAATTCCTCCGGCATCACGCGGCGTGTCGCATCGGGGCAGTGGAGCACCGCCCCGCTGGCCTGTTATCGTGGCCACGGATGTTGGCTTTCAGTTCGTGACCCGAACTTGCTTGGCGGCTGGGGCCGGGTCTGAACGAGCGATGTGGGATTGTCGTGTATGGCCGGGCTGATGCCCGGCCTTCGGCATGTCTGGGGCTATAGAGCTCCGTTGTGAAGGCAGACGAGAACGCGCAACATCTTTGCCGGCCCGCGCACTTAACGTCAGCCGGCGCGCCGGCTCGGTGACCTTACGGCACCACCGCCGGACGTCGACCACGGTAGACCGCGGGCCACCTACAGGCCTCCCCGTAGTACTGCGGAAATTTTGGTCGGATATCCCTGTGTCAGGCGCTGGCCTCTGGACGGATGCTGGCGATGTCGAGCCGCCGGAGGAGGAGGCTGATGAGGGCCAGATGCTCGAGGGCGGACACTGGGTCGTCGGTGATGAACTCGTGGTGGCGCGGGTTGCGCAGGGCTGTGGCTGCTCCCATGTAGGCCTGTGACGAGGATCGGTACAGGATCCTGAGTAAATCGGTTCGTAGCGGCCGGAGTCCGGTGCCGGATGGTCGGCTGGTGGTCCGGTACCGGCCATCGAGGTTGATCGTGGGGTGGCCGAGCGGGGTAAGCCGGGCCACGGACTCGCCCCGTTGCTGCGCGGGCCCCCCTGGCCTGCCCGACCTGCGGCGCGAACCCGCCACCAGGCACGAGGCAGTGCAGCAACGCGAGGACCTCGCCATCGTCTGGCTGCACCTCGACGGTGACCGCGTCACCGAAGCCCGGCACTGCGTGGTATGCCAGCCGCACGGGCCCGTCATCGACGTCAGCTGCTCCTGCTGCGGCAACGGCCCCCTGATCACCGGGCAGCCACCCGAACTCGGCGCCCGGCTCGCCGCGCCAGCGCTGGACTGGATGCACTCCCGCGGCTGGCAACTTCACCCCCAACCGCTATGCCCCGCCGATCACAGATAGCTGCCAGCATCAAGTCACGTGACGCTCAGGGTCCTGTACCAATCCTCGTCACAGGCCGATTGTTACCGGCACCCCAGGGCGTGGCCCGTCCGGTGGTGGATCCGGACTACACGGCCACGGTGGGCTTGGACCGGGCACAGGCCCGGGCGCTGATCGCCGCGGCCGGATCGCCGCCAGGCGCTGTGTCTTGGTGTTTCCTCGGATAGGCCGGGGAATACCCGTCCGGTTGGCGGTCAGCCTGGCCTGATGCCAGGCTGAACCCCGTGTCCAATAGCGCGTTTTACTCCGATCGACTGGGCCAGACCGTCCCGCGCGTCAATGAGGAGATCTCTCCCAGCACATGGCGGGGCCTCGCCACGCTTATCAGGGCCCGCGTCCTCGACGGGTCGCTCGCCCGCGCATTCCCTCAGCATGACTGCAGGGACGGGTCCTACATCACGGGCACCGACGAAGCGATGTTCCTCGACTCGCTCGAAGCGCACATTCCCAGCGTCACCGGCGACCCGCTGGACGCAGGCTCTCCCCAGGACACGGTCACAGCTTTGGACATCATCGACTTCGTGGCGCGCCACATCGACCAGCCCAGCCGCAGTTCCTTCCATGACTTCTTCGGCCACCCGCACCTCTATTTCGCTGCCGACCATGATCCCGGCTCACCGTTCGGCAACGAGTTCGCCCCGGGCCAGGCTAAGTTCCGGAGCGATATCGAACTCCTCTTCGCGCGGAATGGGGTCGCCTACACGATGGGCCGCGATATGCGCGTTCACCGTGTGGGACCGGTTGAGGCACGTCCGCTGATCTCCGACTTCCGGCCCCACACCGGCGACCCGCAGCTGGACGCCAAACTCAGCGACGCGATGTCCCGGTTTCTGTCACGCGTCCCCGCTGACCGCCGCGACGCCCTGGAGAAGCTCTGGGACGCCTTCGAACGACTCAAAACCCTCGAGCTCGGCGGCCAGAAGAAGAACTCCAGCGCCATACTGCTCACGAAGGCCGCGCCCGAACCGTTCCGGGCCCGGGTTGAAGCAGAGTTCGCCGCGCTGACCAGCATCGGCAACGACTTCATGATCAGGCATCACGAACACGACAAGCACGATCTTCCTAATGACGCTGCAGTCGACTACCTGTTCATCCGCCTCGCCACCCTCGTCGCCTTCATCCTGCGTCAGACTGACCGAATGAAGCCGCGGCGCTGGGCCGACGGGGGCATGTTGTGAATGCTCGAGCCCGCTCGGCGTCGGTGCGCTGCTGGTCGAGCTCGCGCACGGCATCCTGGCGGACTCGTGCGCGTCCCTCCGGGTAGAGGTCGAGGTCGGCCGAGACCGCGCCGAGTTTCATCTCGTCGAGCCCGAGATCGGCGAAGATGGAAAGGTCACCCGCCGGGAGCACCTGGTCGAGTTCGTCATCCGAGGGGACCGGGATGTCCAGGCAAAAAGACCAGTGGATGCTGACGCGCTGCACCCTCAACAGGCTACGCACCTCGTGACCTGGGAATTCACCACGCCCCCGGAGCCCTGGAACCATGGAGCTGCTCGCCAGCTACTCCTGTCCGGGAGGCAGGGCGGCAGCTACGCGCCCGGTGGTGACCTCGGGGACGTACTTGTAGATGGTGGCGCGGCTGACGCCGAGCAGCCGGGCGATGGAGGAGACGGTGTTGTCCGGCCGGGTCAGCAGGTCGCGGGCGTGGCGGATCTGCTCGGCGGTCATAGCCGGGGGCCGGCCGAGGCGCGCGCCGCGGGCGCGGGCGGCGTCCAGTCCCTCGCGGGTGCCCTCGACGATCAGCTCGCGGATGAACTCCGCCAGCGCGGCGAAGACGTGGAAGAACCGTGCGGGCCCGGACGCCTCCTCTAGGGGAGGACGCCCAGGACCCGTTCACCGCGCCTCTCGCACTCGTTCTTCTCACGGGCCGGGTGCGAGGGGCGCTTCTTTATGTATCTAACCAGTAACACACAGTGATGTGCTGATTACTCTTCAGGAGGTTACCCCGCGTGGAGTACCACACTCAACCCAAACTAGGACATCCACGGCTTTACTCCACGTAGGTCGCTTTACGCCACCTATGGTCGTGATGCCGTATACAGCCGACTATGGCCACTAGGTGCCGGCCTGTGACGAGGATCGGAACAGGATCCTGAGTCAATCGATTCGTAGCGGCCGGAGAGCAGTGGCGAGTGGCCGGCTGGTGGTCCGGTAGCGGCCGTCCAGGTTGATCGTGGGGTGTCCGAGCGGGGTGAGCCGGGCCACGTCGGCCGGGTCCAGCGGGTATCGGGGCTTGAGCAACAACGGAACGGCCAGTGGCGATAGCGGGCTGAGGACCGCTGGGTCACCGTCGGTGGTCGTTCGGATCTCGAAAGAGTGCTGGCGGCCATAAGGATCAGTCGGTGGTCGTGATCGCGATCAGCCCGTCAGCGTCCCGGCGCAGGGTCGCGGCCAGCTGGCCGCGTGCCGTCTCGGGAATCCCGTCCGGGAGTTTGCCGCCGTTCGCGGCCAGCCCGGCGGCGCCGCTGATGTACCTGGCCGCACGGCGCAGCAACGCCGGCGGGAACAGGATCCCTGCCGGGTTGCCGGCCTGCTCCGGCGCGGCGCCGGCGGTGACCTGACACGAACCCGGACAGCGTCTGCGCATAAGTGGTGATGACGTCCCTGAGGTGACCGGGCGGCTCGTTCGCCGCCCGTACCTGCATTGCCTCTGCCAGGGCCGCGACGGTGATCCCCACCAGGGCCAGCGGCAGCGGAACGGTCCGGGGCGCCTCCATCAGGTCGGCGCCGGGCACTCGATCCGCACGAGCCCGCGGTGACCTTCCAGCAGGGGCGGGCTGGCGCCACGTCTACGGCGGTGGGCTGAGCATTTTCACCGGGCCCTGACCCGCGTCGACGTCTGGATCCTGATCGCGACGATCGCGCTGGTAGTGCTCGCGTGCCTGACCCTGGCGTGGTTCTGACCTCTGGGCTCCCGGCCCCGTCCGCCGGCGCCAGGCCAGGGCCGGCGGCTCAGTTCATCACCGTCCTGGCCTGGTCCGTGAATGATCGCCCGCAGAGCCCGGCGGCCGGCCACGCCGCCGCGCGGGCCCGGCCGGCGGGTCCAGCGGGCCGCGCCCGGCTCCGGGAATGCCGTCCGTGAGGCTGTCCGGGGCCGAGGGCTGCCGCGGGCCCTTGGCGGCCCAGGTCCGGTGAGCAAGAAACGTGTCACCAGCCGCAACGAGCGTGAGCAGGAGCGTTGGGCGGCAGTGTGCTGACGTCGTCGTCGTAGCGCTGCTGGCGTCGCGAGAGTAGCTGGGACTGACCGGTCGGGCACCTTCTCTGCCAGACCGGCCGCTGGTGCTTCGTCCGCTCCGGGCGGGCCGCCTGGCCATGCCCGAGCTGCGCCGCGCGGCGTCAATGTACTTGGCCAATGACTTCCGCAGTGCCTCAGCGTGCTTTGCGTTCAAGTCGATCTCGTACTCGGCCTGTATCTTCTGGGCCACGTGTGCTCCGGCGCATATACCTGAAGAGAACTATCAAAAGCGAGCCCCTTGGCAGTGATTGCGCACTATGTCGCAGTTCTGTCTACAATTCAGGGCCTATTCTGTTACTCGCGGACGATGATCTTCTGGCCGTGACTCTCGCCGAGCCCGGCATATTACCGCAGGTAGGAGGCCCTTGGGGGTGGTAGCCCAGGGGCCTCCTGCTATTCGTTCCGGCCCGTCTCGGGGCCCTAGTACCACTGTTGACAGCCTGGCTGACGTCATTCGTTGAAACGGCCCGGCGGATACCGTGGTATCAAGCTCACGCGCGGCCACCGGGCCCGGTGATCCTCCCTCCTACCAACGAGGATCTGTTCTTCCCTCCTACCGGGGGAGAGCACCCGATAAGCCTGGCCGGACGTGGTTGCGTGGGTGCAGGGCTCGGCGAGAGGTGGGTATTGTCCCCCATGCGGAACAGCGATCCGTTCGTAGTGGCGGCCGGGGTGTTCATCGCCCTGGCCGTGATCGGCCTAACGGGCTACCTGGCAGTCCAGCTGAGTGTGACCTCCCCGGCGGTCGCCGCCGCGGTGCTCACCTCGTTCGCCGCCGTCCTGGCGGCCATCCCTCCCATCATCAAGGCGCTGCGAGGCCGGTAGCCATGCGCGCACTTGATTACGAACGGAGCGCGCCGCGGCCCGGTACCCGGGAACTGGCGGCGGCAAAACTCGGCCGCAGCCGGCTGTTCCTCGAGGGCGAGCCGGCGTTCGGCACGGCTCAGCATGTCGCGCTGATCACCAGCGGCCTGGTGAAGGTGACGCTGCCCAGCACCGAGCCCGACAAGGTCCCCGGGACCTTGCTGTGGATCCGCGGGCCTGGGGACCTTGTCGGCGAGGAAGCTGCGATCCTCGGTGAGATCCCCGGCGCCGGAAACGGGCACCGCGCGGGCCGCCTCCGGGCAACCGCGATTACCTCCGGCTATGCCCGCGTATTCCCCGCTGAGCAGCTGCGCCGCTTCCTCGTCGAGCACCCCGCCGTCTTGTGGGCAGTCGCTGAGGGACTGTGTGAACGGCTGAAGGATGCCGAGGCACGGATCGCAAGCACGGCCCACGACAACGCAGACCGCCGACTCGCCGGGCTCCTGTGTGAGCTGGAACGCCACGGCGGACCCGACGAAGGCATTGCCAACGGTACCGGGCGGGCCGGCACCCGGATTCCGCTGCAGCTCAGCCAGGCCGAGTTCGCCTCCTGGATCGGCTCTAGCCGGAAAACCGTCGATCGGACCTTCGCGCGCTGGCGAAGCCGCGGGATCATCTCTACCGACTACCGCACCGTCATTGTGCACGACCTGGAAACCCTCGCCCGTATTGCCGGCATCCAGATCAGCCGGCGGGCCTGGAACTGGCCGAATATGGCAAGTCCAAACGGGGGAGTGCCGCGCCGAGCCTTAACCGACGGCTGCGCGGTAGTGCTGTGGCCCGGTCACTGGCGGGCTCCCTTCGCACCGCCGAGCAAAGTGGGTCTATCAGAGATAATGAGCGGGAGTCGGGTCCGGCCGCAGGCGCGGTTTGTGACCTACGGCAAAGGTCACACGCTGTTTGCGTGGACGGGCCACCCGGTCTATCAGAGATAATGTGCCGTTACCTCTGATAACTGGCCTCGGGGCTTCAGGCGACTTGAATCGCTGTCTACCATCCAGCCTTCCGGAACCTGTACTCCTTCCGGCCATCTGACGCCGGTGAGGTCCGCGTCGGTGAGGTCCGCGTCGGTGAGGTCCGCGTCGGTGAGGTCTGCGCCGTCGAGGTCCGCGCCGGTCAGGTGCGCGAGGCTGAGGCCCGCGCGGGTGAGATTCGCGCCGTCGAAGTGCGCGCCGGCGAGATCCGCGTTGCGGAGGTACGCGCCGGTCAGGCCCGCACGGCTGAGCCACGCGCGGGGAAGGTGCGCGCCGGGGAGGTTCGCGCCGTCGAAGTGCGCGCCGGTCAGGTCCGCATGGCTGAGCCACGCGGCGGCGAGGTCCGCGCCCTCGAAGTGCGCGCCGGTGAGGTCCGCGCCGGTGAGGTCCGCGCCGGCGAGGTCCGCGCCGTCGAAGTGCGCGCCGGTCAGGTGCGCGCCGGTGAGGTCCGCGCCGGCGAGGTGCGCGCCGGCGAGGTGCGCGCCGGTGAGGTCGATAGACAGGATGTCACGCTTTGCATCTCGGCGACCGACCACAGTGACAGCCGCCTGAACGTCGGGCCGTGTCAATCGTTCTTGTTCTGGGCTGTCAGCATCTGATTCTGGCCACGGCTCGCGGGAGTGCTCACGGATAAATGCGGTCAGTACCTCCATCACGGTCGGCTGGTCTTTTGCAGAATCCCGGGCAACCCGCTCGAGGGCGTAGATCCCGCCGATGCGCACGTCGAGCTTGTCCGAGCCGAGCTGCTCGATAGCCTTGGTGTAGCGGTCAGTCACCTGCCCTTCACGGGACAGGGCGAAGTTCCGCGCCGTAAACAGGAGCGCGCCAGCAGCGAGCAACCCGGCGCCAAGGGTGAGCAACCGGCCCCGCGCCGCGTCCCGCGCCGCCTGGAGCGATCCTCTAGCTGAGCCGACGTCATGACGCGCGAGCCAGTCCGCTCCCGGCACGAGCAGCGCCCACACGATCGCCAGCGCCAGCACGACAGCGGCGGCCCCGATCAGCCACCGGCCCCGCGGCCAAGCCGCCCTGCGGTTCGACATACGCAAACGCTAGGAGACGCCGACCCCAACGCGGCGCAGTATTGCCTTCGGCCTGAAGCACAAACTGGACACGCTGGCGTACGCGGCGGAAATCGTCACGGGGGAGGTGGTTCTATACGTGAGTCCTGACTCCACTTGTTGGTCAGCTCTGGATCCACCGGTTTTCGGGGAGGGCCGATGTCGGCGAGTCTTGACTCCACCGGCTGACAACCAGACCTGGCTCTTCCTCGCAGGTGCCGAATCCGCCGTCCGGAGGAGCGTGTCAAGGTGGAGCGCCCGCAGGCGGAGCCTGTGGTCGAACGACCTTTACGCGCGACGGAGGACGGCCATCATTGCGGCTCCGAGGAAGGGCCCGCGCACGAGAAGCGGAGTCGGATCTCACCGACAAAACGCACTCCGTTGATCAATAACTGGATCTGCGATTGATCGATAAGTGGCGTCAGAACTCACCTACAGAGCCAGG
>WNFC01005429.1_pt1 | contig 19795 bp, 13 predicted proteins | sample 5400541 | NCBI WGS metagenome assembly WNFC01 (sample SAMN13153342, study PRJNA577476) | soil metagenome | isolation source: 120 cm saprolite under Douglas fir tree site 2 hole 2 replicate 1 | place: USA:California | collected 2015-04-18 | reverse complement strand
GCCCGGATGGGGCGATCGAGGAGATCGGTTCTCATCGCCGCGACCACGACCGACACCGGCCTGACCGTCCGATGCGAGAGCTCGACACCGCCTCATATCCCCGCGGCGTCATGCCGAACTCACCGTAAGATCGAGCGGTTGATGCCTGACAAGCCCTAACAGGCGGCGCGGGCGGCGACATCTTTGTGTTCCCGGTCGTAGGCGCCGGCAGCAGCGTGACCGCCTTCCATGTCCGCGAGAATCTGCTCGACCTGCGTCCGCGGCCGGGTACACCCGGAGCGACCCAATTGCGGACCACACGATCACCCTCATCTCGGATGGCGCCGGCGGCACCACAGTGGTGGTCGATCCGACGCATAGCGGTACCCTGCACAATCTAGTCGACTTGCAGAACGTCGCTTCAGGCATTGTGCACGTCGGCTTGGACTTGCTTTGGCATTAGCCCGATAAATAGGGCTTGGCGGCCGCGTCGACGCGTCGTCGCCCGCCCGGACTACCGCAAACCCCAGTCGGGCAGCGTGCGGGCGCGGGCGCGGACGCAGAAAACGTTCGCCGCCTCGCCGCCATAATAAAGATAAAAATTCGTATTCTTTTCGCACAGCCTCGTGCAATATAAGCGGTCGCGTTAAAGTCTGGAGCGCAGGCAGCGCTCTCCGAGTGCTCGCGAAATTGAACTCAAGGATCGGGCATGGTGCTCAGAGTGGAGGTGCCGGTCGGATACGAGAAAGAACAGGCGTACATAGCGCGTTGTTTGCTGAGCGATTTCCTGGGCCTGAAATACGAGATCGCGCCGAAGCCGATCGACCGCGTCTTGATCCATGATGGCGACGGGCGCGAGTTATCGATCGCGGCCGATTTATTCACCCGCTCATCGGACGCATGGCTGACCGCTGCCAGCCTTCCGCGGGAGCCCCTCGCTTGGTGGAACGCCTCCGACGTTCCAGCCAGGCTGATCGATCGCTGTCTGCCGGTTCTCTATGGGAAACCGGCATTCTCGCGCGGTGAGCGATCCGTCCACCTGGGGATCGACATCTTTGGCGGCGCGTTTTTCTTCCTCGCGCGGCTCGAGGAAGTCATCTCAAACAGGCTGGACGCTTACGGCCGCTTTCCCGCGAGCGAGGCGCTATCGCTTCGTTACAGCATTCTGCACCGGCCGGTGGTTGACGAGTATGTCGAAGTCCTTTGGGCCTGCCTCCACGCCCTTTGGCCGGGCCTGCGCCGTCGGCCCCGGGGCTTCCGGCAGCATCTCACACACGATGTCGATCATCTGCGGTTCTCTCTGCCGCGTGCCCTGGTCACCGACGTCAGGCGCCGAAAGCTGGATCTTGCTCTCTCGGACCTCAGGCTTTGGATGGCGATCAGACGCGGCGCCAAGGCCGATCCGTGCGACACCTACGACCTCATTATGGACATCAGCGAGCGCGCTGGAGTGGCAAGCGCATTTTACTTCATCACTAAATGGACAAATCCCGCATATGATCTGAGCTACGTCTTCAACCAGCGCCGAACCCGCGAGCTGTTGCGGCGCATCAGCACGCGGGGACACGAGATCGGGCTGCACGGCAGCTACAACGCCTTCTCGAGCGGCCGTCAGATCGCAAAGGAGTTCGGGGCGCTGCGGCAGGCCTCCCGGGCGGTCGGCGCGAGGCAGTTGCGATGGGGTTGCCGCCAGCACTATCTCCGCTGGCGCACTCCCGACACCTTTCAGCACTGCGAAGATGCCGGGCTAGATTACGACACCACATTGGGCTATGCCGATGACGTCGGCTTCCGCTGCGGCACGTCCCACGAATTTGCAGTTTTCAACGTCAAGACGCGGAATTCCTTGCGGCTGAAGGAGAGACCGCTCATCGCAATGGATTGCACGGTGCTCGACCCCGAGTTTCTGAACCAAGGCATAACGTCAACGGCGTTCGACCGCTTCAAGAGCTTGAAGGACACCTGCCGGCATTACGACGGCAACTTCACGCTGCTGTGGCACAACAATCGCTTGGCTGATCCTGCGGAAGCGTCTTTCTACCGCGCCTTGGTCAACGCCTGACGCCGCGAAGAGGACTCGGATGACGTCCTACTGCATCTTCCAGGAGCCATGGTGGCTCGACGCTGTCGCGCCCGGGGCGTGGACGTCCCTGGAAGTGAGCCGCGGAACGCAACTCACGGCGCGTATGCCCATCGTGGTTCGCCGCAAGTATGGATTCAGGATCATCCGCCAGCCGCCTCTCACGCCGACCTTGGGACCGTGGTTCAGATCGCCGGCCACGAACACGGTCAGGGAAATGGCCGAGCAGAAGAAGACGATTAACGAGCTCATCGATCAGCTTCCAAATTGGGATTATTTCGAGGTCAATCTGCACCCGTGCGTTACGAACTGGCTGCCGTTTTATTGGAGAGGTTTCGAGCAAACCACGCTGTACACCTACGTCCTGCCGGACACATCAAAGCTGGGTGCGTTGTGGGCCGGCATGCAGGAAAATGTTCGGCGCCACATTCGCAAGGCAGAAAAGACGCTCTCGATCCGGACCGACCTGTCCGTCGGTCAGCTTCTCGACGTCGTCGCGCTCACCTTCTCCCGGCAAGGACGTCGCCTTCCGTTCAAACGTGAACTGTTCTGTCGCATCGATGACGCGTGCCGAGCTCGGGACGCTCGGCGAATGTATTTTGCAGAGGATGCGAGCGGCGCCATTCACGCAGCACTCTACATCGTAACGGACCGCGAGTACGCCTATTATCTGATCGGTGGGGCCGATCCCCAGCTGCGCAGCAGCGGCGCACAGAGCCTCCTCTTCTGGCAAGCAATCAAGGACGCGTCAGAAGAAAACCTCAAATTCGATTTTGAGGGCTCGATGATCGAGCCGATTGAGCGCGTGTTTCGTGCTTTCGGGACGGTCCAGGTCCCCTACTTGCGCGTATATCAGGCGCGCCCCCTGGTCAAGGCTTTGATTCAGGTCTGCCCGCGTTCCTTGATGGCGGGAGCCGCCCGGAACCTCTAGGCGCCGTCGGGCCCGGGAAAGTCCGACCGCTACGGATGCGGAAAGATGAAGTCTTTTTTGCCTCAAAAATACGTTGACAACCGGTCGGAAGCGATCTTACCGTCGCTCTTGTCGTCGATAACAGCGATTTTAGTTATTTTCGATTCCGGACAGAGAGGCCGCTCATGACAGCCCCCGTAGCGATTGGTCGTGCGCCTCCCGTGGAGAAAACTCGGCCAAGGGCCGCTCCGCCACGTTCGGCGAAAATTCACATTGGGCCGGGCTTCCGGATCAACGCCGACATTCCTCGTCCACGGCAAGGCGTGGTCGCCCGTGCGCGTCTACCCGGGCGACAATCTAATGGTTCATAAGGCGCTCGACAGTCGACTACCTCCAAAGCAGCGCCACGTATCGCAACCTGTCCGTCGGAACCTTCTCGAACGCCTGCGTCGACGACGTTTTGAACAGGCTGGGCCTGGAAACCCAATGAGATTCACGCGCATCGGGCGCTCGCCGCTGCCGAGGCGAATGGCCAGAAGGGCTCTCTACGGTTATTATCTCTTCCAGCGCCTGGCATTGTCGGATCGGGTAAACCGAAACGTTAGGAAAATGGCGCGCCACCGCAGCGATTTCTATGCCCAAATCTGGAAAGAAGCTGCGGAAGCGACGGAATCGGCCATCGCTAGCGCAGGCAATGGGTTTTTCCGAGTCACTCGGGGCACGAGAAGCATTTTCGTGAACAGCAACCAGAGCCTGCTCGACAGCCATGTCGCAGTCTCCCTAGCGGACGATAAGGCGACCACCTATCGCCTCTTGGCCAAAGCGCAGATTCCGGTGCCAGAGCACGTGGTGATTTCCCCAGAGGACTTCGATGCAGCGCTGGGATTCGCCAAATCGCTTTCCTGTCCGGTCGTGGTGAAACCGGCGTTCGGCACGAGCGGCGGCACCGGCGTGTCGACCGATGTCCGCACGGCCCCGCAACTGATGCATGCCATTGCCTGGGCGGCGGCGTTCTGCAGCCAGGTCATCGTCGAGCGACAGATTGAAGGTGAGACCTACCGTCTTCTCTACCTCGACGGCGAATTGCTCGATTGCGTGCTGCGCCGTTCGCCAAGGCTCGTCGGCGACGGCGCTGCGTCTGTAAGAGATCTCGTCCATTCGGAAAATTCGCGGCGGCTCTCGGCCGGATACCAGAGGAGCCAAGCGCTGCTCAACATCGATCAGGACATGAAGACGACGCTGGCCCTGCAGGGTCTCCGTCTCGGCGCGGTTCCGGAAAACCGTCGAGAGTTCGTGGTGAAGCGCGTGGTCAATGAGAACATCGCATCTGAAAACGAGACCGTGACCGGTGGTCTGTGCAGCGAAATCGTCGAGATCGGCCGGCGCGTGGCCGAAACGCTCGGCCTGCGGCTCGCGGGACTAGATGTGATCACATCAGACCTGCGCCTGCCCCTTCACAAGGTCGGGGGCGCCGTTGTCGATGTCAATGCCGTCCCGGGTTTCTATTACCATTACCTCAAGAAAGATCGATTTCCTGTTGCTTATTATATTCTCAAATGGGCATTGGGCCATGCCGCCTCAGCTTAGGCAGGAGACCCGGGGCCCGGCGGCAATCGTCATCGATGGCGCGCAGCAGGCGCTTTCGGTAGCTCGGAACCTGGGTCGAAGCGGCGTTCCGGTTTACGCCCTGACCTCGTCCTCCGAGGGCGTTCGGTTCTCCCGATACGCTCGCTGGCTTCCAATGGCGGATGGTGGTTCGCCGAAATCCTGGGAGCGCTTCCTGCTCGACCCGGCTTCCGATTTCCTGGCCGGATCGGTGCTGCTCGCCTGCACCGATTCTGCGATCCAGTTGGTTGCGCGCAACAGCGAGCAGCTCTCACGCAAGTTCCTGATCGAGGAGGGGGACCGTGAGATTCGGCTCTGCCTCCTTGACAAGTTCCGAACGTATGAGAAAGCCAAGGAAGCGAGGATCCCGATTGTCGCCTACGAATTGCTAGAATCGTTCTTGCAACTGGACTCGCTCGCCGAGCGGCTCCGCTTTCCGCTGATCATCAAGCCGCTCTACTCGCCGGACTCGGAGGCCCTTGGCGCCAAGTTCGTGATGGTAAACAACAGAAATGAGCTCTCTGAGAAGGGACGCCGCTTGCTACGTCTCGGCGTGCCAAGCGTTGCCATGGAGTTCGTGCCGGGCGGCGACGATTTGCTGTGCAGCTATTATACCTATATGGACGAGAACAGCCATCCGCTCGTCGAATTCACCAAACGGCTTTTGCGTCGCTCTCCGATGCACACTGGTATTGGTTGTTACCACGTGACCGACTGGAACCCAGAAATAGCAGAACTTGGCCGCAGATTCTTCCAGCACGTCAAGTTGAAGGGGATCGGCAACATCGAGTTCAAGCGGGATCGCCGGGACGGGCAGTTCAAAGTGATTGAGGCCAATGCGCGCTTCACCTCTGCGGACGCCGTCGTGACCAAGAGCGGAATAGACCTCGCCACCATCACCTACAATCGGTTGACGCACCGACCGTTGCCGCCGGTACGCCCGTACAGGAAGGGCTTGGTGCTTTGGCTTCCGGCGGAGGACATACGTGCCTTCTTCCAGCTTCGAGCGCTCGGCAAGATCACCTTCGGCCGCTGGCTCAGCAGCCTCCTTCGGGTACGCCAGCTCCCGTACTTCTCATGGCGGGACCCGTTACCGAGCTTCTACGTAAACGCCGTTAGGACAGTTCGGTTGGCAAGGATGGCAAAGCCGCGGATCGTGGTGTCGATCCGTGAGTTCGGCGGCGGGACCCGACGGTGAGCCGCGATCGCGATCATCTCTCCGGGTGCTGGGGACCACACTGTCGGGCGGGTCCTCGCGCACTCCGGCCACGAGATGCTTTGAAATGTTTCCGACCGGAGCGCAGCCACGCGGCTCCGCGCTTCTTCCGCCGGCTTCACGCTCTGCGCTTCGTTGCGTGAATCCGTGCTCGAGAGCGAGATCGTGATTTCGCTCGTGCAACCCGCACAGGCCGTCGCTGTGGCGTTACGCATCTCCGTGTGTTTCAGTCGCGAGATTGCGCGCGGCTCCGCGGCGCCGTTCGAGATCGAATCCACGTCGACCGCAACTCGATATCGCCGCGGGACGGCGAGGACGGTTGCAGAGATTGTCGCCGCCAGCGGTCCTGAGGTAGCAGATGCGAGCTTCTACCGCCCGGCCAGCTCGCTAGCAGAAGGAAAGATCTTGCTCGGCGGCCGGAAGGCTGCTGGCGTGGCCGCCCTATTCGAGCCGGTGGTCGAGGCGAGAACGATAAGGGGCCATATCGGTGCCGCTTCGGCGGTGAAAATGTCGGTCTCCTCTATCCTGGCGAAGGCGGTGCCCTCTGTTTCTCCACCTCGCTTGGGCGACGGCCGCCTCGGGTTAGCCTCAATACTGTTCACTTAAGGTTGATCTTGATCGCGTCGAGGATGTTGATGGGCGGGCATCGGCGGGGCAGTTTTCCGGCGGATCGGGAAGCTATCAGTGATCCGGGCCCGCCGGAAGCGCCGCAACCGTTCGCGCCATCGCTCCGTCTCCTGCTCAAAACCGAAAGCAGGATATCGTAAAATCAACCTTAAGTGAACAGTATTGGGATTAGTTAGCCTCTGGATAAAATGCGCGAGATCGAAACGTGGATCGAGGATCTTGCACAATCGGCGAATAACGCGGAGCGGTCGAGAGACCCTTGGGCGGCTCCAGTTACACAGGTTTGCCACCCGAAGCCGACTGGAACTTCCACGAGCTGATCGCCGCAATCGTCGCCGCGGGTCAGAGGCACGGCCTGGACGCTGCGATTAATCTGACGTGTCTTATTGGTTACGATTCTCGATTTTGTAGAGGCCGGTGGCCCAGCAAAGCAAATCAGGGGCCGAAGGTACTGCGCTTTTTTCTTTGTAATAGCAGAGAATTTCTATTATCTTTCTCGCATAAGTGGGGCTCGAAAGGAATTCGAGGTGACGCCGAGCGACGTTATCGAGTTGGCGGGCGTGAGCCGGCCTGATCGGGTCAGGGTTGTTCACCTCTCGTCCGGTCACCGAGCCGGTGAGAGCCGAATATTCCGCAAGGAATGTAGAAGTCTGGCGCGCGCTGGTTATGATGTGACGTATGTTTGTCGGGGTGATCCCCATTTCACACCGGACGGCGCCGACATGGTCCAGGATGGCGTCCGCATCCTCACGGTGAAACGCCGCGCGGGTCGCCTGGGACGCATGGTCGTGACGCCGCTCGAAATCGTAATGGTCGGATTGCGGCAAGGCGGAACCCTCTACCATTTCCACGACCCGGAGCTGATCCCACTGGGATTGATCCTTCGTCTGCTCGGGAAGCGGGTGATCTACGACGTGCACGAGGACGTTCCGCGCGACGTCTTGGTCAAGGAATGGATTCCGCGCATCCTGCGCCAACCCGTTTCGCTTGCAATGGCCCTTGTCGAATGGATTGCCGCTCGCACGCTTTCCGGCTTAGTGGCGGCGACGCCAGCGATTGCCCGACGCTTCCCCAAAGACAGCGTCGCTCTCGTCCAGAATTTTGCTTTCACGTCGGAACTCGTGCAAGACGGAGTACCGGTGGGTGAGCGGCGGGCCGTAACCTATGTAGGGGCGATGTCCACCGATCGGTGCGCCATCGAGATGGTGGAGGCGATAGCACGGGTCCAGCGTAATCCCGACATACGCCTCATCATCGCTGGTACTGCCCATCCCCCCTCGCTGATCGAGGAACTGTCCTCAATGGCGGGATGGTCGCGCGTTGATTATCGCGGTCTTCTGGATCGCGATGGTGTCCGCGGCGTGCTGGCCGAGTCACGGGTCGGACTGGTGTTCTTCCGCCCAGTGCAGTGCTACCTTGAAGCCCAGCCGACCAAATTGTTCGAATACATGGCGGCAGGCTTGGCGGTGATCGCCGCCGACTTTCCCAGGTGGCGCGAAATCGTGGAGGAGAACGGTTGCGGCCTGTGCGTTCCACCGGGCGATGTCGCCGCCATAGCATCGGCGATCGAGTGGATGTTCGAGCACCCAGCGGAGGCCCATGAAATGGGCCGCCGCGGTCGACAAATTGTGGTCAACTCGCTGAATTGGGAACGAGAAGCGCAGGAATTGCTCCGGCTGTACGCAAGGGTCATTGGCGCCGGTCATTGCCAGGATCGCGTTGCGAACTGACACTGGAACGCTTGGCAGCACATCATCAGTCGGAAGTCGGCCATTTCGATCCCGTTACGCGCCAGTCCTGCAACGCGCCTCCCCGGTGTCGGCGTAGTTATCATGTCAAGCTCCGCCACGGGCGCTCGCGAGAAACATCGAGAAACATAATGGGCGCAGCGCCGCGTCGATCCGGCTGCGGTCGGTTGCGGGGAGCGTGCCGTTGCGGCGATGCCGGCGACGTCTTAATATATTATCTGCCGAGGACATCTTACGCACGCCCGCTCTTTGTCTTCTTTACAAACCAGCACGGGGACCTTACAGTATCGTTAACACGGAATTCATAAGGAACAAGAATGCGGGCGGCGATTTGTTTTCGGTCATTCCGACAGAATTTGACGGGCGGCGCCTAATCGGCGCTGAAGGGTTGCATGCAAAATCAGGTCCAGATAACAGACGCATCGGATCTTCGAGTCTGGTCGGATACGGCGAGGGAGAGCCCGGATTCGGGGAACGCGATAGACACCGTCAGCGCGCTTCAGAGACACTGGGCCCTGGTCACAACCGTGACTGCTGGCGCCACAGTTCTGGCCTATCTGCTTTGCCAACTGGTGACACCTCTTTTTGCGGCGAAAACGAGCGTCATGATCGAGGCTCGGTCGCCGAGCCCCGCAGCGTCACTCTCCAATCAGATGGCAATGCAACCGTCCGAGGAGACCCTGAGAAAGAACGAAATCTCGATCCTTCGATCGCGCAGTTTAGCCGAAGCCGTCGTCACGCGTCTGTCGCTGGACCGTGATCCCGAATTCAATCCTACGTTACAGCCCACCAAGTCGCAGCACGAGCTACTGGTGCGCGCCAAGGCGGCGTTCGTTTCTATATCCAAGATCTTTGGGTTTGCCGAGCGTCGCGGACGATCGGAGGAGGACGCTCGCGAGGACACTGTTGATATCTTTCTCGATCGCCTCGGGGTGACTTCTACAGATGCCTCGCGTGTTATCGACGTTCGTTTTCTTTCCGAGACTCCGGATCGGGCGGCGCAGGTCGCCAACACGATTGTGAATGAATATATTGCGGCAAAAATCCATCAGCAGATTGCCGGGCCACAGACCGCCGCTGAAAGTCTGGAACGGCACATCCAGGCTCTCAACAAAAAAATCCGCGATTCCGAGCGGGTGATCGACGACGCGCGGAAGACGAACGGACTTCTCCCGACGGAGAAGGCCAGGGTGCTCGTCGACCAGCTTTCCGAGTTGAATAAGCGGCTCGCGGTGGTGACGGGAGAACGAATGACCGCCGAGGCGCGGCTGAAGGAGCTGCATTCGACCCAGTCCGGACGAGCCGAATCGGCCGCCGCGGTGCTCGCCTCGGCATTGATCCAACGTTTGCAAGCCGAGGCATCTCTGCTTGCCAGCCGTATCGGACAGATGTCCACTACCTACGGCGAACAGAATCCAAAGCTTGCCCAGGCTCGTGCTGAGTTGGCGGAGCTTCATGCGCGAATCGACGCGGAGGTGGCCAAGATTGCCGCGTCCTACCGCGATGCGCTTCTCGTCGCGAAGGCCAATGAGACTTCGCTTAGGCAAGAAGTCGAATGGCTAAAGACCCAGGTGGCGAAGGCGGATTCGTCCGAGGTCGACGTGCGTGCCCTGGAGCGTGGGACCGAGGCGGACAAAGGCCTGATGATGCAGCTCGTAACTCATCTCAACGAAACCAAAGCGCACATCGAGTTGCAGGGCGCTGAGGCATGGGTAATATCGAAGGCGACAGTGCCGCGTTTGCCGAGCTTTCCCCCCAAACTCGCCATTGTGGCCGCCGCCCTCCTCTTCTCCGCCATGGGCGGGGCCATTCTGGCGGTCTTGCTCGAGCGTCGCGACGGGGCGGTCCGTAGCATGGAACAAATCCGCCGATTGACCGCCGCCCGCGTTTTCGGGGCGCTTCCGTTGCTCAAGTTGTTACGAAGGGACGGATTGCCGCAGTCGGAGCGGCTGGAAAAATCATTGTTCGCGGAAAATTTGCGGGGCTTCTGGTTTCAGCTCAATAAGATCAGATCGGTTCCCGCAAAGACCCTTCTGATCACCTCCTCCGTGTCATCCGAGGGTAAGAGCACGATCTCAGCTTGTCTCGCTCGCATCATTGCTTGGACTGGCGGTCGCGTCGTGGTGGTAGACGCCGATTTGCGCAATCCAACCGCACACCGACTGCATTGCGTCGATAGGTCGTCGCCCGGTCTGGCAGAGCTCATCGCAGGGAAGGTCGAGCTGGATCAAGTCCTACAATTCGACAGCACCTCTAGCACCTTTGTGATCACGGCCGGCACGTGCGCCGCGTCCCCCTCCGATATCCTTCGGTCGCCGAGGTTGTCGTTTGTGCTCCGCGAATTGGCGAAAGATTTCGATGCCGTCATCATTGATTCCCCTCCGGTCCTGGCGGCACACGATGCCTGCATTCTCGCTCAGGAGGTCGATACGGCCATCATGGTCGTTCGCTGGGGCGAGACCAAGGCCACCGCATTGCGCAGCGCCTTGCAAAGAATGTCCGACTGCGAGGTTGACTTTGAAGGTATCATTTTGTCGATGGTTGACGTTAGAAAATATCAACGTTACGGCTCTTCCGATGCGGAAGTCTTTTCGCGCGGATCTCGCAAATATTATCTTTATGATTAGTACGTGCGACGCCGTGACCTCGCCACGACTGGCCTCTCACGGACCAGTGACGCGATCTGTTCGATCGCGCTCGACGTCCATCGGAAATCTCGCCAGGTGATCGAATGTGCGGAATAGCAGGCGTCGTGGCGCGACGGAATAGCTTGGATGTGTCGCGCGCAATCAAAGAGATGTCCTATCGAGTTCGGCATCGCGGGCCCGATGACCACGGTCACTACGTCCGGGGGAGGGTAGCACTCGGTCATCGACGCCTTTCGATCATTGACCTTTCGGTGGGCGGGCATCAGCCGATGGCCTCGGAGGACGGTCGTTATGTGATCGTTTACAACGGAGAGGTTTACAACTTCCTCGAGCTTAAGTCAGAATTGATGGCCTTCGGCTTCCGGTTCCGTTCGAACTCGGACACCGAGGTCGTACTGGCCGCTTTCGCCGCCTGGGGATCGGACTGTCTTGCTCGATTCAACGGAATGTGGTCATTCGCCATCTACGACGAGCAGGAGAACAGCATCTTTGCGGCTCGCGACCGCTTTGGTGTGAAGCCGTTCTATTTTATTTTGAACGAGAGTTGCTTCGCTTTTGGTTCGGAAATCCGCCAGCTCTTGCCGTTGCTGGATTCAGTTGAGGCTAATCCGTCAACTCTGTCAGAGTTCCTTCTCGTCGGCGAGCCTCGGCAGTCACCGGAAACATTCTTCAAAGACGTGTCGAATCTTCTCCCGGGTCATTATCTAAGTTACCACGTCGACACGAACCGCTGCTCGATCGAACGATATTATGGTCTTTCGGACCAGCTCAACGGCGTCGATGATCGGCCGGATACGGAGGTGCTCCGGGACTTCCGTGAGATTTTCGAGGACTCCGTACGGCTGCGGTTGCGGTCTGACGTTCGGGTTGGAACGTGTCTTAGCGGCGGCCTAGACAGCTCGAGCGTGGCGATGGTCGCTTCGGCGATGCACCGGCTGAACAGCAACTCTCCTTTCAGCGCCATCACGGCGATCAGCGACGAGCCTCGCAATAGCGAGGAGATCTATGCTGAGGCTGTAATCGATGCGGGCTCGCTGCATTGGATCAAGGTGCGCCCCAGCTACGAGGATTTTTGCGCATCCCTGGACACGGTGGTGACCCATCAGGAGGAGCCGTTCGCATCTCCGTCCATTTGCATGCAATCCTTCGTCATGCGGGCCGCCCGGGAAAATGGCGTTGTGGTCTTGCTTGATGGCCAAGGGGGCGATGAAACTCTTCTTGGCTACGATCGATACTATATCCCCTATTTCGTCGAGCTTTGGCGGGCCGGAGACTTCGGCGGGCTGTTGCACGGGGTCAGGGATACGCTGCAAAGCAACGCAAATATGAACATGCTCCGATTGACCGGCTATTTGCTATTTGGTCTGCTTCCGAGCCTCCGGCACCGATATCACCTGTATCGGAGCAAGCACATCGTGTCCAGCCCGCCACGGCCGGACTGGATCAATTCCTTTGCAAAAGCGTGCCACGATGTTCGCGCGCTGCAGATCCTCGAGGTGGAGGCCACCAGTCTGCCCTCGCTGTTACGCTATGAGGACAAGAACTCAATGGCGTTTTCCATAGAGGCGCGGCTTCCATTTCTTGATTACAGATTGGTAGAGAAGTCCATTGCACTCGCCTTGAACATGAAAATGCGTGCGGGATGGACCAAATGGGCCCTCCGACAGTCAATGAGTGACGTGCTCCCTCATAGAATCGCCTGGCGGCGCAACAAGATTGGGTTTGCGCCCCCGGACCAGTGGATCGCCCGCCATGGGGAGATCATGGCTGAGAAGGTGGTACAATCAGTGTTGATGCGGCGATTTTGCGACCTCGATCGCTTACGGCGATATTATTCCAAGCTGGACCCGAATAGCCAGTGGCGCCTTTACAGCGTGGCGCTTTGGGAGGAACAGTTTGGAGTCGGGGCGTAGTTTCTTGGCGCCTAGATCGCGCGTGGTGTGGTGACAAGTCCATGCTGTAGCTCACGCCGTTTAGGAGCGTGCTGGCCGCAACGAGAATCGCAGCGATCGATGATTCGGATGGCTCTCAGGAGAATGATGGCAGCCGTCGTAGCGTCGACGGGTACCATCGCATGTGCTTGCTCCGCACCGGCTCAGCAATTGCCTTCGAATGAGCCGCACGCGTCGATCGACCTTTGCGTTTCACCCAGAGGCGCTGATGCTCTCGGGTCGCCGGAATCCTTCAACTCAATCCAAGAGGCATCACGTTTTGCTAAGCCCGGAGCCACTATCCACATCTTGCCCGGCATCTATGAAGGCGGAATCATGACGACCGCCAGCGGCACCGCATCGAACCCTATTCGCTACGTTTCTGATGTAAAATGGGGCGCCAAAATCGTCCCCTCGTCGAACTCGACCTCGGAGATGGCTTGGGATAATCGCGGCGCGTACGTCACGATTGATGGGTTCGACATCGACGGAATGTCCTATCGCGGCGGCGCGCCGTGGCGCATCGGTCTCTACACGGCTGGGGCTTACTCTATTGTGACGAACAATAGAGTACACAACATCGCCGCGACAGCTCCTTGCACTGGCAAGGGCGGCGCCGGGATTGAGGGTGATAGCTACTACCGCGGCAGCAACATTGACGTTATCGGCAACGTCGTCCACGACATCGGTGCCGCGAAGTGCCGGTTTATCCACGGTATCTATCAAACGGCGCCCGGCACCGTCGCGAACAATCTAGTCTATCGCATTTCCGGTTGGGGTATCCACCTCTGGCACGACGCCAACCACATTACGATTGCGAACAACACCGTCGTAAACAGCGCAATCGGTGGTCTTCTCGTCGGCGGCGGCGACTTCATAAATACGAGCGGACCCGCAGATTATGTTATCGTCGCCAACAACATCATCTTTGACAATAGCATATCCCGGCCGCACGGGGCAGGATATGATATCGGCGCATACGAGTTTGCCGCGTCCTCGAGCAGCCGTCCGGCATCAGTCGTGTCCTCAAATCGGGACCAGCAATGCCGATAGCTGACGTGCTTTGAACGCTTTGCCGGGGCTGCGATCTCCCAAGCGACATGACCGAGGCGGAATGGGCTTTCGTCGAGCCGATGATCGCGCCGACGGCGAACAGGCGTCCGCCGCGCTGGGTCGACGCGCGGGAGTTCCGAAACGAGATGTTCTACGTGCCCTGGATGGCTTGCCAGCTTGCCAGCGGAAGGTGCTGCCGAAAGACCTTCCACGCATCGTCTGATCTCAATGGCATATCCCGGAAGCGGATGTGCATGATCCGTACGCTGGAACCAAGTCCGCCCGTTGCTCGGGCGCGATCACCGATCCCATCAGCTTCGCTCGGGATTGCTGTCCATTCAAACACGCTCTGGATGGCTTCTGGGAAAGAACTCGAAAACAAATGGAAAGGAAGAGACGCATCGACGAGTGCCGACCGCAATGGCGCTACTCGACGGAAACACCAGCTCCGGCGTGGAACGGGCGTGTGCACAGGATTTTTATCTTGCTTTTCGAGAAAAGAACACGGATATTTTTTCTTCTCGGCAGCCCACGGTAGCATGGTGGCCGTCCGAGTGTCGAAAAGAAAGCTGAAACGCATGGATACGCTGATCCTTCGCGGGGCTGAGACGCCGCCAACCTTCGACAGCCTTGTGGATCTGTTCAAATCGTACAAGGCCAGGATTGGCGTGATTGGTTTAGGCTATGTTGGCCTGCCGTTGACGTTGGCGGCGTGCGAGGCCGGATATACGGTCATCGGGTTCGACATAAACCGCAAGCTGGTCGAGGAGTTGAATAGCAGCAAGAGCTGCTTCAATCATATCGATAGCGCACGGGTGGCTTCCGCCCGAAAAAACGACCGCTTTGTTGCAACTTGCGATTTTCGGCTGCTCGCCCTAGCTGATGCGCTCGTAATTTGCGTGCCGACGCCGCTGGGGGCGCACCGTGAGCCGGACCTGTCCTTTGTCGTGGGTACGACAAGGACAATCGCCGATCATCTTCGTCGGGGCCAGCTCGTCGTGTTGGAGTCGACGACTTACCCTGGTACGACGCGGGAAGTGGTAAAGCCGATCCTCGAGACGTCCGGGCTGAGATCGGAGATCGACTTTTTTCTCGCCTATTCTCCCGAGCGCGAGGATCCTGGAAATCCGAACTTCGCCACGACGCAAATCCCGAAGGTTATCGCAGGCGATGGCCAGTGTGCATTGAGACTTGCCTCAGCTTTCTACCAACAGTTCGTTGTTAGCACTGTTCAAGTCTCATCGCCTGAAACGGCGGAGGCGGTGAAGCTGACGGAAAATATCTTCCGCGCTGTCAATATCGCTTTGGTAAACGAACTGAAAGTGGTCTTCGCCGCGCTCGGCATCGACATTTTCGAGGTGGTGGATGCGGCCCGGACCAAGCCGTTTGGATACATGCCTTTTTACCCCGGGCCTGGACTCGGTGGTCACTGCATTCCAATCGACCCGTTTTACCTGACATGGAAAGCCCGAGAACTGGGCATCAACACTCGGTTCATTGAGCTGGCTGGAGAAATCAATACGAGCATGCCGCGGCATGTAGTAGACCGCCTGCGCGAGGAACTGGATGCTCGTTTCGGGAAGGGTTTGCACGGCGCGCGCATCCTGATCATCGGCGTCGCCTACAAAAAAAACGTCGCCGACATGCGCGAAAGTCCGGCGTTGGCAGTTATGGAGCAGCTCGATCGGATCGGCGCCGAGGTCGACTACTACGACCCATTCATTCCGGTGATTACGGCCAGGCGGCGGTGCGACGCGCTCGCTGGCAAGGTCTCTATCCCGTTCGAAGAACGTGTCCTGGCTCGCTACGATGCCGCAGTGATAATCACGGATCACGACGAGATCGACTACCGCTTTCTCCTGCAGTATTCGAAACTAGTGATCGACACTCGAAATGCAGCGGCTCTGGTAGCGCGCGAACAATTCGCTCATGTGCTGGCCAAAGCATGAACGCAGGCGCGACAACCCTCCCGATCCGTCGAGTGGCCGTCGTCGGCTGCGGGCAATGGGGGCACAACCTCGTTCGGAATTTTCACGCACTCGGCGCTCTCGCTGCGATATGCGATGCGTCACCCGGGCGGGTTCGCGACCTCCAACGAAAGTATGATGTGCCGGTCCTTTCGCCTTCCTGAAGCTTAAAGAGCTCGTGGCCGACGGCAAGCTCGGCCGCCTGCAATACATCTATTCGAACCGCCTCAACCTCGGTCAGTTCCGGCGCGAGGAGGACGTGTTCTGGAGCTTCGCGCCGCACGACATTTCGATGATCCTCGCGCTTGTGGGGGATGTGCCTGACACCGTCGAGGCGGTGGGCCATTGTTATCTTCACAACAGCATCGCCGACGTGACAACCACGCATGTGCGTTTCGCGAACGGCGTCAATTGTCAAATCTTTGTCTCATGGCTGCACCCCTTCAAGGAGCAGAAGCTAGTGGTGGTCGGCGACCACGGCATGGCTGTGTTCGACGATCGAGAACCGTGGTCGCGGAAACTTGTCGTCTATCCGCACCAGGTCGCATGGCGGCACGGTGTCCCCGAGCCGGCCAGAGCCGAAGCCATGCTGGTTCCGCTTCAGCAAGCCGAGCCGCTGCAGATGGAGTGTGAGCATTTCCTCGAGTGCATGAGAGAAGGAAAACGGCCCAGAACGGATGCACGCAACGGGATCGAAGTGTTGCGCGTCCTCGAAGCCGCGCGATGCTCGATGCAGTCAGGTCGCCCCACCGACTTGCGAGAGAAGGTCGCGCGAATACCTTATTTCGCGCACGACACGGCTTGTATCGACGAGGGCTGCAGGATCGGGGCTGGAACGAGAATATGGCATTTTACTCACATTCTTGATGGTTCGGAACTTGGACGAAATTGCGTGATCGGCCAGAACGTGATGATCGGTCCTGACGTGACGGTGGGCGCCGGCTGCAAGATCCAAAACAACGTCAGCATCTATAACGGCGTCGTTCTTGAGGACGATGTTTTCTGCGGGCCGTCCTGCGTCTTCACAAACGTCAATAACCCACGGGCCCATATCGAGCGCAAAGACGAGCTTCGCTCGACCCTCGTCGGCCGCGGTGCGACCATCGGAGCCAACGCCACGATCGTCTGTGGTCACAACTTGGGCCGCTATTGTTTCGTTGCCGCGGGAGCGGTCGTTACCCGAGACGTGCCGGATTACGCGCTCGTGGCCGGCAATCCGGCGCGGCAGATTGGCTGGGTGAGCCGCGCGGGAGAGCGGTTGGGTTCGGACCTAGTGTGCCCGCGAACAAGCGCCCGCTACGAGCTCGACGACCAAGGACGGCTGACCGAGATCGTCGGCGTCTTGCAAATTGCCTAACCGAGCGAGCCAATATGCGTCATCCAATCGCGTTCATCGACCTTGGTCGGCAGCAGCAGCGGATTCGCAGCAGCCTGGATGCTGCGATCGCGCGCGTGCTCGACCGCGGCGAATACATCATGGGTCCGGAGGTGGCCGAGCTCGAAGGGAGGCTGGCCGAGTTCAGCGGCGCTCGACACGCGATCACCTGTGCAAATGGCACCGACGCCTTGATGCTGGCCTTGATGGCCAAGGGTCTGAGTGCCGGAGACGCGGTGATCATGCCGAGCTTTACTTTTTGCGCCACGGCCGAGCCGGTATGCCTGCTTGGTGGGGTGCCAATATTCGCGGATGTCCTTGAGGACACCTTCAATCTGGCCCCCCTAAGCCTCGAGGCAGCCCTGCGAACGGCGCACCGGCTGGGGCTGCCGGTGCGTGGCGTCATCAGCGTCGACCTGTTCGGCCAGCCTTGTGACTACGACGCCGTCGAGCGCTTCGCCAGGGAGAACGATCTCTGGCTGATCTGCGATGCCGCCCAAGCATTCGGCGCGACCTATCGAGGCCGGAAGGTCGGGACGATCGGCGACGTCACGACCACGAGCTTCTTCCCGGCCAAGCCCCTGGGCTGTTACGGGGATGGCGGCGCCGTTTTCACGAATGATAGCGAGACCGCAGAGGTCATTCGGTCTTTGCGTGTACACGGAAAGGGCAAGGATAAGTACGACAATGTTCGCGTCGGAATGAACGGACGCCTCGATACGCTTCAAGCAGCGATCCTTCTTGAGAAGCTCGCCATTTTCGTGGACGAGATCGATGCCCGGAACAGTGTTGCTGCACGGTACCAGGAACTGCTGCCTCCCAATGTGAAGTGTCCAGGCATAATCGACGGGGCGACCTCGGTATGGGCGCAGTACACCGTGCGGGTGGCGGGCCGGACCAGTTGGCTCAGCGATCTCAACGAACGCGGCGTTCCGGCGGCGGTGTATTACGCTCGGCCGCTCCATCAGCAGAAGGCCTACAAGGGGTACCCGATTGCAGGCGAGCGGTTGGCAGCCTCCGAACATCTGGCGCAGACTGTGTTAAGCTTACCGATGCATCCCTATCTTGTTCGTGAAGAGCAACTGTGGGTTGCAGACGTGTGCCGCCGAATGAGCTTGGTTAATTCGATATAGTATTCAAAAGCACAGACACGTGTTTCACAGAATGGACCCGGAAAATGGCACTCTCATTCGGCGCATCATCGGCGACATTTTGCGAATCTCGGGTGCGGTGGGATTGGCGCACATCCTCGCGCTCGCGGCATCGCCGCTAATCGCTCGCCTTTACAGTCCCGAAGCATTCGGGCAGTTCGCCATGTTCAACGCTTTGGTCACGATGCTCACACCATTGACATCGCTTCGATACGAATGGGCGCTCCCGCTGCCCCGAGAGGAGGCGAGCGCCCTCGATCTATTGGCCTTGTGCATTGTGTTGGTTGCAATCTCGTCATTGGCGCTGGCAATCATCAATCCATTCCTATGGCCGATGCTCGCCAAATGGATAGGTGTCAGCGGCACAGAAATCATGCTCCTACCTGTGGCGATCTTCGCGATGGGCCTCCACGCCGTCGTGACGAATTGGCTGGTGCGCGAGCGCGCCTTCAGGGAGGTCGCGCGGGTTCGCTTCATGACCATGGTCGGTGCGGTCGCATGCCAGATCGGTATCGGCTGCCTATTCGCTGGCCCGAGAAGTCTCATTCTCGGCATGATCGCGGGCTACCTTCTCGGCCTCGCCCTTGCCGGCTATCACTGCCGACGGGCGCTCTGGAGAAGCGTCGCTCGCATGGACCTGAACGGCATCCGAGGCACGGCGGCCGAGTACCGATCGTTCGCCCTCATCACGGCTCCCTCCGGCGCCGTCAACGCCCTCGGTTCTCAAATGTCTAGTATGGTGCTTCCGTCGCTTTACGGTCTCGCCGTCAACGGCCAATATTCGCTGGCGCGGCGGGTGCTTGCGCAACCAATGGTGTTGATTGGCCAAACAGTAAACGAGGTGCTGTGGGGCAATGCTGCACGGCTCTTTGCCGAGGACCCGGCGCGACTGTGGCCGCTGTTTCTCCAGCTCAATATCTGCCTGTTGGCGGTCATGGCGCCGAGCCTCGTCCTGATGTTCTTCGGAACGGAGATCTTCGCTTTCGTCTTCGGCGAGCGTTGGGAGCAGGCCGGAAGCTTCGCGGGAATTATGATCGCTGCAAGTTTCCTCGGGTTGGCTGCGCAAGGGACGACGAGCCTCCATATTTATCGACTGAACCACTGGATGTCCCTATGGGAAGTGTTGCAATTACTGCTCATCGTGGTGGCGCTAGTTGCGGCATGGCGCATGGCTTTGTCGCCAGTGGTCTGCATTGTCGGCATCACCGCAGCCCAAGCCGCCTCACATGCCACATTGTTAGGGCTCAACGCTCTTGCTGTCCGCAGGGTGCTCCGGAAAAGCGAGCCGCCCCAACGTCCGACGGCGGCTGCAAGGGCCCCGTGAGACCGAGAACTTGACCCAAGAGACCGTATTTCGCGGCGTCTCGAGAGAACCTGGGCGGCCCTTCAAGCCCCTGCCCAGTGCGCCTCACACGCGGGCGCGGCTGCTTCGCCCGCTGCCTGGGCGGCACTTCAAGCCCCTGCCCAGTGCGCCCGAAATTTGGAGATCGCCCCGCTTTGGCCTG
>WNFC01003172.1_pt1 | contig 19795 bp, 17 predicted proteins | sample 5400541 | NCBI WGS metagenome assembly WNFC01 (sample SAMN13153342, study PRJNA577476) | soil metagenome | isolation source: 120 cm saprolite under Douglas fir tree site 2 hole 2 replicate 1 | place: USA:California | collected 2015-04-18 | reverse complement strand
GCTTGCCCGCCAACTTGAGGGCAAAGACGGCCACTTCCGCCGCCGCCTCAATGTCCCCGGCGGTCTGCTCCAGCCTTGCCGTATCCCAGGCCGAGGTCGCCAGGCGCGCATCGACACGTTCGGCGACGGCGGCGACTTCGCCTAACGGCGGCACGAACATGAGCGTAACCTAAATGACTCCTATTGGACGACGATACGGGTCGGCCATAGGCACATCCGGGTTAGGGCGCGCCAGATCGGCTTCCGGGTTATGGGGGCCTGCGGCCCCCCTGGGGCCAGTCGCTGCTGCGCTCGTGCCTCGCTCCGCGCTCCTTCCCGCCCCCACCCCCCGCATGATGGGGCTTCGCCCGATGCGTAGCTCTCAGGTTCCGAAGTGATGTGTACCGCTCACGTTTCGAAGTCGTGGTCGACGCTGCCAAGTCCAGAAGTGTCGGCGTCACTCGTATCGGTGTCACGGATGTCGCGAAGGCGGACAGCACGTCGCGGGGGGACGCCGCGGGAAGGAGTGCGCAGCGAGGCACGAGCGCAGCAACGACTGGCGGCGGGGGGCGCAGCGCCCCTGACCCGAAATCGTCGCCTTCCCCAGATGTTCTTGTTTTAGCCGCTTTCGAAGATAGAAAGAGACCCGTAGGCGAGTGAGACCAAAATCAGCAGCCGTGACAAATCGGTGCCGGTGGGCGAGCGGACCTGGGCGGTGCTCGAAGGGATCGTGTTCTCCAGGCCGATGAAGAGCGCTGAGAGGGCCAGGCCTGTGAAGGCGAGCCAGCGCTCGAGCGCGCGCTTGTCTTCGACGAACGGCACTGAGTGCCGGGGATCGCCAGCCAGGACCACGCTGACGGTGTTCGCCGGCTGCTGGGCGCGCTGCAGGTTGGACAGGATGCTGGGCACGAAATGGTCGATCCCGCCACCGGCCAGCGCCAGCCGCTCGGGGCCCTCGCGTTCGATGCGGCTCATATCCGCATTGACCAGCGCGACGTTGACCGCACCGATCACCGCCAGGACCCCGCCGATCAGAATGAGCAGGCGGGTGCGGCGCGTTCGCCGCTTGTGCGCCTCGGCAGCGTGGTAGGTGCCGTTGACGCGGCCCGGGCCCTGGGTGATCACGAGTGCACCTGATCGTAAATGGTGAGAGTGCTACCGTGGCGACATGTCCGCTCAAGCCGCTGCACTGAATATGCGCCTGGTCGGCCAGACCAATCTGAACGGCCACGGCGACTGCATGCACGTCAACGTCCATGACGGCTTCGCCTACGTCGGCCACATGGGCCAGAGCCGTGTGGGCACGTCGGTGGTCGACGTGTCCGATCCGCGCAAACCGCGCGTTGTGGCGCGATTGGAAACGCCGCCCGGCACCCACTCGCACAAGGTCCAGGTGGTCGGCGACGTGCTGCTGGTCAACTACGAGCGCAACGCGGCATTCGAGCCCGATGCGCCGTCCTGGCAGGGTGGACTCAAGGCTTTCGACATTTCGAAGCCGGCCGAGCCGCGCGAAATTGCCTTCTTGAAGATGCCCGGCAAGGGCGTCCACCGCATGACCTACTGGGAGCCGCCGCTGGCCTATATGAGCGGCAGCGACGAAGGGTTCATCGACCAGTTTCTGGTGATCGTCGATCTGTCTGAGCCGACGCGGCCGTGCGAGGTTGGCCGCTGGTGGTTCCCTGGCCAAAATACTGGCGCAGGCGAAACGCCGAGCTGGACGCCAACCCAGTCACACGGCGGCGCACCGGGCGCCAAGCGGTACGCGCTGCACCATCCGTTGATTCGCGGCGACCGCGCGTATTGTGGCTACTGGGATGCGGGGCTGGTCATCCTGGACATTGCAGATAAGCGTGCGCCGGTGTTGGTGAGCCAGCTCGACTTTGGTGCGGACGTCAGCACCGCCACGCACACGGCCTTGCCCGTGCCCGGGCGGGACGTGCTGGTGGTGACGGACGAGCAGCTGGCCAATGATTGTTCGGGCATGCAGACGCGGGTGCGCGTGGTTGATATCGCCGACGAGACCAACCCGCGCGTGCTGTCTGAGTTTCCCGTGCCCGAGGGTAACTTCTGCACGCGTGGGGGACGGTTTGGGCCGCACAACGTGGACGAGATGCGGCCTGGGACGCTGGCTAGCTCCAACGAGATTTACGTAACGTGGTTCAACGCTGGCTTGCGAGTAGTGGACATCTCGGATGCCACCAAGCCGCGGGAGGTGGCGTACTTTGTGCCCGATGCGCCACCGGGGCGGTCGAGCATTCAGTTCAACGACCTACTGGTCACGGCCGATGGCCTGGTGTACGTGACCGACCGATTCGCGGGCGGCTTGTACATCGTCGAACGCACGGGCTGACGACGGACAGAGGTTTCGTGCCGGCCTCAAGAAGACAAGAGGCTGAGCTGCACCGCATCCTCGCTACGCAGCTCCAGTTTGGCCGCGCGCAGGCCGATCAGGCGGATCGGGCGCTTCGTCCACGCTTTGCGCATGAGCGCGGCGGCGCCGGCGGCAAGCACGCGCGGGTCGTCAGTGGCGCTGCCCAGCCGCTGCTGGCGCGTGATCGTTTCCCAGGTGACGCCGTAGCGCAGCTTGATAGCCACCTCGCTAGCCATGAGCTTGTCCTCGCGCAAGCGGTCGGCGACCTCGCGCGCCTGGGCTTGCAGGCGCCGCCAGATCTCGGCCCGATCGGACGTGTCGCGACTGAACGTGTGCTCGGCTGAAATGCTCTTGGAGCTACGCTCGCCGACCAGCGTCGAGTCGTCCTCGCCGCGACTGGCGCGATGCAGATAGCGCCCATAGGACGATCCGAACTGATCGACGAGCCACTCCAGTGGCCTTTCGGCGAGCTCACCGATCGTCGTGATTTCGAAGCCGCGTAAGCGCGCCTCTGATTTGGGCCCGATTCCCACGAGTGCGCGGACTGAGAGCGGCGCGAGAAACGCCTCAGCCTCGCCGGGGCCGACGACGCAGACGTGGTTGTCATGCGTCTTGGCGGCTTCCGAGGCCATCTTGGCCACCAGAAGTGTCGGCGCGACGCCGAAGGAGACGGACAGACCGATCTCGTCCAGGACGCGCTGGCGCAAGCTCGTTATTGGCTCACTGGCAAAGCCGTGGTGGCGCCAGTCCAAAGCGGCTTCATCGATGGAGCGCTGCTCGAGCAACGACGTCTCAGTTCTGAGGAGGTCCATCAGCCGCCGCGAGTACTTGGCATAGACCTCATGGCGTGGCGCCACATACACAACATCAATGTTTTTTTCCCGCGCGATGCGAGTGGCAATGGCGGTGCTCATCCCACTGGAGATGCCGATCGACCGCGCCACCCCGTTCGCCGTGGTCACCACGGCCCGCGGATATTCGCGCGGGTTGACGCTGATGATGACCGCCCGCTGCTCCAACGCCAACGCCGGCGACTCGATCGCCTCGACCGAGTAGTACATCTTGTCCACATCACAGTGAAGAAAGACGGAGTCCACAGACGTAACGCGAGTATCTCACCACAATCTTCCGGGTTAGGGGGAGCGCTGCGCGCCAGATCGGCTTCCGGGTTATGGGGGCCTGCGGCCCCCCTGGGGCCAGTCGTTGCTCCGCTCGTGCCTCGCTGCGCACTCCTTCCCGCCCCCACCCCCCGCGACGTGCTGTCCGCGCTGAGAGTGCCGACATTCTGATACGGGCAAGCCGATGCGTTCCGCCTTTGAAACCGCGTAGACCCGATGACAAGTGCCGAATTGGTCGATTGGTTTTACATCTCACCGTTTCGGAAAGGGGGAAAGTCCGAAGCTGGCGAAGCCCCATCATGCGGGGGGTGGGGGCGGGAAGGAGCGCGCAGTGAGGTACGAACGGAGCAGCGACTGGCCCCAGGGGGGCCGCAGGCCCCCATAACCCGGCTGACGTAACAGCGGCGGGTACCCTTCAGGTGATGACGGCAGAGTTGCTGAAGAATGTTGAGTTCCGGCTGGTCGGGCCTTTCAGGGGCGGACGTGTCGGGGCGGTGGCGGGCGATCCACTCGATCCGCGCGTCTTTTATTTTGGTTCAACGGGCGGCGGCGTCTGGAAGACGACTGACGGTGGGGTGTACTGGGAGAACGTCTCGGACGGGTTCTTCCAGCGCGCATCGGTCGGTGCCCTGGCGGTCGCCGCGAGCGATCCGAACGTGATCTACGCCGGGATGGGCGAAAGCTGCATCCGCGGCAACGTGTCGCACGGCGACGGCGTGTACCGCTCGACGGACGCTGGCAAGACCTGGCGCCACCTCGGACTGGCCGATACGCGCCACATCGCCAAAGTGCGCGTCCATCCGACGAACCCCGACGTGGTCTACGTGGCCGCGCTGGGCCATGCCCATGGCCCCAACCAGGAACGCGGCATCTTCCGCTCGCGCGACGGCGGCCAGACGTGGGACCACGTGCTGTTCCGCAGCGCGGATGCGGGCGCCAACGATCTGAGCATGGATCCGCACAATCCGCGTGTGCTGTACGCCTCGTTCTGGGAGACGCGCCGCGACCCCTCGAGCCTGACCAGCGGCGGTCCCGGCAGCGGCCTGTTCAAGTCGATCGACGCGGGCGACACCTGGGCGGAGATCTCGCGCAACAAAGGCCTGCCCAAAGGCACGCTCGGCAAGATCGGCGTGTCTGCCTCGGGCGCGCAACACGATCGCGTGTACAGCATCGTCGAGGCCGGAGACGGCGCGGTCTTTCGCTCAGATGACGGCGGCGAAACGTGGGATCGCATGTCCGAGGACCGCAACCTGCGGGCGCGCGCCTGGTACTACCACCACATCATCGCCGACCCGCGCGATCCCGAGACGGTGTGGGTGCTCAATACCGAGACGTGGAAGTCGCACGACGGCGGCAAGACGTTTAACGAGTTCGCCACGCCGCACGGCGACAATCACGAGCTGTGGATCGATCCGAACGATACCCAGCGGATGATCCAGGGCAACGATGGCGGCGGGACGATCACCTACAACGGCGGCGCGACCTGGAGCTCGCTGTACAACCAGCCCACCGCTGAGCTGTACCACGTCACCACCGACACCCGCGTGCCGTATCGCCTCCACGGCGCGCAGCAAGACAACACTACGATTTCGGTGCCCAGTCGGTCGCCGCTGGCGGCGATTACTCATTCCGAGAGCTGGGAGATCGGCGGCGGTGAAAGTGGTTACATCGCGGTCCGTCCGGACGATCCCAACATCATCTTTGCCGGCAGCTACCTCGGCTATCTAACCCGCTACGACCACAGCACCGGCCAGGCGCGCGACATCGAAGTGTTTCCCGAAGATGTGCTCGGCGGCGGCGCCAAAGACGCCAAATATCGCTTTCAATGGACGTTTCCAACACTGCTTTCGCCGCACGATCCGAACGTCTTGTATGTCACGGGCAACCACGTGCTTCGGTCGACCGATGAAGGGTCGACCTGGCACGAGATCAGCCCAGATTTGACCCGCAACGACCCGTCGAAGTTCGAGCCTTCGGGCGGGCCTCTGACCGGCGACAACACCGGCGCCGAGTACTACTGCACGATCTTCGCCTTCGCCGAATCGCCAGTTGAAAGAGGCGTGCTGTGGGCGGGCTCGGACGACGGCCTGGTCCACCTCTCGCGCGACGACGGCAAGTCCTGGCAGAACGTCACGCCGCCAGGCCTACCCGAGTGGTCGTTGGTGAGCATCATCGAGGCCTCGCCGCACAACGCGGCGACCGTGTACCTGGCGGCCAATCGCTACAAGCTGGACGATTTTGCCCCGTACCTGTTCAAGACGAGCGACTACGGCTCGACGTGGACGCGCATCACCAGTGGCTTGCCCGAAAACGTGTTTGCCCGCTCAATTCGTGAGGACCCCACGGTGCGCGGGTTGCTGTACGCCGGGACCGAAACGGGTGTGCACGTTTCGTCTGACGACGGCGCCTCGTGGCAGGCGCTGAAGGGCAATCTGCCGGTAGTGCCGATCCACGATCTGGTGGTCAAGGAGCCGGAAGGCGACCTGGTGCTGGCGACGCACGGCCGGTCGTTCTGGGTGCTGGACGACCTCTCGGCGGTGCGGGCCAAGGCGCAGGCACCGATGCTGGTCAAACCGCGGCCGACGCTGCGCTACATGACCAACAGCGGCTTCGGCCATAAGGCGGTGAAGGGCAAGAACTACCGCATGGCGGGCACGCAGATGATGACCTACCGTCAGGTGGAGGACCCACGCACCGGCGACAAGAACGACGAGTTCTTGGATTCGGCCAAGAATCCGCCGAACGGGGCGATCATCCATTACTTCCTGCCCGAGGGGCTCGAGGGCGAGATCTCGTTGACCTTCCTGGATACGCATGGGAAGGAGATTCGGTCGTTCTCGAGCAGGGTGCCCGACGAAGGGCCAAACGTGCCCAAGCCCAAGGAAAAGGAACCGCGGATTCCCAAAGAGCCTGGACTGAACCGCTGGGCGTGGAACCTGCGCTACCCCGACGGGACCAAGATCGAAGACGACGACAACGCCAACGAGATGCTCGAGGGCGCGATTAGCGGGCCGCAGGTGCCGCCTGGAACGTATCGCGTGCGGCTCGCGGTCGGCGATCGGACGTTCGAGCAAGAGTTTGAGGTGCGCAAGGATCCCCGGATCTCTGCGTCTGATGCTGATCTCTCGGCGCAATTCACCTTGCTGAACGGGTTGCACGAACGGCTGTCGGACACACACAAGGCGATCAATGAGATCCGCGCCATTCGTCGCCGCGCCGAGGATTGGGCGGCGCGCGCTAAAGACAAACTGGAGTTGGAGGCAGTGGCGAAGTCGGCCCAAGCGGTCATCGATCGGCTGAAGCCGATCGAGGCCGAGCTCATTCAAGTCGATATCAAGAGCCGCGGCGACGTACTGCTGTTCCCGGCACGGTTGAATGGCAAGCTCGGCTACCTCTCGGGGGTCGTCGGCAGCGCCGACGCCGCGCCTACGGCGAGCTCCAAGGAGGTCTTTGACGATCTCTCGAAACGAGTTCAGGCGCAGCTCGATCAGTTGTCGGAGACAGTCGTTACTGAGGTTGGCAACCTGAATGAAGCGATACGAAGTGCGAACGTTCCCGCTGTGGGGGTCTGAAGCGTTTAGTGCTCGTGCCGCTGTGGCTTGCCGCAGAGCGCCTCACCGCCGCTGCGCGGCCCCACTCAGAGTGTCAAAAGAACGTGACGTTACTGACTGACGACGACGCTGCCGCTATTGGTTTCGATCGCCAGCGTGGCGTTGTCCGCTGGGCTGCCTAGTGCGCCTGTGAGACGATCACGCTTTGTTTCACCGCCGATCAACTGCAGGCCGCCGCGAGGGCTGATGCTGCCGCTGTTGGTTTTGACGTCCAGCCGCACGGCGCTGTCGGGGCGCAGCTTGATGTTGACCGAGCCGCTCGAGGTGTGGACCTGTGCTGGATCCACAAATGTTCCTTCTAGTGAGACGTAGCCGCTACTGGACATCGCTTCGCGGACGTGGCGCAACTCGGTCCCGCTGATCTGGCCGCTGTTGGTGGTCGCGCGGACCTCGCCGGCGATGTTGGTCAGCTGAATCGAGCCTGATGACGTGTGTGCCTGAACAGCGCCGCCCAGGTTGGACAGGCTCAGCTGGCCCGAGCCAGCTTCGGCCTGGACATCTCCGCCGACGCCGTCGATTTCAATCTGGCCACTGCCGGATTGGGCTTTCACCGCGACGTTGGCGGGCACATCGACGGTGTACTCGACGTAGTTCGACCCGCTGAAGGGCGACCGGCTGCCGGAGCTGGGCGCGTCAAGTGTGACGCCGCTGGCGTTAGGCGTGAGTTGGACGTCGGGTCCATGGCCGGCGATGTTGAAGCGCCGCGTGGCCACCACATGCACGTTGGACGCGCTCGGGTTGGCGTGGATGGTGGTCCGACCGCTCGGGTTGTTGACGTTGAAGGTCTGGCCCGCCGCAATCGGCTGGTCCAGGGTGATGGTTTCGGCGAACGGGGGGGCGCCGAAGCTCGCGAATCCCGTGCGGGCCATCGTGCCGGCGGTGGCCATGCTGGCGGCGGCGGCCAAGATGCCGTAGACGAGAAGAGCGACGCCGCCCAGCGTGGCTAGCGGCCTTCTGGCCTGGACTGGCAGGTGGTCTCTAAAGAGTAGCCACAGACCGAGCAGCACTAGCACGACTGGCCAGTAAGCGACGATCCAGCTCACCGAGGCCAGGGCGCCGAAAGACGCGGCGCCGAAGAGGACTAGGCCCAGGCCGATCATCACTGTCGCTGGGAAGAGGGGCCAGACGGCGCCTGGGCGCGAACCTATGAGGTAAATCAAGGTAAAGCCAAGGCCGAGGATCACGAAGAACGGCCCGCCGCCGCGGATACTCTGGAAGGTTTGCAGCTCTTGCAGGCTGATAAACGTGCCTAGGGCCAGTAGGATGCCGGCTGGGACCGCGTAGCCGTAGCGGCCAGTGGTTACCCTGCCGATCAGGAAGGCGGCACCCAGGCCGAGGACGACGAGCCCGCCGCGCCCGCGCTCGGGCACGAGGTTGCTGAGCAGAAAGACCACGCCCAGGGTGATCAGGGCCAGGGGCAAAAAGCTGCGCGAAAGCACCGAGCCGCGGTGATACGGGTCGGCCTGGAGGTTGCTGCTCATTGGTCTGCGCTTAGACGCAGGTTGGCGCTGGAGAGTTGCAGGGAAGTTCCTCTGCCGACCGCATCGCTTCGCTCGCTTCCTTGGCGGCATGTCACATCCTGCGAAGTGAGGGAATCTTCGCTGACCGCATCGCTGCGCTCGCTTCTGGCGGCATGTCACATCCTGCGAAGTGGCGGAATCTCCGCTGACCGCGTCGCTGCGCTCGCTTCTGTGCGGCAGCAGAAATTTTGAGAAGGATTCTCTCTTCGACCCTCGAAGAGGAGCGAAGCGGTCCGCCGATCCGCATCGCTGCGCTCGCTCCATTACCAGAGGCAACCGTTGTCAGTGCCAATGCCTCGACGGAGTTATGCGTCCCTAAGCCACCGACGCCCACAGGTTATCCCCGCCGTGGCTCCGTAGAGTTCCCCACGGGGTGACGGACAGGGGGAGCCGTCGACCGTTACAAGAACGGATTCGGCGATTGTTGCTGGGGACGCTCCAGAACGCTGGCGATGGCGTCTAGCAGAGCGCCCAGGTCGAACGGCTTGGTGAAGACCGCGGCGGGTTCCAGGCTGGCGGCACGGGATTGGACCTCGTGGGCGGCGGACAGGATGATCACCGGGATCTGCGCCGTGTCGGCAGCCGAGCGCTGGGCGGCGCGGAACTCTACGCCGCTCATCACCGGCATCATCAGGTCGAGGACGATGAGGTCAGGCCGCCAGTTGCCAATCGAGCTGAGCGCGGTGCGCCCATCGGGCGCGACGCGCACGACGTAGCCCTCATCGCCGAGCGCAGTGGCCAAGGTATCGCGTATCAGCGCGTCGTCATCGACGACCAGAATTCGACCGTTACGATCGATGGCCACTTGCGGAACTCGATCTAGCTTGCCACACTCGGCCGATCGGCGTGGTCATGCCTTCATCTCCCTACCTCGAGCTGCTCGACTGGCGCCGGCGGGTCGCCGAGCTCTTCGCTGAGCTACGCCGGCGGCCACCCGACGCCGACACCCTGGCCTGGTTTCGCCAGCAGAAGGACCGGTTGTTCAAAGAGCATCCCCAGAGTCCAATTCCAAAGTCGGAGAGGCCGAACTTCTCAGGACTGTCGTATTGGCCCTTTGAGCCAAACCTCAGAGTCGTCGCGCACTTCGAACCCGAAGCAAAAGAGCCAATGCCAGCAGCCAGCGAGATTGCTTTCAGGCGCATCGGCCACCTCGAATTCCAGCTCAACCATCAGCCATTAACACTGGGCGCGTTCTGGATCGAAGGCTACGCCGGCGGCCTCTTCGTGCCCTTCAAAGACGCCACCAGCAACCACGAAACCTATGGCGCCGGCCGCTACTTGCTGGACACGATCAAGAGCGCCGATCTCGGTTCCGACGCTGTCACAGGCACCGTCGTGCTCGATTTCAATTACGCGTACCACCCGTCATGCACCTATGATCCACAGTGGGTCTGTCCGTTGGCCCCGCCGGACAGTCGACTGGCGATACCCGTCCGCGCCGGAGAGCGCCTGCCATGACCAATGCCACGGTCGAGTTCCGCCACGTCAGCAAGAAGTACGGGCCCCAAGGGGCGGTCGTCGACCTGTCGCTGCTCGTCCCCGCCGGCGACATCTGCGTCCTGGTCGGACCCAGCGGCTGCGGCAAAACGACCAGCCTGAAGATGGTCAATCGGCTCGTCGAGCCCAGCAGCGGCCAGGTGCTGATCGATGGCCAGGACGTTATGACGGTCGAAGTCACCACGCTGCGGCGGCGCATCGGCTACGTCATCCAACAGACGGGCCTGTTCCCGCACCAGACCGTGGCAGACAACATCGCCACGGTGCCGCGCCTGCTCGGATGGCCAAAGCCGAAGATCCGCGCGCGAGTCGAGGAGCTCCTCGATCTCATTGGACTGGACCCAGGACGGGTGCGCGATCGCTTTCCGGCTCAGCTGTCGGGCGGCGAGCGGCAACGCGTCGGCGTCGCGCGGGCGATGGCCGCCGAGCCGCCGGTGATGCTCATGGACGAGCCGTTCGGCGCCGTCGATCCAATCGTGCGCGAGCGTCTACAGAACGAATTCCTGCGGCTCCATCGCACCCTTGGTACGACCGTGTTGTTCGTCACCCATGACATCGACGAAGCCATCAAGATGGGTACGCGCGTGGCGGTCATGCAGCAGGGCGGCCACCTGGCCCAGTACGCCGCGCCGACCGAGCTGCTGCTCCACCCTGCCAACGACTTCGTGGCGCGCTTCGTGGGCACCGACCGCGGCCTGAAGCGGTTGTCGCTGTTGACCGTCGCCGACGTGAAGCTCGAGCCCGGCGTGGTCGCCCGGGTCGGCGAACCAGCGCGGGCAGCCTGGACGCGCGCCCTCGAGGCGGGCACCAACTGGGTGTTGCTCCTGGACCGCAATGACCAGCCGCAGGGGTGGATGAAGGTCGAGCAGCTCACGTCCGACGACATCCTGACCGCCGACAACGTCGACGCGTCCTCGCCCCTGGTCCACTTCGAAACGACGCTGCGCGACGCCTTGTCGATGCTGCTGACTTCGGCGGTGCAGACCGCGGTCGTCGTCGACGAGCGCGGACGGTACGTCGCAGCGCTCACACTCGAGACGCTGGGCGAGGCCTTCCGCTCCGACGAGGCGACCACAAAAGCCGGCCGCGCTGCGCTCGCGGCGGAGCGGGTGCCGTGAGAGAGGGCGAGCCGCTGATCCTGTGGGACTGGACGTTTAGCCACATCCCTGACATCTGGCACCGCGTGCTCGAGCACATGGAGCTGACCGCCATCGCCGTCGGCATCGGGTTTGTGCTGGCGTTCCTACTGAGCCTGGTCATCCGTCAGATCCCGGCGTTGTATTCGCCGGTGACCTGGGTCGCCGGGGTGCTGTACGCAATTCCGAGCCTGGCCCTGTTCGCCTTGCTGATTCCCGTCACCGGCCTGTCCATCGTAACCGCCGAGATCGGCCTGGTGAGCTATACGCTGCTGATCCTGGTCCGCAACATCGTCGGCGGACTGCGCTCGGTGCCACCCGACGTGCGCGAAGCCGCCATCGGCATGGGCTACTCGGAGTGGCAGCTACTGTGGCGGATCGAGCTGCCCCTGGCGCTGGCGGTCATTATCGCCGGGGTGCGCGTCGCGGTGGTCACGACCGTCGGCCTCGTGACGGTGACCGCGCTCATCGGCCAGGGCGGCCTCGGCGCGCTGATCATCCAGGGGATCCAACAGTTCTTCGCGACACCGTTGGTGATCGGGGCTGGGCTGTCCATCGCGCTCGCGATCCTGCTCGACGGCACGCTCGTGCTCATCCAGCGCCAGGTCACACCCTGGACGCGACGCGCAGCGTGACCTTTCTTTTCGACGTCATTGCCTGGCTCACCGCACCCGAGCATTGGGCCGGCTCGAACGGCATCCCGACGCGCATCGCCGAACACCTGCTCTTGTCAGGCACGACAGCCGTCGTGGCGGTGCTGATCGCGCTGCCGATCGGCGTCTGGTGTGGTCACACTGGTCGCGGCGGATTCCTGGCGATCAACATCGCCAATCTGGGTCGCGCGTTGCCGTCGCTGGCGCTATTGGCCTTGATGCTGCCCGTGGCCCTGTCCTTGAAGCTGGGCCTGGGCTTCTGGCCGACCTTCTTTGCGTTGGTGCCGCTGGGCATCCCGCCGGTGCTGACCAACAGCTACGTCGCGATTCGCGAGGTCGATCGCGACATTATCGAGGCCGCGCGGGGCATGGGCTTGCGCGAGGACCAGGTACTGCGCCAGGTCGAGCTGCCGATCGGCGCGCCGCTGATCATCGCTGGGGTGCGCAACGCCGCGGTCGCCATCGTCGCCACGGCCACGCTGGGTGCACTGGTCGCTGGCGGCGGGCTCGGACGCTACATCGTCGACGGACTGGCGCTGCAGGAGTATCCGCGGCTATTCGTAGGTGCGCTGCTGGTCGCGCTGCTGTCCATCGCGGTGGAGTTGGTCTTCGGTGCGCTCGAACGCCTCGTGGTTTCAGCCGGCATACGGGCCGAACGCGGGACCGCTGACATCAACCTGCAGGAACGGCCCCGCTGATCAGACGATGATCGATCGCGCCCTGATCGACGCGGTACGCTCAGGGCTGGTCGCGCGCGCGAACCCTGCCAAGGCGGATGGGATGCGCGCCTACATGAAGTCGGAGATGCCGTATCGCGGCGTGCAAACCGCGGGCATGGGCGAGGTCGCGCGCGAAGTCTTTCCGCAGCATCTACTTGCCACGTTCGACGACTGGCACGAAACGATCGTCGCCCTGTGGTCCGAGGCGCAGTTTCGTGAGGAGCGCTACGCCGCGCTGGGCCTGATCGCCTGGCGCACGTATCGGCCGTTTCGGACGGCGCTGGCGGCGCTGCCGCTCTACGAACAACTGATCGTGGACGGCGCGTGGTGGGACCTGGTCGACGGGCTCGCTACCCACGAAGTCGGCGACCTGTTACGACGCTTCCCTGGGCCCATGCGCCAAACGTTGCTGGCCTGGAGCCGGGGCGCCGACCCGTGGCTGCGGCGCACCTCGATCATCTGCCAGGTCAGTTTCAAGGGCGCCACCGACCGACAATTGCTTTACGCGTGCATCGAACCGAGTTCGGCGGAGCGTGGCTTTTTCTTGCGGAAGGCGATCGGTTGGGCACTGCGCGAGCTGGCCAAGGCCGCCCCTGACGAAGTTCGCCAGTACGTAGCTGAACACGAATCGCAGCTCAGCGGCCTCAGTCGACGCGAGGCATTGAAGCACCTTTAGCTTGCATTCTGCCCTCGCTTCTGCTTGAGTGGACGGGAGCACGCGTAGTGCGTGACCCCACCCTCGACACGGCTTTGAATGCCGCGAAAGGAGCAAAACCCAATGCGGAGTATCCGCTTGCTTGCCGCCGGGGCGTCGGCATTGGCGCTCGTTCTGAGCGCCTGCCAGACGGGTGGCGCGCCAAGCCCGACCACAGCCCCCGCTGCCGCACCGACGACCGCCCCGGCCAAGCCGACTACGGCTGCAGCCGCCAGTCCTTCTGCCGCCACCAGCCCAGCGCCGGCAGCCAGCGCCAAGCCCGCTGCAAGTCCGGCCGCCAGTCCCGCCGCCGCCGTAGCCAGCCCATCCGCGGCCGTCAGCGCGGGCGGACCGAAACCGACGGTCAAGGTCGGCTCGTTCAACTTCGATGAGAGCGAAATCCTGCAGGAGTTGTACGCGCAGATCCTCGAGACCAACGGTTACACGATCGAGCGGCACCCCAGACTCGGAAACCGTGAACTCATCGAGCCAGCGCTCGAGTCGGGTCAGATCGATCTCGTGCCCGAGTACCTGGCCACGGTCGAGGCGTTCATCGCGGGGAAGAACAACACCCCGAGCAAGGCGACCAGCGATCCGGCCGCTACGCAGACAGCGCTGCAGGCGCTGCTGACGCCCAAGAACCTGACGGTGCTCGACTTCGCTCAAGCTGTTGATACCAACGGCTTCGTGGTGACCAAGGCCACCGCGGACAAGTACAAGCTGGCCAAAATGAGCGACCTCCAGCCGGTCGCCAGTCAACTCGTGCTGGGCGGTCCGCCCGAGTGTCCGCAGCGGCCTTTCTGCCAGTTGGGGCTGCAACAAACGTACGGTTTGCAGTTCAAGGACTTCAAGCCGCTCGACGCGGGTGGGCCACTCACGGTGACCGCGCTGACCAGCGATCCGCCGCAAATTGACGTTGGCCTGCTGTTTACGACGGACCCCAATATCACCGTCAAGAACCTGGTCTTGCTGGACGACGACAAACACCTCCAACTGGCCGATAACGTTGCGCCCATCGTCCGCAATGCGATTCTTACCGCGGCTCCAGATGCCAAGACGTTGCTGAACAGCGTCACGGCCAAGCTCACTACGGCTGATCTGACGACCATGAACAATGACGTGGGCAATAACCACAAGGACGCTTCTGCGGTGGCTAAGGCCTATCTCGTATCCAAAGGACTCATCAAGTAGATCGTTAAGTACGGCATACGGGTCGGGGGCGCTGCGCCCCCCGCCGCCAGTCGCTGCTGCGCTCGTGCCTCGCTCCGCGCTCCTTCCCGCGGCGACCCCCCGCTGGGTGCGGGCTTGTGCGCGAACTCGAGGTAGTCGTCGCCACAACAAACGGCGTACGGTAGTCCTATGACCACGATTGCCGCGCCATTGCGGACTGCCGCTGCATCGCTCGCCGAATTCTGCGCGGCGTTGCGCTGGGATGAGCTCGAAGAGGACGTTCGGGCGCGGACGCGCGAATTGGTCCTGGATCTCATTGGGGTCGCATTGGCGGGGTCGCGGCAGCCGTCCTCGCCACCGGTGGCGGAGGTGGCGTTTGGTCTCGGGGGCAACGGTGCGGCGAGCGTTTTTGGTCGTAACCAAAAGACCTCGGCCGTGTGGGCGGCGCTGGCCAATGGGACGGCCGCACACGCGGTCGAGCTCGACGACGTGACCACCGAGTCGTCGCTGCACCCAGGGGTGGCGGTGATTCCGGCGGCTTTGGCACTCGCTGAGGAACTCCAAGTAGGGCCAAAATTGCTGATGGAAGCGATCGTGGCGGGCTACGAGGTGACGATGCGCGTAGGCAATGCGCTCAACCCCGCTTCGGCGTACGCCCGCGGCTTTCACCCGACGGGCGTGGCGGGTGTCTTCGGCGCGACCATGGCCGCCGGGCGCCTCTTGGGCCTCAATCCAGAGCAGCTCAGCCAGGCCCTGGGAATAGCCGGAACAATGGCGTCTGGCTCGCTCGAGTACCTGGCCGACGGCGCGTGGACCAAGCGGCTTAACCCCGGCTGGGCCGGCCATGCGGGCATCACCGCCGCTCAACTGGCCAAAGCGGGCTTCAGCGGCCCGACAACCGTCTTTGAAGGCCGTCTGGGTGTGCTGCGCGCCTACAGCGACGCGCCATTACGTGAGCGGCTACTGGCGGACCTCGGCCAACCGCTGCAGGTCATGCGCGTGTCCATCAAGCCGTATGCCTGTTGCCGCTACAACCACGGGCTGATCGACTGCATCTTGCAGCTCACACGCGAGCATCCCATAGAGCCAGGCGAGGTCGAGCGTATTCGGCTGGGCGTGCTCAGCGGCGGGGCGGTGCTCGTAGCCGATCCGATTGAACAGAAGCGCGCGCCGCAGAGCGTCGTCGACGCCCAATTCAGCGCACCGTACGCCGCGGCCGCGGCGCTAGTCTTCGGCACTGGCGGCATCGACGCCTACACCCCCGAGCGGCTCCACGATCCCACCGTTCGTGAGTTGATGGCGCGTACGGATTGCTTTCGCGACCCGTCGCTCGATGCGCCCTATCCACGCCAGTGGCCAGCTTCCGCGGAGATCCATTTGCGCGATGGCCGCGTGCTCGCCACCCGCATCGAGTTCGCCACGGGCGAGCCCGAGAACCCCGTCCGCCGCGACGCGCTGATCGACAAGTTCATCAGCCTCACCGCTGACATCCTTGCGGACCCACCCGCCGCCGCCGAGCACATCCTGGCCATCGATAGCCAGGCCGATCTAGGCGCCGTCGGCGCCATCGTGCGCGGCCAACATCGGCCATGAGGGGCCGCCTCCGCCGAAACTAGAAGCGCAGCCTTGGGTCGAGCGCGTCGCGCAGGCCATCGCCTAAGAGGTTGAAGCCCAGGACGGCGAGGGCGATCGCCAGGCCGGGGAAGAGCGTTGGCCAGGGGGCAGTCTCCAGGAAGCCGTAGCTGCTGCTGACCATCGAGCCCCACGATGGGGACGGCGGTTTGTTGCCCAAACCCAGAAACGCGAGCGACGCCTCGGTGAGCACCGCGAAGGCGAAGTTCAGCGACGCCAGCACAATCAGTGAGGCAGTGAGGTTGGGAAAAATGTGGCGCGCCAGCACGCGGTTGGTCGGCGCGCCCAGTGAGATCGCCGCCTCGACGAACTGCGCCTTGCGCAGTGAGAGCGTCGAGCCGCGGACCACGCGCATGAACGTCGGCGTCGTGACGATGCCAATCGCCAGCATCACGTTGGGCAGCGACGAACCGAGCATCGCCGCAATCGCTATGGCGAGCAAGACGGCGGGGAACGCCAGCAACACGTCCATGCACAGCGTCAGGATGGCATCGACCCAGCCGCCGGTGTAGCCGGCGATCAGGCCGAGCAGCACCCCGGAAATGCCCGAGATGCCCACCGAGATCAGCCCAACCTGGAACGAGATGCCCGCGCCAAAGAGCAGCCTGCTGAGCAGATCGCGCCCGAACTCATCTGTGCCGAGCAAGTAGGTGCCGCTCGGCGGCTGCAGGCGGTCGCGCACGTGCTGCGCGCTGAAGCTGTAAGGCGCCACCCAGCCGCCGACGAGCGCTACCAGCACGAAAAACGCGACCAGGCACAGGCCCGTCAGCGCTAGCCGCTGACGGAGCAACTGGCGCAGCCAGCTTGGGCGGCGCTTCAGCGCCATTGGCGCCGCCGGCCGCTTATCAACCTGGAGGACGAGTGGGTTCGACGCGACCTCTGCCTGGTGCATAAAAACTCAGCTCGCTGTACGCAGCCGCGGATCGACCAGCGCGTACAGCACGTCGACCACCAGGCTCACCAGGACAAATGCCAGTGCCACGACCAGGGTGACTCCCTGGACCACCGGGTAGTCGCGCGTGCTGATCGCCTCGTACACGTAGCGGCCAATGCCCGGCATGCCAAAGATCGTCTCGATGATGACCGCCCCGCCGAGCAGCCGGGCGATCTGGATGCCCGCCACCGTGATGATCGGGATCGCCGCATTCCAGATCACGTGGCGGCGCAGGACGTCGGGCGTGCGCAAGCCCTTGGCTCGGGCGACACGCACGTGGTCCTGGCCCAACACATCGAGCACCGACGAGCGGGTGATGCGCATCATGATGCCCGCGAACGGCAGGCCCAGGCTGAGCGCCGGCAGCAGCATCGTGCGCAGGTTGCCCCATGGATCACGCGCGATTTCGACGAAGCCGATAGGCGGCAGCCAGCGCAGCGTCAGCGAAAAGGCCAGCACCAGCAGCGTGGCCAGCAGGAAGCCTGGCACTGAGAGACCGATCAGCGTGGTGACCGTGGCGATGTAGTCGGCGATCGAGTTGCGTTTGACCGCCGCCAGCACGCCGACCAGCAGCGCGGGCAGCAGGCCGTGCCCAGGTCGCCGGTGAGCACGTGGCCCATCCAGCGCGCGTACTGGATGGGCGCTGGGTCATCGAGACCATACTTGGCCCGAATGGCGGCCATGTCCTCGGGCCGGACACGCGCGTCGGGCCCCAGGATCACGGTCACCGGATCGCCTGGCACCAGGCGGATCAGCGAGAACGTGACCACTGAGACCCCGATCAGGACGGGGATCAGCAGGACGAAGCGGGCGAGGATGTACTTGGTCATTGGCTGTTAGCTGTTAGCTGTTAGCGGCGATCGCCAAGGGCCAATGGCCAACTGCTAATCGCTACTTGTCCAGCCACACATCCTTAAGCGTGTAATTCGTTCCCGTGGGAATGTGCGTATAGCCTTTGACGTACGTCTTCATCGCCTCAAATTGCTGCGCGATGTACAGGTTGATCCACGGAGCCTCGTCGAGCAGCAGCTGTTGTAGCTGCTGGTAGACCTGCTTGCGTTTGGCCTGATCGGTCGTGGCTACGCCGGCGGCGATCAACTCGTCAGCTTTGGGGTTGCTGTACCTGACCGCATTACTTGGCTGATTGGCGCCGAAGTTCCTGATGTAGATGTCGTTCGGGTCGACGTACCCGCTCGTGCCACTGACCGTCAGGTCAAAGTTGTTGTCGAGATAGTCCTTGATGAACGCGGCATTTTCTTCGAGATTGACGTCGGCGCTGATGCCGATCTGTTTGAGCTGTTCCTGGACCACGACCGCCGCGTTGGACAGGAACGAGTACTGCGACCAGCTCAAAATGGTCGTGCTGAAGCCATTCGGGTAGCCCGCGTCGGCCAGCATTTGCTTGGCTTTCGCGAGGTCGGGGTTGGCTGGCTTGACGCCCAGCCCGGCCCAGTAGCCTGGTGGAAAGAGCTCGACTGTCGGCGTACCGAATCCAAAGACCGCCGGGCCGAGGACCGCTTCACGGTCGACCGCCAGCGCGATCGCCTGGCGGACCTTCACGTCGTTGTACGGCTTGCGGGTCACGTTCAGGCCGACAAAGCGGATGTTGGTGTTCTGGTCGCCGGCCATGCTCAGCGACGTGTCAGCTTTGAGGCTGGGGATGTCTTTGAGCGGAGCGTACTCGATGAAGTCGACCGTGCCCGTTTTGACCGCGGCAGTGCGGGCGGTGTCGTCCGAGGCGATCGTCATCTCGATGCCGTCGACGTACGGCTTGCCCGTCTCGAAATAGTCGGCATTGCGCTCGAGCACGACGCGCGTATTGGGCACGTACTCTTTGAACTTGAAGGGCCCGGTACCGTCGGCGTTTTTGGTCAGGTCGCCATATTTCTCGACGGCGTCTTTGTTGATGATCGCCGTCGCGGGGGCGACCAGGTTGGTCAGAAACGACGCGTCGGCATTCTTGAGCGTGATGACGACGGTGCTTTCGTTCGGCGCGGCAATACTCTCTGCCGAGGCCAGCAGCGTGGCATTGGGCGAGGCGGTGGCCTTGTCGGCGAGCCGGTCGAACGTGTACTTCACGTCCGCGGAAGTCAGCGGCTTGCCGCTATGGAACTTGACGCCCTGGCGCAGGGTGAACGTGTACGTCTTGCCGTCAGGCGAGATGTCCCACTTCTCGGCCAGATCCGGCTCTACGGTCAGATCGGGCTTGAGCCGCACGAGCATGCTGTAGATGTGCTCGGTGACGTGGAAGAGCGCGGTCAGGCTGGTCTTCTGCGGATCGAGGGATGTCGGATCGGCTTGCAGGCCGACCTTTAAGATACCGCCGCGTTTGGGCTGGCCGGCTTGGGCTGCTGCTGTTGGCTGGCCGGCTTGGGCTGCTGCTGTTGGCTGGCCGGCTTGGGCTGCTGCTGTTGGCTGGGCAGCCGCTGCTGCTGTTGGCTTGGCGGCCGCGGCAGTGGTCGGCTGCGCTGCCGCTGCCGTTGTCGGCTTCGCCGCGGCCACGGCCGTTGGTGCGGCGGCGGGCGCAGTAGTCGACTTGGCGGCCGGTGGCGTGGTCGGCGCCGCGGCTGGAACAGTTGGCGCCGCGGGCGCAGTGGCTGGTCCGCACGCCGACAGCAGCAGCATGCCAGCCGCCAGCAAACTGGGCGATGGACGCACGCGAAGCATATGTAACGACCCCCTTATGGAGGCGCCAGACTACAACATCAGCTTAGTCAACGGTAGGAGACCAGTTGGCCGGCCTGCCATGAACAAGTTTTTT
>WNFC01002495.1_pt1 | contig 19797 bp, 19 predicted proteins | sample 5400541 | NCBI WGS metagenome assembly WNFC01 (sample SAMN13153342, study PRJNA577476) | soil metagenome | isolation source: 120 cm saprolite under Douglas fir tree site 2 hole 2 replicate 1 | place: USA:California | collected 2015-04-18 | reverse complement strand
CTAAAAAAAAAAAAAAAAAAGCGTTACGGCGATTTACGTTCTTTGGTCGTTAGAGAGCGAAAAAGAAGCGCGAGGAAGGGGAGGTTGCGTGTGACGGAGCTTTCCCCGATCTCCGAGCGCACTGGTATCCTAAGATGCCACGTTGTTAATCTAAAGGTGAGTGAAGGAAGGGAAGGAAGAACGAGGACCGCTGCCTCATGGAGAGGCATTGCGCCAATAACCTAGTATGGCGACCCATTACTGTTTAGTACTGTAACTGACAAGCGGAGGCATTTCGAAAGTTCGGCGTTGGTGTTGTCATATGAACGTGAACAGAGTCACCGGGCCATCATGTGTGTTCGGGAGTCTCTGATCAGATAAGAGCAGTGGGGTCTCTGGGCGCTAAGCTTGGGCATACCACTGGACGATTACAGTAAGCGCCAGACATCATGGTGAACGACCGCAGTTCCGCAGCTCTGATCGCCCATGTGGAGCTGTAGCGGCTGTGGCCAGTCGTCCAGGCCGGTCAGACCGATAAAGCTTTGCTACTGCGCCAGTTGCCCACAAAAGACTATTGGCGGCGAGTGATTTCATAACTGCCCATTGACAGGTTACGCCCGTGGCCCGCCGTTTCGGAGCGCTCGTTTTGAGGGTTTTCATTCGGTTGAAACACAGGTCTTCACATCCGTAAGCAGTATAGAAGGCGAATCGGTCCGTGTAATCGGTTCGAAGTATGTAAGGGATAGATCTAGCGAGGGGCTCGACGGGATCGAGGATGATCTAAGCATACCTAGATGGTCGTAGGCTTTCGACCGAGTGATATGATATCTGCGAAGCTACGTAGGAGGCTACGTAGGGGTGAGTGTGACGTGGACACATTGGATATATATGTCTGCTGGATCGATCAGAGATAACGGTGACGACAGGCGTAATTTAGGGTTGAGGGAATTGGACTTCAAGTTGGCCGAGCAACCAAATGTCAGCATGGGCCGCGTGTAGGTATCGAATTATCGGAGCCAATTGAGAGAACTGTGGTGTTGTCAGAGGTGCGGATACATGACCAGTCTCGAACGGGATTACAGCAATAACTCTTGTTCATGATCAAGACATTTCATCTCGAGGACCTCGACCACCGTCTCTTCCGCGCCAATGAGGTTCCCTGCCCCGAACACGACCTCTTTGGGGTTCGTGCGTGATTCTACATACGCCGATATCCCATGCATGATCTGTCGGGGCTCGGACATGACAAATTTTCACCTTGGGTATGGCGGTGCCGGCAGAGCCCCCTGATCGCTCGAGAGGCGGCTCGAAGAGCACGTCTGCGGCATCTTGTCGAGTCTGCGCACTTTCTACCGGCGTGAGGACCGGAACAACTGACCATCGTTGCGGGGGATCGAATAGATAGTCAGATTCCCTGCTCGTCTGTAAGTCTTCGCATGGACCCCAGACGTCGCTGTACTCCAACGACCCGGGGGCTGATCCATGCAGAGGTGTAATTGGAGTCAGTGGTGGCACAAAAGACACCGCTGATGCCGGCTGAGCGTCGGAGGTCGCATGATCACAGAGGGATATTAGGTTGATGATCAGTTTCATTAACCCAAGGCGGAAGAGAAATACCTACACGCGCCATCAAAGGCGAGAGAGAATGTTCTTCTCCATCCGTGTTTGTCAGGTAGGCAGCGTCAGCATCCAGCCCTGGAAGAAGTTCCGCAGGGTCGTTCTCCGTATCCACTTTTTGATCATCCGCCTTGGCTGACACTTCGGGCTTTTTTCGTCCTTTAGACCGCCCCGGACCTCCAAGTTTCATCTTGCGTTCTTCCCCTTGCGGCTGGGGCTGGACAAGTGGTGCTTCTTCGTTGCGCTGTCGGGGTCGAGGTTTCCCCCGCTTCGAATGTTCGCCGGGCTTCCCCTTGCTCCGAGTCTCGGCGCGAGCAGCATCATCAGCATCACCAACAGTACAAGCAGCGGTCGAAGCAGCAGCCTCTTCCTTTGCTTTCTTCCGCGCCTCGCATTTGCGTTCAAACTCCCGTCGCTGCCCCTCTAATCGCCGCTCGTTTTCGCGTCTGCGGTTTTCCTCCCGCCGACCACGCCGCACCAATTCCTTCTTCGTTCGCCGAATCTGGAGGGAGTTTTGTTCCTGTTCCGTATCTGGAGCTTTGACAGTGCGCTCCTGCGGTACTATGTGCGGGTCCAGGCCACAGGGTGGAGGTTTTTCGTCGGCATCGTGAGCGTGCTGGAGGGGGCACCACAATAGAGATCGGCATATGGTACCACTGTCTGCCCAATCGGAGCTATGGACACACCTCAACTTGCTCTTGCGCCTCGTGTACCTTCTGTTGTTCCCTGTCACAGATCAAAGCATGAGCCAAGCTAAAAGTAGCCAAGCCAATCCAGGTCGAACCCTTCGAGTCCATCGTGCGGACCATGTGCCCCGTTCGACATCTTTTCCGGGGAAGCGAGCGTGTCTTGAAAAGTCATGGTAGTCACAGATTCAGCATAGAAACGCTTCACCACCGTGACGCCAAGTCATGATTATCATCAGCAAACGAAAGTAAAAGTATGTGTCTCGCTGAAAGAAAGAGGAGTTTGGGTTTGACACCCACCTGCAGCCAGAATCCTTCTGCTAACCGTGCTCTACTCGCTGCAGGTTTCTGTTGCCGTGTACAGGAGTGAAATGGTAGACTGGGACCAGCTAGGTGAAGCGGCAGATCGATAAGTGTTCCGCAGCCGGTCCGGTCCTGGGCCGCAGTCTCAAGTACAAGTACATCAGCGGTACATCTTAGCTTTACAGTATCATTATCATGCTCCGTACGGATGAAAGGAAAAAAAAAAAAGTAATCTACGATAAACTAAGCTACCATCATCGCAACTAGAAGTACCCCTCCCGCCTTGGCACGCTGACGGGGGGCGGTCTCTCCCGGTCTCGCCCAGCCGCACTCCCAGACCTCTCGCGCGAGCGCGGCGGCGGTGCAGGGTTGACCCCACGCACGGAGAGCGGCGACGCGCCTGCACGCAGGGAAGCAGGCACCGGTGAAGGTAGGGGGCGCACGGGAACGGGCGAGACAAGCGCCTGCTGCGTGGTGGCAGAAGATGGTACCAGCGACGCTGTGGATGTTGATGCGGAGGTCCCGCGAGATGGAGTGAGAAGGGACGGTGTCGTGGGACGGCTCGACGTGGATGCGGGGATCGGTGGTAATGGCGAGCGCGTGCGGCGCCCGATGGAGCCGCCGAGCATGGGCGACTGTGGCTGTGCAGACGGCGAGTTGCTGCGCTGTACGAGCATCGCTACCGATGGCATCGGAGACGGTATGGGTGCATTGCGTGATGCGCGGGCTGGGGAGTCTGTGGGCGGCGTCGGCGGCGCGACCGTGGGCGTACTCCGCCCCGAGCGTGTCGATAAGTCAGCTACTGGACCAGGAGGTGGCGTAGATGCCGACTCCGGTGCTTGCTCGTCTGCTGCTGCTGCTGCGTTACGTGTGGCGCGTGGAGGTAATCTCGGCGCCTTGGAGGCGATGAGCGATGTGGTTGGTGCAGGGGCAAGAACGGGGACCGGTGGGGGAATGTTCTCGAGCGGGTTTGGGACAAGAAGCGCGTCGAGAATAAACCGAAAGTCAAGGCCAAACTCTTGAAGAAGCTGCGAGTGTGGTCAAAAGTCAGCCTCGTAATAATATGAGGACAGCCAAGGACGTACTTTGCGACTTTGATTATGTGTAATGCTAAGTGCCTCATCCACGATGGCTTGGTCAACGTCCGTGCTGAAAACTTGGATCCTGAACATCTCGGCAAACATTTCTATCAGGGATTTTGCCCATTCGATGAAGCCTTCAAAACATTATGTCGGAGGTACCTCTTCAGATAGCATAAACATGACTCACTGCTCGCAACTTCGTTCTCCTTGAAACTCGCAAGGAACCAGTCCGCACTATGCTTAATTACAGTGAAAATGGTGATTGAAAGTTCACTGATGTAGGTCCCAATGTGGCCATCGAAGCGAATCATACGTACAAGCCGACGTGCAGTTTCTGTGCGCGCGGCGAGGAACGTCGTACGCGCTGCAGCACCAGCGTCCAGGCGGATGAGTAAGGAAATAAGTTTCTTAACCGCTTCCTTATGATTGTGAGGGTAAGAAAGTGCTTGTAGAAGGGCAGAGATAAGCGAGCTCATTAAAGGCGTGAGCTTTGCAGCCAGCTGCGGCATTGTAGCGAGCCTCACTTGTCCTGCTGGTATATCAAAAAAGAGGTTGATGGGAAGTAATGAGAAGCGGAAATACCTTGTTCAACTAGATCTACTGCTGTATCCCACTCGCGCAGTGCGACAGCCATCGTCAACTTATCCGTAAAGTCGCCAATCCATCGCGCGTCCCGTTCTGAATTCTCCTTCGCGCTATCGCTCATACCCGCTTGCTGCGCGAGATCGGACATCCAATCCAGAACAGGAAGAACATCTCCTGGGCCAACTGAACTACGCTGGAAGGGATGAAAGTTAGGATCAGAGGATCAAAGGCAAGAACGACGGCTGGCGACGTACTCCTCCAGCAGCCCATAGACTCTTCCGTCGTTCGTGCTCGCCCTCGCGTTCCTTGCGTTTCTTGGCTGCCAGTTCCTCCGCTACATGGCGTAACTGTGACAACAGGTTCTTCTTGTCCGCAGACGACTCTGTACGATACACGTGGGTCTCCTTGCCATGCCTGACTTTGAAGACATTGACGAGCGCTGGGTGATGCCAATCAGCATTGCTTGAATGAGGAGTGTGTAAGAGTACGCACTGGCAGTGTCCTTTGTATCCAAGATGAGCATCTCATTGAGTGGCCAACAGCGGTCCGCGACAAGCTTATCACTTTCCGACACATTACGACGGCGACGCCTGCGAGCAACGAGCACCGCATCATCAAGGAGCACAAACCGCACGGCACTTATGGGCTTGTACGTCGCCGCGTTAAGTGCTAATATACCATCGACCTCGGCGATGACATGTCGACCAGGTGTTGTCGGGACAAACTTGGCAGAACCTTCTATCTGGGCATGCAAACTCTGCATTTGATTCGCATAGAGCACGCGCAAGTCAGCGACAGACGAGCGGACGTTACGTCTGCGGTCTAAGAGACGTCAGCTGGGGGATGGGAGAGAAACGAGACAACGGACCAGCGACGGAAGCCGACTCTTCGATGTGCAGGACGGAAGGCATGCTCTTCCACTCCGAGAAGCTCTCCTTTAGTTCCATCATATCGTTCTCAAGCGTCCCAATTTCCTTGGAGATGAAAACGAACTGGGCGTAGCTATAATGCGCCTAAGGTGCATGCGACAGGAAGTCAGAGTGGGCACACACTTTTTGAACACGTTTCGTTGTAGATCAGCCGCGACCTCGTCTTTCGAGTTTTGCAACGATGACTGCAGCGAGCGAAGCTCAGCCTCGGTAGAATTAGCGAGTTTCAGTTTGAGATCTAAGACGTCGCTCAGCTCCGATAGCAGAATGCTAGAATTGAGGACCACGCGCACAGGCATCTGGATCAAAGTCCTCAACGTCTAGCAGCCTGTTCTCCGCGGCACGAATGTCCTCTCTTGACGGAGGCTGTTGCTGTAAGGCCTCGTCTTTCTCACGGATGCTATCAAGACCAGGGCCGCGTAGGCCGAGTGGTATGGTCGGTACTGAGGGCGGGGTTGTGCCAGCGGGAGTAGGAGCAGAGATTGTTGCATAGCGCGTGGACATGCGCCGCTTGATCTTGTCGTCGACACGGGACTTGCGGACATTTTTGTCAGGCTTGTTTAGCTTGGCTGCTGGTTTTGGCCCCTTGCGAGTTGTGGATTTGCTACGGAGCGACTCCATGTCGAGGTTGTAGGAGAGCAGAGCAGAGCGTAGTCACGGGGTCGAACAACTCTTGGATGAGAACGGCCGTCTTGCCTCGTCTTGGTCTTTGGCTCATGTCTCGCCGCTCTCTCTCAGCCTCTTCTTCTCCTCCCCGCGACATCAAACGCCCTCGAATAGCGGGCCTCACTCCAGATGACTATAGAAATGGTGTCATGCTTGCGCCAATGGTTCGTTCTGGTGCCCGTACGTCACCTAAACTCTCTAATATCCCCCTTCTTCGATTCTTATATCTTCAGTTCCTACAAGACTTTTTGCTCTCAAACATGGCGCAAAGCTAGTTTGGGGTCCAGAGATGGTCGATAAAGCTATGTTACATGCAGAACGTGTTGTGGATCGTGTGTAACTCCTTGCGCTCCTTCAACGCAAATTTAACTACTGAGATCACGGTTTCTAAGCTGTATCAGGGACAATTTCGTTCAACGGAAAGCAAGAGCGATCTATGTTCACTTGCCACCCCATAGAAAAGCCTTATCTCATCTTTCAGCTTGGCTCTGCCGACCCCGACCTCGCCGTACAAGCAGCACGCGTCGTCATAGACGACGTCTCTGGCATAGAGCTAAACTGCGGCTGTCCCAAGCCCTTCTCGACCCATGCGGGCATGGGTTCCGCCTTGTTGACGAACCCTGACCTCCTGTGCTCCATCCTCTCCGCCCTTCGCCGCGAGCTTCCGCCTCACATCTCCATATCCGCGAAGATCCGACTGCTTCCGGCACAGGAAGACACCCTAGCTCTGGTCGAGCGCATCGTCAACACGGGCATCAGCTGCCTCACGATCCACTGCCGCACGCGCAATATGCGCCCGCGCGAGCGCGCCCTCATTTACCGCCTCAAGGAGATCGTTGATTTTGTCAAGGGCCTTGGAGTCAACGTGGCGGTCATTGAGAATGGTGACTGTGTGGGTTTCGAGGACGCACGACGGATACGTGCCATAACAGGAGCGGATTCCGTCATGATCGCCACCGCAGCCGAGGCGAATCCGACCGTATTCTCTCCTACCCCGCTCTCGAGCCTCGAGGACACCTTCATTCTGCCATACCTTCGACTCGTACGTGCCTACACTCCAGTGCCGTCCCCGCATCCCCTCATTCACCGGTAAAAAGTGCAAATTCCTCGACAATCACTGGGCCTCCACCAAGTTTTGCGTCTCGCAGTTCAAGGGCCGCAAGTCCGCAAACAAGGCGCTGCGCGAGGCAGTTATCAAGGCAAAGGGCTACGCCGACCTTGATGCACTCGTGGAGCCTTGGACGGGAAGCGACGAATTCGCTGCCATCAAGGCCGCCATCGATGCGCGCCCGACCGCGCCGCCCATCTTACTACTCGCAGACGAGACCACACCGCCTCCGCCTCCGTCAGAGGAAGACACGGAGACGACAACCACTCCCCCAGGGTGGCGGGGGAATCCCGACCCCACGGTTGTCCACGACGCCCCGCTCCTACCCGCGAATGAGCATCGGATCATGATTCTCGCTGGTGTGTCGAAGCAGGACCCGGGGACGCCGACGCCTCTTGCTTTATCGAGACCTGTACCGGTACCTAACGTTCTTCCTGTAATGTAGATTGAATGACCACCTTTCGCCGTTTCTAATTTGTCTTGGACCTGCGCGATGCTTCCAATCTTACAGTTGGCATGGTGGCATTAGACTCTGGACAGGCGATGCTCGTGTCTCTGGCCTCTTGTGCCAGTGTGTAGTGCTGGGAAGCTGGGGACCTGTGCCAGGCGATGGCACCACGGGTATTGTACCACTCTGGAAGAGGCGATGGGTGTTGTTGGGTATAGATCGCTGACCACTCATCCTTCGAGAATACGGTGTGGTTATGATCACTGGCATGATTAACTAGAATACCCTCCGGACTTGTTCCCAAAAGCGAACTCCGCATTGGCGAGGAGACAGTCTGGCAATCGTAGTACAAAGTCGTCACCCTCTCATCGATAACCCATGATGTTATATAGGTAGCTCGATGTTTTTCTGGTTCAGCCAGGGTGGTTGTGTGGGCTCTAATCCGCCCAGATTTATGCTCACATCAATATCAAGCGTCGGGCATTCCTGAACAAGAAAAGTAAAGTAAAAAAAAAGTCAAACCGAGTCTTCTTGTGGCGGTAAAAGAGACGGCCCAATTGAATGGAACCTATTCATCACACCCTTACAGGGGAATCAAAACACATGTTTTCAGAGTGGGAGTTGGCGTTGAGGAAACCTCTACGGAACATGGTCACGACGTCGATCCCTATAAACTACACTCTACAACCAAGCAAGCTAAGCCCCCCAACTTGTACTCCATATGTGGCTCATCAGAGCTCAGCCGACGCTCGTACCTGGGATTTTCTAACGAAAAAAAAAAAGTAAAATGAGAAAAAAAAAGGGACAAGTTTGGAAGACAAACGAAGGACGCTCTCGCCAAAGCGGTACCGTGACGTTTTCCCAGTCTGTGTTGTATACGTCCTAGACTACCAACTTGAAAGTGCGAGTGCGGCCAGACGTGGCCCACTTTTTCACTGGTCAGAGCGTAACTCATAGGAAAAAAAACCCGCTGGCCTCCGACTGCAGCACCGAACTGAACGATAAAGTCAGTCTCCCTGCGACGACAACGTGCCCAGCCTGCCAAACGACATAAACCCACGCAGTCAGCTTTGTATCACGCCCAGGTGGCAAGCACGTAAACTCAAGCTGTCCCACCGACTCGGACTGCACTCAGCGGCCTTTTCGCAGTCGCTGCTTAGAACATTCTTACCTGTACAGCGCATAAGTAGCATCCTTGAAGCCCCAGCCATTCGGCCGCCAGAGCGTCCCCAAATTGGGGCCGATAAACGACACTGAGGGCTGTGGAGGGCTCGTGGTTCCTACTGAAGCACGGTACAGAGGCGAATTGTAAAAAACAACAACTGCTCCACCCGAAGCAGCATTGAGAGGACTCATCCTGAGATTGTGTGGTTGCTACTCGAGCGCGGTACACGTGAAAATGCGTAGTGCGGAGATAGTCATTCCCCGTCCGAGTCTGGCGTGGCATAGGCGATAGACATCCAGAAGGTTCATAGCTGCTGCCCAAGTGTGACACAAGCCATATAGCGCAGAGAGAAAACATTAGGAGAGTTAAGGAATCGGCCCATGCGCAACGACCTAAGGGTCAGTGAAGATAAGCATAGACGAAGGCTTGTGATATCGGTCGCTCAGGTCCTCGAGGAAGAGAAGCACAACACAAGATAGACTGTTAGAGAGGTATGAGAAATATCAAGACGAGAGAAACCTGCGAGCGAATGGTTTACATGGTAGGGACTTAAATACCATCACCCTTTACCTTACGTTATCGTCGAGCGCCCGGCGCCTCGGGTGTGCATCGAAGGCGTGAACAACGAACGAGGTCGGCACCGCATTAATTGTCACTGGCCGTGGCTTCCAGTCAGACGTCAACTACTTTTAGAGGGGATCGCTCTAGCCTATAGCTATGCTATGTACTCTGGCCCACTGGCATATTGCCAGTAATAGTACCATTCTTTCTTGTCATTCTGACCGGTTAGTTCGGAAACGGTAACTGAAAGTCCACACATGATCTTACCTTACTCCATACAGCTGAGCTGCGCAAGCACAGCATCTATCATACCGCCTCTGACTCGAGTCGATGTACACGTACACGGTCGTGTACTAGTAAATGTGGCTGTACGATTGAGCGCGTGATCGTCAACTATTAATAACAGGGTCACGATTTGCACTGCTCTGACAGGGACGCGACTGCCAAGAGCTGCTTCTTCCTCTTCCAGCGTCAACGACACGTTCGATATCAGAAGTCTTCGCACAGGTTGAGCGTTGAATGTCGACCGGCTCAAGTTGGCGTTAAAAATGACAGTCGGCGATTATCCGATAATAATCATGGGCCTTACCCAGAATGTTCTCCTGCAGAGCCTCGTCAGTTCAACGGCGATAAGCCGTCATGCATCATGCTTTACAGGATGCATGGTACCGCCCACTCCGGGACGCCGCACAGGAAAGACGACGCGACGAATCGCGAAGATGCCGCACCGCGACTGCGATCGCTTGCTCATAAACCTCCGACTCTTCTCCGGGGTTCGGAGCGACGATACAGTGCTGGTCTAACGTCTAACCCCCATCTCCCAGCTCAGACTCGGAAAACAGCGAGGCAGTGTGGTCCCATGGATGGACGTTAACGGCCTTCGCCAAGGACGATAACAGCATTCTTAATTCACTTTTGTGTCCACCAAATCGTGCCTTGAAGCATGGAATTCTATATGTAGCACTGCCCTGCCAGATACACCGTCTCCACAAGAGTGACCTCGTACCTGGCCATGCTCCTAGGAATCTATATGGTCTAGACAAGAACAGAAAATACCTCATCGATTAGAAACCTCGCGTGGGTCATTTTCACCGGAGCATTCCCTCAGCATTTTTAGGCAACAGTCTTGTGTCTCCTCTACTGCGGTGCCCTAGATGAACTGTACTACTTTGGGGATGCTGACCGCTTGCACTGAAAGTTTCAAAAATAGATCGTACATGTACTTGAGGGTGATCCCAAGGTTTGGAGAGGATGGGGGTATGAGTATGACCACGCACGTCTGATTAGGAAGACAACAATTGAAGAGGGAAAAAGCAAATACAGAGTCGCTGTGCTGAATTGTATTATTATACAGATGAGTTGATAGAACGGGTATGCATATCATAGCGAAACCAAGTTAAGCTTCTTCCAGAGACATGGGATCAAAACGTTTTACGGTGCTGATCATGTCCGACCCTTTCCGAACAAAAACGAGCTGGAGAGTTTTGACGACAATCAGTATTTAAAGATACCAACGTGACGGAGAGGAGAGGACGCGACACACCATGTAAGGATTCGCTGTCCAGCCTGTTGTGTCCGCGAGTACCTCGTCCTTCGAGGAAACGCTCACTTCCGAATCGTTATACTTGAACCATGAATCGGGGTTCTCGGGTAGGTGCCGCGAGTAGAAAAAGTAATGGCCCCATTGCGGCGTCGACCCGCGATGGATGAACACGGATGTGAGCTCATAGACGGCCTCGTGCTCGTCCTTCCAAATGTCCTCAAGTTCCTGCTTCATGTTGGCCGCGCTCGCGCGCAATGATTCGAGCTCGTCTTTGACATAGTCCTGCTCCGTGGTCAATTCGGACAGCAATTGCCCGTCAAGCTCCGGTAAATAGATAGTCTCGTTTAAACTCTTAAGAATATCATGGGTATTTCTGAGAGCCGAGGCGAAGGGAGCATGCTGGTGTTGTTTTAGAAGTCAGTATATCCACAGCTTTTTTTTGGTGAAATGTGAACCCCACATGCGTACCTGCCCCGTTGTCAGAAGGTGAATCCGATCGCGACATCTGCTCAAGTCTGTTTGAATGGCCTTCGAGCGCACCCTCTTATCCGGATTGGCACTATCGAGGAAGCGATCCACGCAAATTGTTTCACCAAACTTCACGAATGCCTGGGATTTCCATGATTGACCCGTCTCGCGATCCCATTGCACCCTCTGTTGAAGGGGATAGATCGAATCGCGAACCCAAATGGACAACCAGCCAAATCACATACCTGAAGTTGAATTTGCAAAACGGGGGGAAGGTCGACCAGAGTAATCTCCATCGAGACTGTGTTCGAATCCAGCTGCGCTGTTGAATGGAAATAACTACTGAGGCCGTCGTATAAATCGTATCCTTCGTCGGAAACGCTGACAGGAAGGATGGAGAAAACGTTTTCGGTTTCGTGGGTTGACAGGGCTCGTGGGCCTTCAGACGTTGGCGCGACCAATCGTTGCCGCAAGGTCCCATGGAACAAGCTGCTCGATGACGTTGGATGACTGCTTAGGGGCCAAGGATTCAAGGGCCACGTACCGTTTCACCACGCTTGACTTTCCGTCTTCTGATTCGTCTAATCCGTCAAACTTCAACAAAGCAGTCTCAATTTGGAAGACGCAGTTGTCCATGCATTCTGAGACATCGTGTTGTCGTCCTGCAACGCAACCGCCGATCAGCTCACGACCTCGGAAATCAGTTTAAGTATTGAACGCACCGAACATCATAACCGATTCTGCCGTTTTCCTAGGCGGTAATGGCGGCGGCTTCGATCCCGGCTGAGGTGGCGCTTCAACCTCCTTCATCTCAATCTCCGCAGCACCACCCACGCCCGAGGGCCCAGCGTCCGGGCTCTTCGAAATGATGACATAGCTGTCCTTGTCCGTGGCGGAATCAATAGACATTCGAGATCCAAGCTCCTTATCCCGCGAGCGTTTGCCAAGTACGGAAGATGACGATGCTCCTGGAGAACCTACCGGAGAACCCGCGATAGGACCCGCACGAGGTAGCGCATCTTCTACGAGCGTGGCGTCTGTGTCATTCGATGAGTCCGTCGCGGTCTGTTCGATATCGTCCTCCTCATCTTTGGAAGTGACGAGTGCAAGCTTCGCCAGTTCCATTGTTGGCGTAACGGAAGCATTGTCGGCATGTTCGAGGTTCCAGAAAAGCTCAGCAAGTTCGCTGACGACTACGAGCAAATGAGCAACAAGCCAAGTAAAAAGGTGATAATACAAACACTTCTTTGAGCGTAGTATCTCTTTGCGCGTGACCAGGCGTCCACCAACACGATGTCGCTTCAGATCATCGTCAGTAAGCTTGTCTTCATCCATGCTCTTCCCAGAAGAATCTTGTAAGGGTGCGATAGCCTCACGGAGATCCTTAATTGTGTAGAAGTACTACGCTGTGTTAGGAGCCAGCAAGCATACTCGGGAGCACGAACGTGACATACCTGTAGAAGCGAGTTCAAGTAGCATGTGTTTCCGAGCTGGTTGAGACCTCTTGGCCAGTCCTGACGGGTGGCAAGGACGATCTCTCCAGCTAAGGGCGGTGTCAGTCATGTGATTTAAAGTCTGGCAGGTCACGCACGGTCGCTACCAGTCTCGAGGAACTTGCGCAGGCGATCGCTATCCCTCATCTCCGCGATGACCGAGACAGCCTCGCGCATCCTATCCATCTGGTTCGGCTGATCCTCGACCTATGTCACATACTCATCAAGGCACGGCTTTCCTCGCATTGAAAGTAAAAAGACGTTCTTACCCTCATCGAAAAGATGGTAATGAGCATCCCATCATCGATCTCTGCAGGCACCTCGAGCGTCGAGTAGGCACGTTCGGGGGTCATGCCGCCGTCCTTTGCCTGTTCCCACTTCCTCCACAGCGCCTCGTTCGCACGCATCTCCGCAATTCGCCGGAAAGCATCGTTCGCACACGTAATCTGCTGCCCATTGCCACCGTCGCGCCAAGCACGCCGGATAGCCTCCCTCCATGCATTCTCAACGAATTTGTCCGGCACATCGTCGTCATACTCGACGCCGATAGTTCCATGCATGCCGAAACCAAGGATGGGCGGCGCTTCCTGGTAATCTTCGTTCGTAAACCGGCCGCGTTCGCGTTCATCAAGGACAAAGGATTGGAGGGCTTGCGAGGGTTCGTCGGTCATATCTGTAACCATTTGGCAGACAGTGAAGTAGGAAGTAAAGTACTCGACTGTCTGTGCGGGATTACAGCGGGCCTGCGCGAAGTAGGCAAACGTGAGCAGGTCTGTGGGATCGAGGTTAGAGAATGAGAACGAAATCATATCTGATCGACGCACCTGGAGAATACGTCGTCTTCGTCAAGCCGAGATTCATTATGGCATGGTCGATTTTGTCATAGTCACTTAAGATTTGTGGGAGCTGCCCTCGAGCAACTGTAAAAGTGAGGTCAGGGCCGTCAGCTCCTAGGTAGTTGAACTTACGTTGGTCTGGATGAGCACCAATCGCATGTTGATATTCCTCGCGTGCACTATCGAGCTTGACCCAAAGCCTTTGTGGGCTCACGTGTGGCTTGAGCGCGGGGGCTGCGAATGCATCCGGTTATATCCCATATACCGTGCTAATCACACAGATTGTGGGCCTACCATGCCTCTTTGAATAATCAGCCACCCACGCGCTGAGTTCCACCCAGGCACGAAGCAACTTGTTCCGTGCAAGCCTACCAGCAGACGACGTAGGATCTATGTCGGGTGGACTCAGCGCAACATCTTGCACGGGTCCAACCACGCTTGTGATTCCAAAGCCCAAACTTTCAAATATGCGGGAACTGGAACGAAGCACAGGGACGCTGAGCGAAGGGGCAAAGGGATGGACGTTGTAAAAAACTTACAGTGTGATGCTCCAACCCAGCTTGGATTGGAATGTCTTTCTTGACACAGGAAGCGATCGAGTTTCGCCCCGCCATACACGGTTCTCTATGATACTGTGCAAAGCATGAGCAAATTCAATTGACAGTGTCGAACGAGACCCTTACGTTAGGATCGTCTCGAGAGTAATGAGTGCTGAGAGCTCCCCGTTCTTATCCGGAGGCGGGTTCTCTATCTTGTTTTTGACCAAATCTTCAAGCAACTTCACTGAGACAACGCCCGGAATGACATCCGATGCGATGACGTAGAAGGAACATTGGCAACAGACGTAGAGATCAAGCAGATCACCTTCGGCCTCCTCGCGATCAATGTTCATCTGAGTGTCATCCGCCACTTGCTCCAGCACGGACATAGCCATAGCCGGACCGTCACCCCGCAAGGTCATCTTACGATGGCGGAGCTTAGACCGTTCTTCATTCTCCCACTGGCTCGCGTTGAACGGATGTGTGAGGCGGCGTGCGTCGACGGCGCGCTCATAAGCATGGAAGTGGTGTGTAATGTTGGCGGGACCTAACGGTTGCTCACCATCGCCGATGCACGAGTTTGTCAACCTGCGACGGCTGGGGTCGGGGAGGGTGCCCCTGAAGGAACGCGACAAAGGGGGGTTGACGGAGGACGATTTCCAGACAAGAAGAACCCAACCATTATGCTTCCGGCAGTAGTATGCGTTTGGGTGCGGGACAGCAGTGCGAACTTCTTCGGCCGTGGGATAGTGGGAGGAAGATGTGGAAGGTTGCGATGGCTGGCTGCCGGGGACGGGGGACGTACTATCCGTTGACCCGTGCGATTCGGACTGCGCGGGCTGCGGCTGCGTGGTGGTGGGAGGAACCGGTGGTTTCCAATCGGGAGGAGTTACGTTAACAGAGAAGAGGGTATGTTCAGGGTGGTGAAGCCTATCCGCGAGCACGGGGGGAAGGATGCCGTGGCCAGGGCGGCCCCGGGCTTCACGGATTTGCGCATTCCACCACTGAATCTCCTCGAGTTCGTTCCGCCCATCGATGGTAACTGAACGGCGCGTAGATTCAGAGACCCAGCCGCCCTCGTACGTGGCCCAACTCGGCGGAGGCACGTTAGAGATGTACCGGTCGGTCGAAGGGAAAAGGTTGCTGGACGAACTTCCGTAATACTGGCCACTGTGAGAGGGCCACGGGCCCGCATCCACGCTTGGCCAGACATTTTCTTGCGGTGGCGTGTCATACACAAACGGGCGGCCATCGTGATTAGCAGCGTAGTCCCCCAGCGCAGGCAATTGGTCGGATTCCTCTGTAACTAGCTCGGGTTCACGATAAGAGGCCGTTTCAGACGGCTGTATTGTATAATGAGCTGTCGATGCAGAGCCCAAAGTCGGGGCTGCGGGGCGGTTGGGCAAGGGTGGTTGACGCTGGTTCTGACTTCCATAGAATGTCGATGGGGGAATGGTTGACACCCCGCCTGGCATCGGCGCAGGGTCTGGATGTGGTTCGGAGAGCCTACTAGTGTCATTATTGGCCATGTGGATGTGGATGTGGGAGTGGCGTAGGGGGATGGACGCGACAATTACGAGGTTAGTGAGTTGTTAGTGTAACGATTACCCTGAGAGGCGTTCTCTAGGATTTTCTAGTGAGCGCCGGGGGGGAATAGACGACGTGTGAGTGTTTGTCCGGATCGTTATTGACGGTGTTGAGCAAAGTTTGTCCGCTGGGTGAGTTGGACCTCGGTGCGGCTGACGCGTCCACGCGACCGAGCCAATTATGCAACCCTGACGATGAACGGATCTCATCACTATCTCATCCACACTCTTGAACTCGGTGCATCCTGATATTCTAGGATTTGTCGCCTTCAGGTAGTTTATCTTGGCGATGCTTTACGATAAAGTGACCCCAAAACCACAATCATTATACTCCTTCCTATTCACCTTGCCTAGTCGTAAGAAAGTAGTCTTTCCGTGGTCGACCCCGTCTCGATTGAATCGATCAACATGATGCCATGATCCTGTAGCTATTGAGATGTGTAGGCGGTCAGACTAGACAGCTTTTGTTGCGCTAATGGAAATGTTTGCATAAAACAAAATGGTAGTGGGCCGTACGTGCCGCGTGCCATGTCCTCCTTCTAAGCTGTCCACCACCACCTCACGCTCGCTCTGACCATGTCCAAACCGCTGTCTGTCCTTGTCGCGCTCTTCTCGATTCTGTCGGTTGTCTTACTGTACCGCGCAGCATCCGAGTCTGCCATCAGTTTATCTCCCCAGGGATGCAGAATGTCTTACATGTCCCCGTCCTATCTTGTCCAATCTCAATTTGATACATCCTGGACACCCCTGGCCAAGCGTTACTCCCTTTTACTTTACAGAGAAGTTGGTTGGGAAGACAACGAGGTGAGTCGTTTTCCGTCTCATATCCTTTTCCCTCACGGACCAAGTAGCCTCGGGGCGTCCCAGTCCTTTTCATACCCGGAAATGCTGGGTCGGCGCACCAGATCCGTTCGATAGCCTCGTCAGCCGCACGTCAGTATTATGCGTCTCCGTACGCACCTTCGTCCGAGTACACCTCCCGTGACGTCAAACCTCTAGACTTCTTCGCAGGTGCGTCTGCTCCTCTCGGCTGCATTCCTCCGGCTTAGGCATCACCAGTCGAGTATAACGAGGACCTCTCCGCGTTCCATGGACCCACTCTAGATGTTGAAAGAGATTATGCCGTCCGCGCCATATCCTACATACTCTCTCTTTATCCAAGAGGTACATCTATCATCGTCATGGGCCATTCCATGGGTGGTGTCGTTGCTACAACTCTCCTTCCATGTCCGAATATTTCGGCTGTTATCACCATGTCGACCCCCCATAAAATACCGCCCGTACGGTTTGATCGCCGCATTGCCGCCATCTATGAAAGCAGCCAGGCCACGCTTACAACCGCTGACACACCCATCCTATCCCTCTGTGGCGGTGCAGCAGATCTTTTGGTTCCATCGGAGTCGTGCATCTTACCAGAGGTCACGAACGGGGACGTTTATCGACGAACAGTTTTTAGTAGTGCCCTCGAAGGGTGCTGGACTAGCGTAGGACACCAAGTTATGGTCTGGTGTCATCAGGTACGCTGGCGTGTCGCTCGGGCGGCACTAGAATTGGGTGCCGCTTCGTCCTTTGTCGAACGAAGCTTCATCCTTGACCGTTGGCTCCGCGATGGGCACACTCTCTTACCTCCACCAGAATCCTCCCCTCGACTTGATTTGAGTCGAGAAAGCTACGTTGTTTTACCCCCCGGGCGCTTCGTCTTGCGCGATTTGCAGAAGCCGAAAGCTGTATACCTCGCTCCAGTCCCGGAGGCTAGTCATCCCACTAGATTTGCGGCCTATGTTTCCGAAGGCACAGTTCTGTCGACGGGACCTCATCATCCATCCTCATTATCTGTGACTTTTTACTTATGTTCCTCTTCCTCTGATGTCCCATATGATCCTTCATTTCCTCCTGCTTGCGAAGAATGGCACCCGACCTCCCTGAAGCTTATTCCTAACGCCTCGCCGGAAAGGCCATTTCCTGTACCACATGAAGGTGTTGACGAGTCAGAAGGCGTCGTTGTCTTTGAAGCGGCCGTGCCTGAGCGTAGTAGCCAACATCGCTGGGTCGCCATAACTCATTCCACCAATCAGCAGCGTGGGTGGATACTTGGTGACTTTGTAAATGATGAGCCTATTACGAGGAAAATCAGCGTCCGTGGTACGTAGCCATTCGGGACTACCTCTTCAGAAACTGAAGAGTCGCGCCCCCAGATTTGCTTTATAAAGAAATATCGATCACGCTCGACACAGATAGTATCCTTTCTCGAATTCATCTTCCAAATTTGCTATCGAATGTACTACTGGTTTACCGTGTCAGCGCTACGCATGCGCAGGGGGAGCCATGTACAGGTGCGTATAACTGTAGCTATTCATGCTTTCCCACTGCTCATCGCATATAGATACTCTCCTCCCACCAGTCCTTGAACACCTGTCCTTCTCGGAGGCTCACTTTCACCCACTCACACACCCTCGGCCATTACTCTTGCATACACACACTGGCGCACCCTTCACATCATCTCTACACACCCGTGGTCTCAACCTCACCTTGTACTCATCGCTAGATTGTCAAGTAACATCTTTGCGTCTGCATGTTGACTGGTGGGGTACTATCGGCCGTGCTGGCGCCCGGTACTGGACGGCTGTACCGGTATGGGCCGTAGGTATCGTCATGTGGTTGACATTCACCGCTGTGACTATATATGAGCGCGGAGGTAGGACAACCGTCAGTCGTCATCTCTCCCCCGACCAAAGCTGATGCACACCAAAAGCTTCGATGCCGAGTGTATCGGAAACGCTCTCTCTCTTCATACGGGAAACTCTACCCCGGCTCCTGGGGGTTGCATGTGTTGTATCACTCCTTCCATTGCCCCAGGACTACGTCCTTGGCAACGGAGGCGAGGTTGTCTTCGCTTTGCTAGCACCTGTTATTCTTTTGCTCACAACCGGCTTGATCACCGTTAGTTGGTGGGTAATCTGCATTATCATGTTGCCAATTCGTAAATTGGGGCGTGGGCATAACCTCCCGAGGTAATCCATCGTACGATCTTCCCTAAATTCTGCCACTCATGCATCGGGGTCAGGGGTCATCACATTATATCGATGTTCCTCATTTGGCTACTCGTGGCGGTTATCGTCCCGTGGCAGGTGGCATTCCTCGTTTGTTGGATCATCCATCTCGTGACCTGCGCGACGTACATAGCTCCTACGTCAGGTGATGTACAGACGCCGGTACGCTCGCTATTCGTACGCAACTCTCCGGCGGCCCCGCCTGCCTCACGGAGCGATGCGGATCATGTACTCTTACTCTTGACGTGGCTGCTGCCCCTCACGGTGCCGGTGCTCGCCGTCTGGGTACGCACGCTCGTGACCGCTGGCCCCATCGCGCTCGGCAGCGTCGGTATAGGGGACCACAACTTTTTGTCAGTCGCCCCGTACCTGATCCTCGTGGAGTATGCGTCGCGGACGCGCGAACCGCTTCTGTCGCGGGACAAGTGAGCTCTTCTGCTTCCTCCATAACGTAGCAGCGACGAACTGACGCGTAACTGCTAAGGCTCGAGTTTATATCCGCGCGTTGGTGCTTGCTGCCGCCTGTGGTAGTTGCGTTTTTGCATGGCACACGGCATGGATATGAGGTATTCGATTGGGTTTGGGCGGCGGTGTCTATCCTGGTAGCCTTGAGGATAGTGCCGAGATATTGGGATGCACCGTCATGGTCGAGGTTTCTGAGGTCGCGAGGACAGACCTCATCTTGATTCACCGTAGAGTTGTCATTATATATTCAAGCTATTCAAGAGTTGTGCCCAAGTAGAGCACGGAGTGCTCAGTAGCAAATGCAAAATAGCAGAACCCGCGAGTTGATTACGCCCTGCTCAGCTGCTGACCAATAAGCGCCCACAAGTGGTCCGTGCGCGGCCCCTGCAGACTATATAAGCCCTGCACCCAGGTGTCCGAAATCTTTACCACTCTGGCCTTTTGGCTTAGATCAAGTGTAGTATCTGTTCTTAATAGTTTAACCACTATTATGGGGGCACCGCCCCCATTACTGGTTATCTAATTTTTGCCGCCCCTGTTCCCTGGGCTCTGCTTGCAACCCGGGGACGCGATGACCTTGCCGCTGCACTACTGGCTCGCGTCGTCAGGGGATCCCCCTCACTTTTCTTTTGCTGCTTCTGTCAATGCCCACCACTCGGTGGTGCACTTGGGTTCAGCAAATGATTTG
>WNFC01002494.1_pt1 | contig 19799 bp, 24 predicted proteins | sample 5400541 | NCBI WGS metagenome assembly WNFC01 (sample SAMN13153342, study PRJNA577476) | soil metagenome | isolation source: 120 cm saprolite under Douglas fir tree site 2 hole 2 replicate 1 | place: USA:California | collected 2015-04-18 | reverse complement strand
GTTTGCGATTAACCCGATGGCGTCGACATTCTCCGGAATGTCGTGCCCAGTCAGAATCATGGCGTGGTAATCCATGGCCAGCAGGCTTTCCACAATTGCAAGCTGCCGCACTTGACGGACCTGCGCCCCATTTAGATTGATCCAATCCGCCTGGCCCGCCTTGCTTTGCATCGTAAGCCGAACAATCCGGTCCGCCGCCGTGAACGGGTATGGGTTGATCAACCCCGCATAGATCACGCTGAACACCGCCGTCGTCGCCCCAATACCTAGCGCAAGCGACACTAACGCAGTCAGCGCCAGCCCCGGGCTCCTGACAAGCTGTCTGACCGAATATTGCAGATCCTGCACTATCGTCCGCATCTCTTCTTCGTAGATCGTCTTCCGACGATTACCTCTCTTTGCTGACATTACGCGCCCTTTGCAATCGGAGGCAATTGCCGTTTTCCGATTTCGAGTCCTGATTAACGCTAACCAGGAGCTACGCTGAACGCCGCTCTTCCTGACCTCCTCGATTTTCCTTTAGGTCGTGTTGCCTGTCCTTTACATCACGAGGACTTCGCAGTCTGCGAGAAGCCCATAGAGCACCAAGGGAGTAAGCCACCGACGTGTAGAATGGCTGCGTGAAAGTGAGTTGGTCATAGCAGCGGAAGTCCGCTTGGCACCCCCACCCGAAGTAGTGCGACAGAGGACCAGTCTCAGGGGATGTTGACCATGGACTAAACGTCGGAATCGCGATGACGGCATACGTGAGCAGCGCGCCGGGCAAAATCCAGACCCAAAGCATCGAACGATGCACCCAACGAGGGTAAAGTTTCCATCCAAGGTATGCTCCCACAGCAATTTGAATGGGAAAGAAGGGTGTGTTGGTCGATATCAGATGCATTCCGCGCATTAGGGCCGAATCCCCCCATGGTTCATGCACCTCCCTGACTGAGCTTCTTAATAGAAACACGCCCAACGTCGTGAGCCAAACCACGCCTTCGGTCCCTATGATTTGGTGCATCGCAAAGACCAGCGCGGACCTGACCCAAAAAGCACCGCTTCTTTTATTGCGAGGCATTTGGATACGCTTTCTGTTGTTTCGCAGATAACTCAGTTTTACTTTCCTCTTTGCCCAGTTCTCGAGAATGGTGTACGGAAGCGACACGAGCAGAAAAGTTCCAAAGAATTGCCAACGCGACAAATGGTGTTCGACGGTCCACCAGATGAGAAATCCTCCCCCAATCAGAATTACAACCCAATTCATGAAATGGATGACGATTGAAAACCACGGCCAAGCGCCAGTCTGGTATCTGTACGAGGTCCACCACTGAACCGTTCTGCCGCTTTCTCTGTACATGTTTCTGAATGTTGGAAACATCGTCGCCGAGTCACGCTTCCGCTTCCGCACACGGGTATCCTGTTCAGGAATTTCGTGAACCAAATCTACGTCGCAGTCAGAGCAGCGGGTAAATCCAGGACGGTATTCGGCTCGGCATTCGGGGCAGAACATGACCAGAATCATATACCGCATGCGATTCCAGAGGTCAGTGCCTGGCAGCCGAAACCAGACAAGTCAGGTCCCAGTACGTCAAATGTCCGGTTAGGCGACTCACGCGCATTTTGGGCCGTGTCACCACGCTGGCACTATCTCCACGCCTGCCGAAAGCACGCCACGGCCATCAGCACACATAAACCAGCGAAGAGGTAAATTATCAAGGGGGCTTTGGAGGGTGCCATCCTTTCCGAGTAGACAAATATCCCGGCAAAAAGCAGGGCGAAGGAACCCAATACCCATGCAACGCTGCGGCTCATGCCCGTTTTGGCGCTCCCGCCCGTAGAGCCATCCGGGTAAGTAACCCTCTCGCTCTGAGGGTCATACAGTGCGAGGCCGTGCTTGCGGGCTACAGCTTGGACCAACTCATGGACGTAGCTTGCTTTGGACCAAACGCAGCACATGATGACGTAACTTGGTGAATAGTCCAGTTTGCAACTCCAAGGACAGTAGTCGTGGTCGTCGATTTTCTCTTCGGGAATTGTGTCGATTTCGGGGTGTCTGGCTGTCAGTTCGGCATAAAACGCATCAATCGATGGATGTGGTACGAGGGCGCTTGCATCGCCATCGCAAAGACGGAGATACAATTCTGTCGCCTCCGCGTTCGAGATTTGCTCTTGTGGATACCAAACAAAAAAATCGCAGCTCATTGGTCTGGCCGTGATGATAGTTTGGACGCGTAGCTCAAGACAACTGAAAGGTTAATGCAAATCGAGAAGCGAATGTGGCAGGGTCCTGATTAACGCCGCACTCGTAGATGTGAATCCGGCGAAACGGTCCCGAAGGCCCGTTGGAGGAAATGTCAAATCGAGGCCATTGCAGTGACAGTGAGCGATTCATAAGTACTTGCAACGACTTACAAGAGCACGGACGGCATCCTAAGTCATTGTAAGACAGTCTTAGACATCGCTATTGTGTACCTCGCTGTGTACCACGCGGCTCAAATTCCGGCTATCACCAAGTCATTATCATGACGAGAAATTCTATGATAACGTTCCGGACATAACCGGATCGATGAAGACTTAGTACCATGACAAAGAAACCTGCCGTCCTTGATGTCGGCAACCACGGAAAGATTCTGGCTCTGCTGAAACAGATGGCGGGCACAGCAAATCTGAGTTGGTACGATGATAAAGTGCACGCGGTTGCCCGCCACTGGATATTACTTGCATCTCAGCACTTGCGCGTCGCTCGACAATTAGTTGCAATACCCAGACATTGGAGGGCAGTCGTTTCGCGGTCGTACTATGCGGCGTACAACAGCTCGCGAAGCGTTCGCTACATAGTCAAAGGTCAAATCAGGCTCGACGGCGAGGACCACCAAGCGGTAGGAGATTTGCCAGATGATTTTCCCAGCGCAGTTGCATGGTCTGGTTTTCTCACCGAACTTCGCAAGGATCGAAACATTGCAGACTACGATGCGTGGCCGGGGATGCGCGGATCACTTTCGTTGGAACCGAGTGAATCATTTTCCCGCACTGAAGAATTTATGAAACTATCGAAGGTATACCTTCGCAACAGAGGGATTAAGATATGACACCAAATCACGGACCAAGTTTGACCACAGTTGATGGAATCCGTGCGAGGTTTCTACACTTGACGGGACTCAGCGACGTAGAACTAGTCGAAGAAAGCGCTGGCCCGGAAACTTTCTTGCGTTTTGCGGTTGGGCAGGATGCCCCTTTGTATCATCATGCGCTGGCAATCATTAACCGCGAACTGTCGGCAGACAATAAGTTCCGCGGCAGGCTGAGCTTAAAGGCTTCGAAAGCAAAATACAAACTAAGCTCAAAGGAAACAGAGCTACTTCGGTCCTCGATAACCCGGTCTTTGAGAGTTACCAGCGACCAACTCTCCCAAGATCTGATTATTGAGTTTGTCCCGTTTCGCGGCCGAGAAGAACAAACAATAACGCAACCCGCCAATCATGCAATTCTTGGAAGAAGAGGGGTCGGAAAATCGAGCCTTGTTTTGCTAGGGGTTCGGAGGCTTTCGTCATCTGGCCATCGTCCGGTGTGGCTTGACATGCAGCCTTATCGAGGACGGGCGGACGTGCGATCAATCGCGGAAATACTTCGAGAGATCATCCAGCTTGCGAAGTATGAACCAGAGGCGACCAGTCAGAGTTTATCCGCAGCTCTCGAGATTCTGGACAAAACCCTTGAGCGACGGAACTTCTCCGAGAACGATCTCAAATCGGTCTTGCCAAGAGTCAGAGAGGAAATTCGGACGTTCACACGGGCCGCGCATTCTCAACTGTATGTATTTCTTGACGACGCCCATCTCGTGGCACCGGAGCTTCAGCCTCTCCTGTTTGACGCAGTCCATGCAATTCTTAAAGGAGCTGGTGGCTGGCTCAACGTCGCTGGCGTCAAACACTTAACGGTTCTGTACGACTCAGGCCGGAGAGTCGGTCTCCAAATGCCCAGTGACGCACAGCCCATAGACCTCGATTTGACCTTAACTGATCCGCCGGCTGCTCGGGATCACTTGGTCAAAATCCTCGAGCAGTTCTTGAAGAGCTGTGGAATTCGTCGAAGAACAAGCTTAATACCTGACGCAGCCATTGAGCGCCTTGTTTGGTGCTCGGCAGGAGTACCCAGAGACTTCTTGTGGTTGTTTCAAACTGCTTTGCAACACGCGCTTCAAAACAGGCGAGGCCGGATTGGCGTGCAAGAGGTCAATCTGGCGGTGGGCGAATTTTCTCAAGCAAAGATGACCGAGCTAGCGGAGGACTCGACCGAGAATTCCGATGATCTTAGAGAGCTTCTTGAAAACTTGCAGCACAAATGCTTAGACGAGTTGCGATCAAACTCATTTTTGGTGAGATTTGCGCCTCGAGAGCGTGGCTATGACTTACTCCAAAAGCTGATGGACCTGCGCCTGATCCATCTTCTGCACCCGAGCATCACCCCCGGAAGGGCCGGAGAGCGCTTTGAAGCTTATCTCTTGGATTATTCCTTCTATACCGGGGTTCGGAGAAGGCATGGCTTGTCTGAGCTTCACATTACTGCCAAAGCGCCTCCAAGGTACCGAGAACTGCGCAGCCTGCCAAAAGTTGATGTAGAAAGTTTGCTTGATCAGAACTAGGAGGCGTTCGCTTACGATGGACACTACAGGTATAAGAACGACGACCAAGAATCAATGTAAGCGCGAATGACCTGGAGGCGAAATGGAGTCCTTTAAAGCTTCTGTCCAATATGGAGACTGGGAAGGCACCGCCGCGGCAGATGATGCCCATAAAGACCTGAGGGAATACCTCGAGGGTAAGAAGCTAATCAACCCGAATGAATTTGTTATAGCAGCATCCTTTTACGTTGATGAGGGTTTCACTAATGTACGGGTGTTTGCGTTCCAAGGAGGTCGAGACTTCGAATCAGTCAAGCACGCCTTAGATGCCACCAAGGGGCCCATCCCTGTGCGCGACGTAAATGTGAAGTTGACGGCCGAAGAATTCATCGGTCTATTCAAGCGGTTCGATGTAATTCTGACTTGGAAGGGCTTTGAACTTGAGGGGCGTAATTACTCCGTCATCGAAAACTAGCCCGTTCACCCGCGTGAAGCGAGAAACAATCTATGGAACCCTCACTACTCGCTGTCTTGGGGACTCTTGTCGGTGCAATCGTTGGATTCGGATTGAACGAGGCGTCTTACCTTGTGCGCGCACGACGGGAAGAACGCCATCTGTTAGGTCGAGTGTTGAATGAACTGCTGGAAATCAGAAACCAAACGAAAATGATGCCGACACTGATGGAAGCTCTCAAGTCGAGAATTCCCGCTGCCCTACCGCCTGCCACAGATTTTGCGCTTCGCCAAATGTTCCGAAATATGTTCTCCGGACTGATGCAAGGAATTCAGGAGCGATATGACCAAGCTGTGTCCGAGGTGTCCGGGGCGTTCCCAGTCCTGGCCTATGAACTTAGAGCGAAAGACATACTCGTGCCGCTGCTGAGGCAACTCGCACCGCTCGTGCCAGCGACTGATGCTACTGCGGCGGATTTTTGGATAAAATTGGAAGAGGAGTTGACACGTTCCACTTTGCCGATCCTCGAAGACCTTATCCGGCGCGTCGCCTCGATGTGTGGAAGGACGATTCGCAAAGAGACTGATGCTGTGCTCACACGGCAGTTCGAGATCCCGAAATCGACCGAGAAGTTTCTCTCACAATTCATATCTGAGGTTGCGAAAGCGAAACCTGCGGAGACTCCCCCGACAAAAGGGTGACTTTGCTCACAGGTTTCTCCGTCCCAGCTAGCGATCGCCGCAAACAGGCGCGTTCGGTATGCAGGACTGCTTTACGTTAGCATAAGAGTGCCGATGTACTAGGCAGTACAACTAAGTTGGTTGTGAGTTGTTAGGCGGTTTCACTGTCTATCTGCCTTCCACTGTTACAATTGCAGTCAAGATGAGCACCCATCCCAGCACGAAGCAAATCGTGAAGCGCATCGCAAACCTTGAAAGACATCTGAACAAATTGAAGATGGTTCCGGCCACGCATCGGCAGCGTAGCATCGTAATTTTGCCTATGCTGTCAAAGGCTCTGACCGTAAGCCGGGCTATCTGCGCACTGGTTGATGCCGGGTTTCCCGCTGAAGCGTTCGCAACATCACGAACTCTGCTTGAGATTTTGTTTTCGTTGAGGTACATCACGAACAAGTTCACCGAAGAACGGGCAGGAAAATATCTGAAGTACCAAGCAAAGGTGCAGCTTGAGTGGATTAAGATTACCCAAAAACACATGCCGAAGCTGGCCGCCAAACTTCGCGCTCCTGGCCCATCCACGCGGGCAATAGCCGCTGAGTTTAAGGGCAGGGGCAATTGGACAGGAGAGCACGCGCAAACGTTGGTGATGGCCACTGAAGAAGACACCTTTGAGTTGGATGAGCACGGCAAGGGCATTAAGGACGACTTTGACTATGATGGTCTTTACTTTTGGACTAGCCAATACGTTCACGCCACAGTGGCTGGCATATATGGCCACACAATTAAACGCGGCGAAGTGTTCAAGATGCGCGCCAGAAACCAAGAAGAAAAAGATTGCGCTGGTCATGCGCTATTCGTGACTGCGGGTACGCTCTGCAAAATCTTTATTCGTGCCTGCCGCTCGATGAACGAAGCGCAACCTAAAGCTATTCTCGAACTGTATAAAATGATCGGTAAGTTTGCCGATAGAAAGGTTCCTTAGTCACCGAAAGCTTCGTTGATCTTCGTTCGCATTGCGGGCGCAGTCCATTAATCGTTCGCTATTTGTTCGCTGTCATGGTAGAATGCGCAAGGTTGAAGGAGAACCGTGATGGGAAAGAAAGCTATCAGGGCCGTCTGTGTTCCGCTGGCTGCTGCGCTTGCTTCTTCTCCGTTTATTGAAGCGATTGACAATCCTCACGTGGAACCAAGGCAGCACGAAGAAGAACCTCGTATGACTTTTGACTCACCATACACTACAACAAGCGCAGTCATGTTCAGCTTTCCCTTGTTTGGGTCTGGCCTTGAATCTATTCCCGTTCCGGTTATTCGTCAGATCACAAAAAAGGCAAAGCGATGAAACATCACTATGCAGTTGTTGGGCTTCAAGAGTCTGACCACATCAACGTGCTGTCTCTGGAACAGCCAACGGGTGTGGGCCACGCAATTCGGCCAGATAAAACGCAGAGACAATACCGGGTTTACTGGTGTGAAGACCCGATGCCCACTGAGTTTGATGCAGCGATCGCTGCTGTAAATGGCCGTGTGACGCTGCGATTGGAGTTGCTAAAATGGTGAGCCAACTGATTCTGTGTGACCATTGCAAGAACCCAGAATCTCCACTGGCTGAAGAGAACAGCCAGCACATCGTTTCTTGGTTTGGGCGTGACCACGAAGGCAAAGAGATTATTCTTGCCCGCGTTCACCGCGAGTGCAGACAAGCATGGGTCCACGCGAACGGTGGTACAGAAATCGCCAACGACGAACCGCTGCCCGCCTAGACTGAAGCAAAGCACGTCAGACACCAAAAATCTTATTGATCTTCGCTCGCACAGAAGGTGACGCGCCCCTACTGGCGGGGCGGGTGGTGTTTTCAGAAAAAGAGGGCATATGGCGATTGGTTCTCACACCATACCTCGTTTCTATCTGGAGCAGTTCGCTGACGCTAACCGGCGCAGAGGGAAGCCGGGAAACGTCTGGGTATACGAGAAAGGAAAACCACCTCGACAAGCTTCTACAAAGGCACAGGGTTACGAAAACGGATATTTTGCGTTTGTTCACTCGAATGGAACGCGTGACGAGTCGTTTGAGACTCAGTTAGCGAAGCTAGAAGACAGATGCAACGATGAATTGATCTGCGCCAAAAGCAAACTATTTGATCTGAGAATGTTGATTCACAGAACAACGCTAGCGTTCTACATGGGGCTTCTTTTTGCGCGGTCTACCTCGCGTAGGAAGTTCTCAGCGGGGAATTGGGCCAAACTTAAAGGGTCTTTTTCGCAGTTGCAGTTTAACGTAGACTACGTGCAGGATACAGCCGCCCATTTTAGTGAATCTACGGGAGAAGTGGTAACGCCAGACCAGATTCGCCTAATGATTCGCAAGCAGGCACAGCAGTGTTCTGACAAAGAATTGATTGGCAATGCTTTCATCCAAGACCTTCTGTTTCACGCTGAGGTAATGAAGGCGGAACTTATACCAAGAGCGTGGCAGGTTTGGCATGCCCCCACGGGAACAGAGTTCGTGACTTCGGATACTCCGGTCGTCACCTTCGTTAAGCTTAAAGAAGATTCATGGCATCCGGGGCATGGATTTAGGAAACCGGGCGTCGTGGTGGCTTTTCCGTTAGCGCACTCGGCCTGCCTGACTGTCGGGTTCGCAGATCATCCCGAATTTCAGGAAGTGGATGCGCCGACAGTAACACGCCTGAACGACATAGTTGTTCGTTGCTCAGATAGATTCGTCTACTCAAAGACTCTCAGTGAGGAAATCAAAGGGATGGTGAATGAAGTAGGGCGAACGTCAGTTCCCGGTGAGACGGCTTTCGTCGGGGTTTATCCTGATGCGCAGCGGATTGAAGAGCACCTGCGAAGAACAATGGGAATACACAGGCGAAAAGCAAGTTGACAACATTTAACAACAATTGAAATGGGGGATGGCGCTAAGTCGTTGCCGTGCAGGTCTTTGTAGTGTAGGGATGCAATTTCGATCCCCACCGCCCCTACCAACCATCCCATTTGCTCAGAATGACTTAGCGATTTCGCGAGGCGGCAAAAGGCGGCAATAAGAAATAAATTCAGCCTCATGGGTGGCACCTTATGGCTTTCGCAAACGAGAAATCAATTCCGACGCAGAAGCACTGTGCTACAAGTTAGCGCCTCCAAATAACTTTCGTACGCTGGCCAGCTCCCGCTTCTCTGACTTCGGTCACGAAATCACAAATATCCGGAACGCTGTAGTCGACGGCGAGTTCGACGATGGGATCCCGATTCCGCTTTCTGCTCTCGTACGGATAGTCTACAATCCTTCGAAAGGTCTTAAGATCGCGCTTGTGGGGGAACGGTATCGTGCAGCCGCTGTTCATAGCAGATAGCATGATTCTGTGTTCATGTCGCTCCACCAAGTGTGCTGTGTGAACAACCAAGACGTTGTGGCGTTGGTGACGGTAAGCGCGCGCGTTCATGAGAGTGTTGAGGCGTTCCTCAGTGAGCCAGAAAAACACTCTCGAATTCAGCTCGCGGTACCAATCTGCCGGTTTTAGATCTCCTACCAGCGCTTTGCGCACCGATCGATCGGACATCGGCTTCTGATCTCGAATCATTGCTCGCCCATGCTTTGGATGGACGATAGGGATGCACTCCGGCCGGTGGCAAGATTCGATCTCAAGGCGTTCATCGCCGCGCGATTCAAATAGGTCGAGGAGGGCCGTGGTGCTTAAGAGGCCGTACTTCTGGATGCTTGGCCAGCTCCCCAGTTGGGCCATGTGGTAAAGGCATGGGAACCTTGCGCAGAGTTCGCCAACTGTGATTCCGTTCACCATGCGCGCCGATCAATGATACTTCGAGCGTCGAATCTAGTCGTGATCAGGGACACCGGGGCGGCGGCGACGCCCTCGATCTCTTCGACCAGCCGTATCGTAGGCTCTGAGAGTTGTTCAAATCGTCTTGCCTTTCGATTCTCGATCGTGATGTAGTCTGCGAAAGTAAGAGCGATATCAGTTGGCCCGTTCAATGTTGCCGCCTTGCGCAAAAGGTTCCAGTCGAACTCGGCGACCCGACGTTTCTTATCGGTCGTTGTCGTTCGTTCCGCGGCAAGCAGTTCTTCGAGCGGAATCCCCGAGCGCTCAGCGATAACTGGCCAATCTAATTCGTTTTCCATAAATCCGGAGTTGCCCTCAACTCGAATAGGGTACGTTCTTACGACCATGATGGTCTTCCGGACACGGGTCGGTGCTATGCCAGCCTCCGCCAGGCAACCGCTGCCTGATGTCTCTCGAGACGTCACGAATGGGTAGATACCGTGGTGGATGCTGAGACCGGTTCCCTGAGTCCCCTCGACGAAAACGCGCGCCCCGTCTGAGAAAGCTCTCTCAAGGACTGCGAGTGATGGCCTGATATAAGGTGCGAGTTCCGGAATCTCTTTGGCGAGTCGCACTTTGGGCTGGGCTGCTGTTCTCAATATCTTCCGTGAAGTGGCAGCTCCAACTCCCTGCGCCGTGCTCCCAATCGCTCGTTCGAGGGTCTTTTTCTCAAATACGCGATCCTCATCACATATGATCATCGCCTGAGGATCGATTGAGAGTCGCTCAGGCGGAATCTCACACTCGGCAATTTCCTTTTGCAGTTGCGGAACCCAAATGACCGCTCCAGGGCCCACGATGAGGCCCGCTTCAGAACACCGGCTGCCCGAGGGAAGTTGATGGAACTTGTACGGCTTAGGAACTTCATACACTGTGTGGCCCGCGTTCGGGCCACCAACCCTTATCAGATAGTCGTACTCGGGGGCCAAATAAGCCGCGACATGGCCTTTCCCTTCGCTGCCGTACTGCCCTCCAATCATCACGTCAACAAGTCGCTCGACGCTCTTGCCGTATAGGCCGAGCCGGGTTGCTGCCCGGGCGAGTACGTCGGAAACTGAATTCTGTTTGGTATCTATAACAATATCGGCGATGTCAGCCAGTTTTTCGACGGCGCTTTCGGTCGGGTCGGCGCGTACCTGATCGTAGGAGGGAAGCTCTTTGACGTTCGGGGTTCGGCTTCCGTAGCGCTCAGAGAGCACGTTGGTCGGAGCCGTGAGATGGATGTGGACCACGCGGGCGCCAAACGCGACGCGGATTGCCTCCGCTTGCTGTTCGATTCGGATGGCGTCTACCAGGACTGAGCAATTATCTGGTAGGCGGGAGACTTCGCGAGCCAAAGCCTTCGCGACCCATTGTCCCTGTGTCTCCTGGTCCAGCTGCTCACCGGCTTTTTGGAGCGCACCCCGTTCATTTGAGACTTGGACAAGCGACTCGATGAGCTTTCGAGTTTTTATTACTTTGAACTGGTACCGTTCGACAAGGGCGTTTCCGAGCCGTGTCTTGCCGGCTGCGACAGGGCCTGAGAGCAGGATGATTCGTTTGACCATCTTTCGGGTTGCTGAGGTCTCCCGTCAGAATTCGAGTTGATTTTGACCCTTGAATTTCTCTTTGGCGCCGGGCAAGTCATAGACGAAAACGGGAGCCCTTTCCGAAAGCAACACATTGGTGATCAGCTCCTGCACAAGAAACCAGGATCCGCCGGCTTGTCCGGAACCGACTCGGGGCATGTGAATGGAAGCTGAGCGCTCGGCCGCGATTTGATTCAAGTGTCGGAGGCATGTCTCTAACGCAAAATAACGGAGCCTCAGTTTCGGTGAGGGACCGTAGCCCCGTTGGCAGACCATGCTGGCGACCGCAGTTTCGGGATCAACATCTGCTATATGGAGACTCCCTAGCGCCAGGCGTTCCGAGTCTTCTTGAACCCATTTACGGAATGCCTCTTGGGCGGCCGGCCACTTGATCTTGACGGCTTGTGCGAATCCGTGACCTCCCCAATTCGGAGTGGAATCGTTAACTACGTGCGCGATTATTTTCTTGCCCTTGGCGGTCGGAGACGTAGCATCGCCTTTCAGAAACGTGATTCGCGGCCCGGTCAGTGACTGCGATTCAGTAGTAAGGATTCCGGCAATGCGCGCGAAGCTTGAGCCGGGGTAGGGCGGAATTCCGACACACTCGGTGCGTACCCTCTCTGACCCAATCTGTTCGGATCCCTTGGCGGTAAAATCGATCGCCGAGCACTGGCTTAACACGTGAGAGCCAGAGAGAAGTTCGCCTTTTGAAATTGGCGGTTTCCAGTCGCAAGATGGAATAACGTACTCGACAAAATAGCACCCTTGATTTGGTCCCTCCTCGACCTTAGAGGCAGAGAAGGCCGCGCACGGAGCATCTGTGGCACGAACGGCACGCAGGAGAACCGCTTCGGTGGAAACGTCATATTCCTTACGCAGCTCAAGGATTCGATCAATGTTGAGATCTTGCTCCTTGACTGTGCCTAAAGACCCGATTGGCATCAGGAATTCGGCCGCGGCAATGTTGCACAGCATCTCAAGTTGCCAATCGTCACCCGCCATCGCGTGTCGCGGAACTCGGTTTCGGATTTGATCCGAGCAATCGGGAAAAAGGGTGTGGGCAATCTCGTGGGCTATTGAATACCGGACTCGCCCCCGTGGACGGCTCGGGTTGTACTCGATGCACAGTCCCTCTCCTTCGGGTACAGTGCGCGCATCGCGGATGTCGGCTCTGGGGGCCGTGCGGAGGTTCAGAAGGTCACTGAGAGCAAGAGGATCGAACGGGGGTCCGGACCAACCCTTGTCCATTGCTGTCAAGACTACCTCTCGCGCTCGCTGTGTGATTGCTCGAATGGGATCGTCTTTGCCCGCGAGTTTCTTCACGGAAGGATTGGTCCATTTCTCGACTTGTTGGTTCATGGAACCCTCCCAAATCTCAACCCGATTCCTGGGCCATCGAGTTGCGGCAATACCCGAATTGAACGCCGCAATATTAGACCAAGCCCTGCCTTCGCGGAATCATCGATTGCGACACTGTGAATCTGCGTGAAGTTCCGCATACGGGTCAGGGAGTATCGAGGTTGATGGCTCACTGTGGCGCACAATCATATTCGCTTTTTCTTCACTATCGTATCACATGTGAAGGCTTACTTGCCGGATTCAGAGATGGCTAAATACGCCTCGGCAATTTTCTTTCCGTCCCCACCGTCTTCGTGCAGCTCTCTGATCGCATCGAATACAATAAACTGGCCCATCTTGGTATCAGGCAGATTGCCGATGGCTTTGCGAACGTGTAGGACGGCGTCTTCAAAATCTTCAGGCCGCATCACCGTTTCGCGATCACTTCGCTCCAAATGCCGAAATTCGTCGATGTCGTAACGGACGGAGAGTCTCTTGATGTTGTTGTCTGTCAGCAAGACGCCGCTGCTACAGGCAACCTCTTCGGATGCGAGGTCTAGGAAATAACTGAATGGTGCGCGAATTCTTCCCAAGGGTATATAAGACCATAGTGAACTCGGCCAGGAAAGCCTCGACCCAAGGACCGCAGCTACTTCAAAAACGGCTGCATAGAGTCACGATGCGCCAAGTAGGAATCGTAGTCCCACGACGATCGTTCGAGCATGTGGTCGATTACCGTGCGCACATACCCATCCAATTCTTTCAGGAGTTGGCTTCGCGGTCCCGCTGGCAAAATGCTCTCCAGCCGTAAGCCCATGTGAACAATGCGAGTCCTGTAACCAACATACTCGCCAGTAGCGTCGTCCTTTTCCCCCGACAATTCGTAATACCTAGCCTTGAATTTCTCGTATTCCGCAGCATTTGTTGCGACGTATCTCCCGATGATCTTCCCAATCTGTTCGGACTTTGTGTAGTCGGTTGGATCGGCCAAGAACTCCAAGAGCGCCATCAACTGCGTAAACTGGCTCGTGGGATACTCCGCTTGCAAGACTGATGAGTACAAATCCAGGGCATGCAGAGCTATGTTCCCGACCGCACCCTCCAAGTCTGGGAAATCGTCGTAGCTCAGATCACCTTCGTTCAGCGGCAATCCGAGTCCCCTAGTGATTACCGAATTGAAAGCGTCTCCGGCTATTATTCCACCTTCCCGCCGGAATGCGTTGTACAGGAGCACCGCCGACATCATCGGATCTTTCTTAGTCTGTCCTGCGCGGCTCGGAAGGACATCCGGTATGTCAATTGGGCAGAACTTGTATCTAATCCAATTCAGGCACTTCACGTCGGCGATCTGCGAAAAGATGCGAATGTACTCCATATGCGACTTGTGGCTGGCGTGCCACAGGTCATCCCAGTCGAATTTATCTGTGAACGCGATGGTAGGAGTCTCCGAAAAAGTCTCCTTGTCGCGATGGACAGGCATAACCACAAGATGAGCGTCGGGACTCAACTTGGTTGCAAATTCTCGTAGCAAGTTGCCTGTCAAACTTCGGTCAACCGGCGGGCCACAATCCAACCAACACGTCAGGCAAGTGGCGGCACAACCATCGTGATAATTGTAGGGACGGCGGAAAAAATGCTCGCCAGCTTCCTCAAGAGTGTAAGTCGCACCACAGACTTCGCAGACGCGCGGCAGGGTTAGTTCTTGTTCGCTGAACTGCGTCGGTTCATGCATGGAGTTCCTCTATTTCCCTGCGCGCTACGCAGGCCCTTTCGCTTTTCTTTTCCACGCTCGGTATTCGGCGTCGGAAACTTGACCCTGCGCGTGGAGTGCCTTCATGAGATTCCGTGCGTTCTTCGTCTCGATGAAAGAATACACGGCGTGCACGACGAACGTGATGTTTGCCACCGCTCTACGCGTGACCAATTGTTTTTGAAACAGATGTGCGCGCACCCCATTCCTTGCTTCTCGTATTGCGTGAAGACACGCCTTTAACGGCGTATGTTCCGCTTTTTTCCAGTACCGAAGCGCGTCGTGTGGAATCCAATGCCTTTTGAAGGCGCGGTCAATCAGCCCGTTTAAGTTGTAGGAACGATCCTTGGGGCGTCGGTTCTCAACGAAATCGAAAATACGAAGCAAAGCTTCGAGTTCGCAACCCCGCGCAACCATCGCCATGAAATACGCTCGGGCTTTGGTGCATTTCTCGGCTTCCTTGCAATACAGCCGAGCGGCCTGCCAAATCTTCTTCTGGTAGATGCGCTTCTGCTTGTGCTTGGCCATGTCCTCTCCCCACATTCGGAATTCTAATTCATCCGCTGTGTGTTCAGGACGCGGACGGATGCAGGACAGAGTTCTCTTTTGGCCTCGGTTATGGACCGCCAATGGAGGAAGCGACTCCCTCTAAGCGGGAGTCGCCGAATCTTCTGGGGCGATGGCAGTCAGGATGCCATTGGCGGTCTGCTTCACATATGCGAGGTACTCCGTGAGGAGTTTCGCGTCTCCAGCGTAAAGGCCGATGTAGTCGGCGCTGCTTGTCCCGGTCTCCAAGCCAATCGCGTTGCAAACAACAAAGGCTACGGCCTCCGCTTCCGTCTCGCGGGTGCGTTTGGTTGTTTCGGAACGCCGCTGTGAGAAATGCATTAGGGCGTGTGCCGTTTCATGTGCCAGCGTAGCCAGAAGTTCGGCGGGTGTCTGTCCCGGCAACAGTGTGATTTTGCCTTGTGTGGCGGTCCCTTTGGCAGGAGCGATTTCGTCGGAGTATTCCAGAGCGATACCTTGGTCCGCAACGAAGCTCACCAGTCGCTCAAAATAGCCAGATGGGTCGCCCGCAACGGCTCCGAGTTCCGGCAACGCATTGCCGTCGGTTTGTTCCTCGGAAAAGATGTGTGCCACTTTGAATCCGGCGATCACGCGCTCGTTCTGACTCGCTTCCTCGATTTGGTCGGCGGACTTGCGGCGAACCAACGGGGCAATAATGGCGATCCCTCTCCGGTTGCGCGTTTACCAGAGTCGAAAATAACTACGCCCCTGCCTGGCTGGCTTGGGAATTCGGTCCATTTTCATAAGCACTACTGGCGAGTGTAGCAGAAGTTTCGTTGGCCGTTCGTTGCTCTACTGATTGCTCAACTCCCGGTTAGTCGCGTTCTGGGAAATCTCAAATCGAGGCCACTTCAGTGACAGTGAGCGATTCATAAGTACTTGCAACGACTTACAAGAGCACGGACGGCATCCTAAGTCATTGCAGGACAGTCTTAGACATCGTTATTGTGTACTACGGTGTGTATTACTCTTTTCCATCAATCTTGCGAAACTCATCAAGTGCCCAGAGCTTTAGGCTTGGCACCTGATTAGCGGGGCAGCGTCGTTCTGACGCTGCGGGCAAAACCTATGTGTGGCCTGAATGACCGCGAAGCGCTCAACAAGGAGAGGTCGACGTGTTTCGCGATTAGAGGATTGTGAATGGTGTTCAGGTACTCCTTGCGATATTTCCTCCAGATTAGGTCACCCAGATATCGTTTTGGGTCTGGGAGAGACTCCGGATTTCCGGGAACTTTGACGTGTAGCCGCTGCCTGAAGGCTGTCGCAATCGCTCCAGGGTCATAAAGCAACCACGTCTCAATTTCACGCTTGGGTATCAGAACGATACTCGTCCTCCCGCAATGGGCGACCGCACATTCAAGTTCCGTCCGAAGCGTCCTTTCATCATTTACATCCAAGTCATGAACAATGGTGATCCAAAGGCAGCCTTGTTGCACGAGGTTCTCGGCCCAAGCCCGACACTTGCGCCGCAGCTTCCCACAGCCATCTCCCACGAATCTTTTGAACCCCAGCTTGCGAGGTCGTATCAGTGCCAAAGTAAATTCGCGGATCACGGCAACATCGCTGTCATCCTCAGCGATAATTCCCATGTTCACGGACGGTCCCCCAAACCACCCTCTCTCCAATATTCGCCTAGGTTGCCTTCCCGTTCTAGGTAGTGATGTAGGGCCGTGAGCTCTTTAGAGGTCATTGACCCCGGAATGTGCCGCACGACTGTGCCCTCGGCTTTGTCGAAACTGACCCGATAGACGTTCTCGGGTTCGATGTGGTCCAAGACATAATCGGAGTGGGTCGAAAGGATCATCTGTTTTTGTCGCGAATAGGACTTAATGAGTTCGAGAATGCTAGATAGGAGGCCGTGATGAACGCAGACCTCCGGCTCCTCCACTAGCAATAAAGTTCCCTCATCCGTTATAACGTGAAATAGGAGCGCAAGCGTCTTGAATGTCCCTTCTGATAGTTGATTGGGCGAGAGCTTCTGCTTCCCAATCCTAAACTGAGGAATGACAAGCAGTTTATGGCGTTTGCGAATTTCGACTCGGCCACCAACTCGCACCGAGTAGTCGGTTGACGATGTCGGCACCACTCTGAATGTCAACTCGTCTATTAAACGCAATCCCCGTGGCCCAACTATTTCCAGGAATTGCGCGTAGCGACGGTTGCTAGTGTCCTTTGCTGCCGTGTACATATTGAATAGAATTTTTCCATGGCCGCGGAGTCGAAAGGGTGTTCGAAGGCGAGTTCTGCCTTCCTGCTCGATCTCGAATGAAGCAGGACAGGTGGCGGGGTTCGTGAACTGTGAAGCTCCGTAGTAGCGCATCCTCCTGCAATAGCTGCCTACCGTTCCAAGCGAGTCTCGCGTCCAACTCGGTATCGCCGCTGGCCACCCAAGGACATAGGCACTGGGCCCCATGCGAATGAACCACTCACCACGGTGGACGACGCGTCCCACATAAGAGAGCGGTATTTTGAATGATGCCCGTCTTTTTCCGTTCTTGAACAACCAACTTTGCGTCGAGTCCAGCACTACGTCGCTGTTGGACTCATCGGGATGTACGGCGAGCGACGCGGTGAACTTCGCCTCTTTTCGACCGAGTTCGAAGGTCGCCTTGATTCGTGAGCGGACACCGATAGCGCCTCCGGTACCTGTGGGGCGATGATCCTTACCCTCGGCCAATTTGTTTAAGAGCATGATCCCTTGGAGGATATTTGTCTTGCCACTGCTGTTCGGTCCAATGAGGACCGAAAGGCGCGGCTGAAGGTCCACAACCGTTTGAAGGCACGAACGATAATTCTCGATGAGTATGCGCTTCAGCATAATTCCTCTTAGGAGCGGCCATGCACATATACCAGATATCAGCTCGACTTATCTACTGGTTCAACCTAAATGCGTCATAGGTTCCGACACATCCGGGACTTACGTTACTTCTGCTTATATTAGCCTTGTCCACCCAAAATCTCCGAATACGGCGCAACGCGGCGGTCTCGATTCTTAGGAGCGATCAGTGCGTCGGACCTGTGCGGGGCGTGTCATTTTTTAGTACTGTGGAGGCATGAAAATGCCCGGCCTCCACCGCTTCGCACACACGAGCGCGCCGCACCAAACGCCATAGTGGTCGCGGACGGCGCAATCTGCGGCATCGCTTGGTTGATGCTGTACTGGTAGCCGTTGATGGTCGAAGGCTCGCCCACGGCAATACCCGGAGTCCACAAGGGACGACCGAATTTGTTGAGAATGCGTTTCAACTGGCCCAGCGTGTTGTCGTGGAACATGTGCCCCGCACGCTGACGGTAGGACGGATCAACGCTGTGTTCCAGTTTGACGAGATCCACGTAAACTCCGGCGCCACATAGGCACAGAGATGCCCACAGATCAACACTCCCGCAGCAAAGTAGAAGTCAAGAGCGACCTACGGGAGCCGCGTAAGGGGCGTGCCCATCGACGGCGGCGAGAGGGAAGAGAACTTTCTGTAGTGGTTAATCGATCAGAGTTGGATCACGGAAAGACCGGGAATCAATCGAAAGTGGCGGACGTTCAGAGTTGCGACAGAATAGCCAAGATGCAACGCTGTGGTGCCAATCAGCAGATCTTCGAAGGCAATGCTTATGCCGCGGGCTGCCTGCTCGCCCTCTACTTTCCCGGCGAGTTGAGCGATTTCGAGTGTTACTGGATGGACTGTCAGGTCGCGGCACAGTTCTTCGGTAAAGGCTCGTCTGTGCTCACGGTGAGTATCGCTCTTCGCTCGGTATATGCCGTGAGTCAATTCTACGATGGTCACCGCTGAGAGGCCCGATTCAGTCTCGCCTTGCGATGCCTGTACTCGTTTGAGGATCGCTCGGACACTCTCGCCACCCCGCTCTCCCGCGATGAGGATGCTGGAGTCGAGAATCAGTCCCATGCGGAGAGGTCACGCGGTTTGCGGCTATTAATGATCTCTCTAAGATCGGCGGCGAAGTCAGCATCCATCGTGGGTTCGTAACCCAATTCCTTCGCGTGTGCTTCCGCTAGGGCGATTGATTCAGAGAGTAAACGTCCACGAGGGGCTTCGGCTGAACGCACCACTGCTACGGGGCGCGAGTTTCGCTCAATAATGACTTCGGCTCCAGCGCTCACACGGTCGAGGAGCGAAGCGAAGTCGTTTGCCGCCTCCGCGTCCGAGATGTGGATCACATCCTTGGCCATAAAATGATTATACACCGTTCATGCGCCCTATGTTTTGGCGGAGCGCTTGCCTTTCTTCTTGGCCTTTGCCCATCGTGCGCGTGCTGCTTTCGTGGCAAGCTCTTTCCTCTCCTGTGGAGTGAGAGCTGCCATGCGCGCCTTTACGCCCTTACCTTTTGCTGCCTTCCCGCCCTTTCTGCCCATCTCACTCATGACTTTGGAAACCAGGTCGCGTCTCATAGTTTTATCTTATGACGAATGAGTTTCACCCGCCAGTTGTGAGGCTTGACAAGCATCGGTCGGTTTGTGATAATTCTATGCACACGGCGCTATGTGCATAGGCTTCGCGACTTATGGCGCCGTGGATGATTAAGTGAGAGAGCGGGACGCACGCGTGCAATGAACACGAATGCGCCCCTAACCAAAGTCGCCTGGATTAGAGGCAACGATGGCTGGAATAGAAACTATCGGGTTCGCCCTTTGGGTGCAACCCGCCCATCTCTGTTTGGTTTCCGTCGCACGCTCCATTCCTCTGCGCGTGGCGCATCCTCCGCCGTAGTTCTGCCCGACTGAATCCATTTGTCCGTCCGAGTCGGCACCTGACTCCAGCGGAGACGTGTGTCCCGACGCGCCTAATTAACTTCCGAACTTGCGGCCACTTCGCCGCCGAAAGGAGATTTGGTCATGGAGAAAGCACATTTGTATGAAGCACTGTATCTGGTGAACCACGGTATTGACGAAGCCGTTCGGGGAGTTCAGCGCCTGAAGAAATCTCCCAAACTCTTCATGGAGGCCTACCACAAGTCCATGGCTGGTCTCGAACGCCGTCGTTCCATCAT
>WNFC01003565.1_pt1 | contig 19804 bp, 13 predicted proteins | sample 5400541 | NCBI WGS metagenome assembly WNFC01 (sample SAMN13153342, study PRJNA577476) | soil metagenome | isolation source: 120 cm saprolite under Douglas fir tree site 2 hole 2 replicate 1 | place: USA:California | collected 2015-04-18 | reverse complement strand
AGTTCGAGCAGCGCACGGCCTATTTCGACGGCGACATCGTGATCGCTACGAAGAAGGGCGTGAACCCGCTCGAGCGCGGCAGCCAGGTCGACTTCATGGCCGACGTCGAGGAGATGCTGGACCTCCCGCCCGCGCCCAAGCTTGACTTGCTTGGCAAGCTTGACCCCGCCAAGGCGACGCCAGCCGAAATGCGTGGTCAGGAGATCTTCTTCGGTAAGGGCCAATGCGCGAGCTGCCATCAGCCGCCCTATTATACCGACAACCTGGTGCACGATCTCAAAACGGAGCGCTTCTTTAAACCGGAAATGGTCAACTACCTGATGGAGGATGGAGACGGGAAGATCAAAACCTTCGCGCTGCGCGGCGTCAAGGACAACCCGCCTTATTTTCATGACGAGCGTTTGCTGACGCTGGATGACACAGTCGAGTTCTTCAACCTGGTACTGGGCGACAAACTGACCGCGGAGGAGAAGAAAGATTTGGTGGCGTTCCTGCGCGCCCTCTAGCGGCAAACCCAGCGAGCCAAACCTGAGCAAGATTAGACCGCGGCGGCGAGAGTGTTTCCTGCGACTGTGCTGGCAAGCTGCGTGCCGCCTGACGCCATCTTCCGTTACCCCGATTGAAGAAGGTCACCCAGACAATCATCGCGAGCATGGCGATCAGGCTTGGGTAGAAAATCGGTTCAAGACCCACCAGCACCAGGAGTGGCCGCACGATCGCGGCGAGGATCGCGCCCACGATCATGCAAAAGAGCCAGCTTGGAAAGTTCGCGCCCGCGATCGTGACAATCGGATCGCACGCGGTCAAAGGTAACAATCGACAGGCACGGCGCGAGCCTAAGACCACTCGTATTAGTGGGACAGGCGTCTCTGCCTGTCGATACTGCGCGCTGCGCGCCACCATTTATGCGCTGGATGCTTCCGCAGCATGATTGAAGGAGTGCGTGAGCTGAGCGGAGTTGAAGGTGACGCGAGCGCCGGCGCTCGCGTATCGACCCGTTCGTCACCTGCCGGCTCCTCAGGGCAGGCTATCGGCAGGGACGCCTGTCCCACTAACTGGAAGCACTATGCGCTGTTCCACCTGCGGCTTCGATAATCCTGAGAGAATGAAATTCAGCGGGTAGTGCACGACTCCGCTGGCACTGATGTGCGCCAATTGCTATTTCGAAAACCTCCCGGCTTCAAGTTCTGCGGTCAATGCACAACCTCGCTTGCTCTTGGATCGCGCAAGCCCCAGCCGTCGATATTGCCGATTACTGTTCCCCAGTTGGATAGGGCGGACGCCCTCGACGGCGAGCGCAAGACGGTCACGGCGCTGTTCGCCGATATCAAGGGTTCGATGGAACTGATGGAGGACCTCGACCTGAAAGAGGCCCACGCGATTGCCGATCCGCAGTCCTCTATCTGCTGCTTTAGCTCGCCTGGTCGCAGGGAAACCTGCCGCCCGGCGTCGAGTCTCTAAGGGAATGCCATCAACCAGGAAAAGGTAGGGCATTGACGTTCCCCATGTGGATTTCCGTCGCCGGGTAGTCACGGGTCTCGCCGCCCGCCAGCTCTGTTCGCCTTCTTCTCCCCGGTGTGTCTTGGCCGCGTCCGTTCTCTGGTCCGTATGGATTGGCTGAAATAGGCAAATCATCAGTCCACAGGCTGTTGATATTGCTGTGGAGGAATTGTGAGCGAATAGTGCAACCATGGTTAACGGGGGCTTAATAGGTTGCGAAGGCATCGAAGGGGGTATGCGCGGGCGGTCAATTTGTATAACAGTCGAGCCCAACCAGCAGTAGCCTCCTGGCGATCCGCAGGGGGTGCTCCGCTCTTTGGCAGATGCTGAGTAAGTGGAAAAACGAGGTGGTGAATGGCGGCGGGGGCGGCGAATGACATCCTCAAGCGTGTTCCTCCACAAAATATCGAAGCCGAGCAATCGGTATTGGGCGCGATCCTGCTCGACAACGACGCGATCAATCAGGCCATTGAGATCCTGACCGCCGAAGATTTCTACCGCGAATCGCATCGCGAGATTTTTCGCGCGATGGTCGCGCTCAGCGAGCGCAATCAACCGGTCGATGCGATCACGCTCACCGACGCGCTGCGCACCGGTGGCGTGCTCGAAGCGGTCGGCGGTGCCGGCTACATTGCGGAGCTCGCCGCCTGTGTGCCGACCGCCGCGAATGCCGGCCACTACGCACGGATCGTGCGCGAGAAGGCGTTGCTGCGGAGCCTTGCTTCGATCTCCACCGAAATAGCTTCAGGTGCCTACGATTCACCGCCCAACGTCGACGAATACCTCGACGATTCGGAGCACAAGATCTTCGAGATTTCGGAGCGCCGCATCCGGCAGTCGTTCCACTCGATGCCGGAGTTGACGCGCGAATCAATCAGGCTACTCGAGCGGCTCTACGAGAGAAAGGAGCTGGTAACAGGGGTGCCGACCGGCTTCATCGACCTCGATCGGCTCACGGCCGGACTGCAGCCGTCGGACCTGGTTGTGATCGCGGCGCGCCCGAGTATGGGCAAGACCGCGCTCGCTTTGAACATCGCGGCCCATGCGGCAACCGAATGCGAACCGCGCGTGGGCGTCGCACTGTTTTCGCTCGAAATGGCCAAGGAGCAGCTCGTGCTCCGCATGCTGTGCGCCGAGGGCCGGGTCGACAGCTCTAGGGCGCGCGCAGGTTACCTCGGCGAGCGCGACTTTCCCAAGCTTGCGCAGGCGGCGGCACGCCTGTCCGAGGCGCCGATCTTTATCGACGACAGCTCCGACACGTCGCCGATAGTGCTGAAGGCCAAATGCCGGCGGCTGATGCGCGAGCGCAACGCCAACCTCGGCCTGATCATCGTCGACTATCTTCAGTTGATGCGCTCGGCGCGGCCCGGCGAATCGCGTGAGAAGGAGATCGCCGAAATCTCACGCTCGCTCAAGGCGCTGGCCAAGGAACTGAAAGTGCCGGTATTCATTTACCGCGATGAGATGTACCATCGCGACAGCAAGGAACCGGGGGTCGCCGAAGTGATCATCGCCAAACAGCGCAACGGCCCCACCGGCACCGCCAAGCTTACTTACATCACCCAATTCACCAGGTTCGAAAACTACGCCCCCGAGGAAGACGCCTTCGGCGACGCTGGAGATTGACAGGGCTGAGCCGTGAGCTAAGGATTTTGCTGGTGCAGCGTCGGACGAGGCGAGGTCTGCCTTTAGATTTTCAATCTGAGCTGGTGGCAAGTGATTTCCTGCACACGGAGCGACTTTGTATCGTTTGTAAGCAGTTGGGCGCCAATAACTAGCGCGCTTGAGGCAATGATGGCGTCAGGCAATTTGAGTCCATACCGGCGCCGGAGGTCGATAGCAGCTGGATTATTCCTTCGGATAGCGAGATTCTTTCCATGCCAGAGATGAAGGCTCGAATATTCGCCTCGGATTCTGCGTCCAGTCCGGGATAGGACAGCAGCTCCATTTCGGTAATTACAGAGATTGCATAATCGCCGTCCGGCAGCCGCTCCACTAATCGCCCGCCAAGAAAAATAGAGCGCTACATTGGTATCGATTAGCCACTTCAAGACCATTCGCCGCGCAATCTGTTTTGGTATTGGAGCGGGTCTTCTCCAAGACGAATCGTCCCCGCGTAGCGGTCCGCAGGCTGTGAACCGCGCGTCGACAGTTTCAGCAAACCTTCGATCTCGAGCCAGTCTTCATAGTCTATCTGCACGGCGACGGGCCGTTCGCTGTCGTCCTTGAGGATCTTCTTTCTAATCGCACGCATGGTGCTATTTTACGCGTCGGCGCGGCCAAGGGCACTAGTGGGCTGTAACATTGAAATCGGTATCGCTGGAAATTCCTCCCCCTGACCAGGGGGAGGTTAGGTGGGGGTCGTCCGGCTTCGTTTCGATACGACAGTTCACTATCGTTTTCAACGTTACACACCACTAGCTCCCGCTGACAGAGGCATTTGCTGTGCTTCGAGGGATCACGATACCTTGAACACTTGTTCGGAGGCTTCGCATGAATCGTTGGGAAATTGGCGACGTGAGGATTACGCGGTTCGTCGAAATGGAAACGCTCTCGAAGGGCACCTTCGTTCTGCCCGATGCGACGCTGGAAAATATTCTGCGCGCTGGAGAATGGCTGCGGCCCCATTTCGCCGACGAAAGCGGCCGCGTCCGTATGAGTATTCATGCCTACCTGGTCGAAGCTGCCGGCCAGCGCATCATCGTCGACACCTGCCTTGGCAACGACAAGCAACGCAGCTTCCCCGGCTGGAATATGCTCCAAACCTCCTTCCTCGCCGATCTTGAACGAGGAGGCTTTCCGCGCGATTCGATTGACCTCGTGCTGTGTACCCATCTGCACGTCGATCACGTTGGCTGGAACACGATGCTGGTCGATGGCCGTTGGGTGCCGACCTTCACCAGGGCGCGCTACCTGATCGGCCGCAAGGAATGGGCGCACTGGTCGGTGCAGGAGGACAAGTTCGTCCGCGATCCAATCGAGGACTCAGTGCGCCCGGTGGTCGACGCCGGCCTGGCCGACCTGGTCGAAGACACGCACCAGATCACTAGCGAGATCTGGCTCGAACCAACTCCCGGACACACACCCGGGCACGTCAGCGTGCACATTTCGTCTCGTGGGGAAGAGGCGGTGATCACTGGCGACCTGATGCATCATCCTGTCCAATGCGAACATCCAGAATGGAATTGCGGATTCGATTCGGATCACGAGCTAGCGCGCAAAACCCGGCGAGAGTTTTTGTCCCGGTACGCTGATCGGCCAGTGCTGGTGCTCGGAACCCATTTCGCCACGCCTAGCGCCGGCCATATCATCAAACACGGCGATGGGTGGCGCTTCCGCGTTTAAATCGGGAGCAATTTGAACAAACGTAGATCGAGATTATTGCAACCGCGACGGCCGAGCGGTATCTGAGCTTCCAAGTCGAGCGCCCTGGCGTATCCGATCTTTGAGTTGGCGCTCAGCTCCACCAAGACGCTTCGACCTTGTTCAGCGAGCACTTTCGCCAAAGCCGCCCCGCCTGTCACGCTGCGAAAAAAGGCCTACCACACCCTGCTTTCTCTCTCTGTAATCGCCCCCTCTAGATCTAGAGGGGACTGTCGATTCATCTCTCCACTGGCTCCTTAATCCGGAACAGACCGGGATTCTTCACGCGCGGCAGCCACACGCGCGAGAATGACAAAAAAGGAGTACGGGTGCATTTTCTGTCATTTCCTCGCATGGCTGCCGCGCGAGGAATTCCGATTCCTCTCCCCACCAGTTCAAAAATCGACAATCTCGAGGAGGGGGAGAACAGGAAGCCAGCTTTAGCGCAGGGCGCGGAACGACTTTTTATAAGCAGATAGGTTTCCGCACCCTGCTGGACGACCGCTGACCGTGATCACATTGTAGTCAGGCATGATTCCCCCGCGAGAGCCGCGCGGCCTCGCGGCGTCAGCTCGACTACCTACTTACTTCAATTCGGCAGAAAGCCGTATAGTTTGCCGGCGTTCTCGCAAATTACTTTGCGGCGGATACGCTCCGGCAAGTGGCCTAGCTCGCGCTGGATGTATTCCTGCGAATCGGGCCAGATACCGTCGGGATGCGGGAAATCGGAACCCCACATGATGTTATCCTCGCCGATCTCGTCGATTAGCTTGATACCGATGCGATCGGTCTGATAAGTAGCGTAACCCTGTCGCCGCCAATACTCACTCGGGCGCATCTTGAGGTCGAGGTCCTTGAACTGGTCCTCCCATTCCAGATCCATGTGGTCAAGGACATAAGGAATCCAGCCGATTCCGCTCTCGCCGATAACAATGCGGATTTCGGGATGATGCTCCAGCACGCCGGCGAAAATGAGCGACATCAGCGGGACTGCCATATACATCTGGAAACTCGAAATAGCAGCGGCAAATGCGGCGCGTTGCACCTTAGGTTCCAGCTTGTTGAAATCCGGCAAGCCGCCGCCGATCGTGTGTAAATGTATCGGCAACCGGGTCTCCGCGGCCACCTCCCACAACGGGTTCCACCATGGGTCGTACAGCGGCTTCATGCCGACACGGTTGGCGATCTCCAGACCGCGGACGATGCCGGCCCTGGCCACTCGCTTGACCTCGTCCACCGCGGCGTCGATATCGTGACTCGGGATACAGGCGAGCGGCGCGTAGCGCTCGGGGTGAGTGCGGCCGAAGTCGGCAAGCCATTCGTTGTAAATCCGCAGCATCTCGGTGGCCGCCTCGTCGTCGTTCAGCCGCATGCTGGCGCCGAGGATGCCGTACAGGACCTCAGCCTGCACCCCATCGCGCGCTTGATCCTCGAGTCGCAAATCAGGATCGGTAAGGCGGCGGATGCCCCTGCGGCCATCGTCGTAGAGACCAGTTGAAGCCATCCGGTCGGAGCGATGGATCTGGCCGGGCACGTACTCACGGCCGGCCGAGCCCATCCCATTCATAAGGCCGAAATTGCCGCCGTTTTTCGACACCCATCGCGAACCCTTTGAGCTGTCCACGACGTGTGGCATGCGGTCCTTAAGCTCCCCTCGGGCGTTCGAGGTAAAAAGGTCGGGCGGAAGCCAGATCAAATCGATATGGCAATCGGCCGAGATGACTTCGTACTTCATGGCCTGCTCCTCGCTTTTTTCACCGACCTAGCATGTGCCGCCGCTCCGTTGTCGCGGCTGCGCTTCGTTCAACCCGAACCCGGAGGCCGGCTGAGGTGAGGTCTCCTCCCCACCAATAATTACGTTTAGCACAATCGGCTCTGAACGATGAGAACTCGGCGCGGGGAAAATCCCACTGCATCGCTGCTACGGAATACCCGCCGGTGCCACAGCAGACGCTGCTCTGAAAATAGACGACAACCCCCACCTAACCCATTCGTCGCTGCCACTCCCTTGGGGCATACGCACGTCGCAGACTCCTTTTTAATATGCGCACCTCGCGGACTCGTTTGCTCGGCTGCACTTCGTTCCGCCTGGCGAGCTCGGCTCCGCTGCGCGCCGCCTAGTATTCCCTGGTCAGGGGGAGGGATTGGATTTTCATCTCAGCGCGGATGGGTCGCGGACCCATGAACAACCCCCCCGCCGATGCTGTGGTGATTAGCGCGAATCTTCGGGTTCGTCCTTGTTCTCTGAAGTTGTCGGTGCGGCTGTTTCCGTCGGTGAGCCTGCGTCTTCGGCTGGCGTGGTACTGGCCGAACTCGCCTCATCGATCTCATCGGCTTGAGCGATTGGCCCATCGCTGATTGGTTCGTTCAACATGCTTTGCTCGGCCGGTTCGGACTCGGGCGGAGATTCAGATGTAGCGCTTAGAGCGGAATCAGCGGGCGGCGCGTCCTGTGCAGCGGCGGAAGGTTCGCGCAAGCCCTCGAGTTCGCGGAACTCCTCCAGATCGGGCAGGTTTTCGAGGTCCTTCAATCCGAACAATTCAAGAAAGTCTGGCGTGGTTGTATACATTATCGGGCGGCCAGGCGCATCTTTGCGTCCCGCAATTCTGATGAGGTTGCGCTCGATTAGCGTATCGAGCACGCCGCCGCTATCGACGCCGCGCAATTGTTCGATTTCAGGACGGGTGATGGGTTGACGATAAGCGACAATCGCCAGCGTCTCCAGCAGGGGACGGCTGAGCCGAGGCGGCTTGACCGAGAGCAGCCGCCGCACATAGACCGCATGCTCGGTGGGCGTGCGCAACTGATAACCGCCGGCGATTTCCTCCAATACGAAGCCCCGTCCGCTGCTGGCGTAGGCAGCGGCCATCTCGCTCAGTGTTTTGCGAATCCGTTCGCGCGGCACCTCTTCGAGCGCGTTGGCCAGTTGCGTCAGGCTGACGGGGTCGCCGGCCACGAACAGCAGGCTTTCCAGAATCGACTTGAGTTTTTCATCGACCCAGTATGTGTCGCGCTCCGCGGTCGCGCTCTGTCCAGCACTCTCGCAGGCTGCGGCGCCCGATTGGCTGGCCCGCACTCCCCGTCTTACTGCCCCAGGTTCATCCGTCTCCAACTTCTTCCTCCGCTGTTTCAACTTCGCCCAGCACCCTCATCTCGCGGGCGGTGGCGCCACTGCCGAATCGCGGACCACGGCTTAGATAGATGGGCCCGGGCCGTTCCTCCTGCCATGCGGTAACCTCGCCGCGGCGGATCAATTCGAGCAGAGCAAGAAAAGTCGCGATTATCAGCGCGCGGTCGGTGAGGTCGTCGAACAGGGAAATGAACTCGATGCGGCCATCATCTGGCAGCGCGGCCAGGATGCGCGGGATACACTGCGCCAGCGGAATATCGCGGAGCTTGATGCTGCGCGGTGTGCGATCAGCCAGCCGTTTCAACACCGCAGCCATCCCCTGTACCAGGTCGAATACCGACACTGTGTAAGGCCGTGCGGTTTGGTCCTCTTCGGGCGCGGGTTGGCGGGGTGGAGCGAAGACGTCGCGGCCAAGCAGCGGACGTTCCCCCAGCTTGGCTGCCGCCTCGCGGTAGCGTTGATACTCAAGCAACCGCTCCACCAGGTCGCGCTTAAGTTCTTCGGCTTCCTCGGTATCGGCACCTTGCGGATGAGGCAGCAAGGTGAAGGATTTGATTAGCAGCAGAGTCGCCGCCATCACCAGGTACTCGCCGGCGACGTCGAGATTCAGCTCCTGCATCAGGTTGAGGTAGTTGAGATATTGTTCCGTGATGACGCTGGTGGTGACGTCGTGTGCATCGAGTTCAGCGCGCTTGATTAGGTGCAGCAATAGGTCGAGCGGTCCTTCGTAAACCGATAGGCGGAAGCGCAACTGAGTATCGCCGTCGATTCTGCTTGCCAACGATTCTCCGCTCATTCTAATTACTTTCCCACGCGCACATCGGCTCCGCCACGCCGCGCCTATAACAGCGCCTGCGTAATCGTCCTGATGACAGGGTATATCATCGCATCGAACCAATCCGTATAGAGCAGCAGCACCAGGAGCAGAAAGCCAAACCGTTCGAGCCTCGCATAACCGCGCGCTAATGCCGCGGGCATTATCCCGGCCAATACCCGCCCGCCATCCAGCGGCAGCAATGGGAGCAGATTGAACACAGCGAGCATCACGTTGACCGCCACCGACGCTTCCAGCAGGCGGGGCAGAATATACCCGGCCATGCCCGTGAGCGGTACCGTGTTGACAAATTTGAAAAGAATCGCGCTAGCCGCGGCCAAAGCGAAATTCGTCAGCGGACCCGCCGCCGCTACCGCTATCATCCCCAAGCGCCGCGGATTAAGACGGCGAAAGTCCACCGGCACCGGTTTCGCGTAGCCGAACACCGGCAGACGCAGGAAAAGTAAGATCGCCGGCAACGCGACTGTGCCGATCGGATCAATATGGCGCAACGGGTTAAACGTCAGCCGGCCGGCACGCGCGGCGGTCTCGTCGCCGAAGGCGAGCGCGACCCTGCCGTGCATCACTTCATGAAAAACAATAGCCAGAACGGTAGGTACCGCCCATATCAGCAGAGTAATTACGAATGGATGGCTATTGCCCAATATGATTGCTCCGCTTATCTCCCTTGATCGCTCCCTTCATCGGAAGAGGCATGCGGTGAGCGCAATTTAACGGCTGCGCCGTCCAACTGCGGGCAGGCAGGGACGCCTGCCCCACTATCGGAGTGGGACCGGCCACCGGTCCCACTCCGCGGATGATACATGCGATGGATTTTGCGTAAGTGGGTCCGCGACAAGTGGGTATAAAGCTGCGTGGTGGAAATATCGCTGTGACCCAGCATCTCCTGCACAGCCCTCAAATCCGCGCCCCCTTCGAGCAGATGAGTGGCGAAACAATGCCGCAGTGTATGCGGGCTGATCCAGGCCAGCCGCTCATCGCTCGACGCCCATCCCTTAAGCGCCTTGAAAAAGCCCTGCCGTGTCATCGGACGCCCCAGCCGAGTGATAAAGGCCGCCGCGTTTGGGCGGACCGCAGCCGCGTCGCGGTTGCGATGCTTTCTGCCGGGAGCCGAGAGTTCGCTCGCCGCGGCTTCGTGCCTGGCCGCCAGATACAGGCTCAGAGCGCGTAGCGCAGCGCCGCCTACCGGCACGATGCGCTCTTTGCCGCCCTTACCAAACACGATCACGACCCTGGCGGCGAGGTCGATCTGATTTAGCCGCAGCACGACCAGTTCTGAAACGCGCAGGCCGCAGCCGTAGGCAATTTCGAGCATCGCGCGGTCTCGTAAACCGCGCAGCGTGCCGGTTTCAATCACGTCGAGCAACAACCCGATGTCTTTGGCGCCCAGGGTGCGCGGCAGCGCGCGGGAATGACGGCGGAGTCTAAGATTGCGCGCAGGGTCTTGCTCCAGAACTCCACCCTCCAGCAATTCACGAATCAGGCCGCGAACCGCAGCCAGACGGCGGCGCTGGCTGGCGACCGCGAACTCCCGCACTGCTAAGTCTTCCAGGTAAGCGGTCAGCACCCGGGTGTCCAATTCATTTGGCGCTATCCGATGGGCGCGGCAAAATCGCTGAAAGTCATTCAGGTCGCGGCCGTAAGCATCGAGCGAATTGCGGCTCAGGCCACGTTCAACCGTCTGCCGAATCAGGTGGCGGTCGATTAGCTGGTCCCATTCACCTGCGCCATTCCCCATTTCCACCGCCACTTCCTGCGCCATCGTTATTGCCTCTGGTACTTGTCGCTTTTAACCAACGAAGACGACAACTGCCCCTCAGAGCCGGGCGCGACGAATGAGTCAGACGGCGGATGCTCTGTGGTGGCCGGATCCTCGTCCAAGCGCCCGACCAACGCGGCCCGGAGCGCTCTCATCCGTTCGAGTTCCACGATTTTGTTGTACGCGCGGTCGCTGATGTAAAAGACATCGAGCGCCTGGTCGGCATTGGTCGAAATCCGGGCGAGGTGAATTATGTAGCCGAGCTGGAACAGCGTATGAGTGATGGCGAAGAGCAGGCCGATGCGATCCTGCGTGAAGACGTCAACTACCGTGAATTTCTCGGAGGAGCGGTTGTCGACGGTTACCTCGGTCGGCACGCGGCGGACAAATTTTCTTCCCGCCAGCCGGCTGCGCTGGGTGGTTGCCACGAGCGCTGCAATATCCTGCTCGCCGGTCAGCACCCGTTCCAGATCGCGCTCGACTCTGAGCCACCTGTCCTCTTCCATCGCGAGTGCGCCGCCACCTTGCAGATGGGATACGTGGAAAACGTCGAGGGCGATGCTGTCGGCGCGAGTCGTAATGCGGGCGGAGAGAATATTGAGGTAGTTAGCGGTCAGCACTCCGGCGATTTTGGAGAAGAGCCCGGGCTGGTCCGCGGTGACCACAATAAATTCGCTGAACTCTAAATCCGGGAAATGGCGATGGCGGCAAACCAGTCGCCGTTGGTCGAGTGCGCGCATCGCCTCGAAGTGCATCGCGATGTCGGCCTCCGGCACGGTAAGAAAATAGCGCTCCGGCATCAGTTCGAGAAAGTCGCTGATTTCCCGGGCGGTCGCATTAGTGGCGCCGAGCTGCTCGCGGACCGCCGCCTTGACCAGTGCCAGCCGCCGCTCGGGGTCGACGGCTTCGCGATCGCCCTGCTCCAGCAGCTTGAGCGTTTTCATGTATAAGTCGCTGAGCAGCATGTCGCGCCAATTGTTGTAAACGCTGGGCGCCACCGCGCGCATATCCGCGAAAGTGAGTAGATAAAGCGCTTTGAGGCGATCGATTGAGCCCATCTGGCCGGCAAAGTCGTTAACTGTGCGGTCGTCATCGACGTCGCCCTTTTGCGCCACCTGGGACATCATCAAATGGTTGTGGACCAGGAACACGACCAGGTCACTCTCCTCGCTGTCGCGACCCAGCCGTTTGCAGACCTCCGCGGCGAGCAGGGCGCCGCGCTCATGATGATCGTGGCCGTGGCCTTTGCCGATATCGTGAAGCAGCAGTGCCAGGAAGACCAACGGCAGCGCGTCGTACTCGCGCGCCACTTCGGTCAGCAATGGGTTGGTGTCCTTGAATTCACCCGCGCGCAGCCTTTCCAATTCACCCACAGCGGCCAGCGAATGCCGGTCGACCGTGTAGATGTGATAGAGATCGTGCAACACCCGCGCGTACAGATTGCCGAATTCCGGAATTATCGCGCCCAGCACCCCGGCGCGATGCATCGCTTCGAGGGTGTCAGCCACCCGTTGGCGCGCGCTCAGGATCTTCATCAGGGCCGCGCCAGTCTCCGGCGCCCGCCGCATCGCGTCGTCAATCAGCGCGAGGTGGTCGCGCACCAGTTGATAGGTGTTGCCGGACAACTCGACACCGTGAGCCTGGCAATCCGCGAAGATCGCAATCAGATTAAGCGGCGTGCGTTTGAACAATTGGGCGTCGGCGATTCCGAGTACGCGGCTTTGGATGATAACCCCGGGACGTATCTGGCGCCCCGGAATGCGCCGGAAGAATCGGGATGTGGCCATGTCTTCGGTGACACGCGCAATCAGCCCTTCCGAGAAACGCAAGATGGTGCTCGCCTGCTGATAATATGCGCGCATCAGATGCGCGCTGGCGGCAAGACCGTCGCCATCGCGGAAACCGAGGCTCGGTGCGATTTGCTCCTGGAATTCGAAAGTAAGCTGATCGGTATGGCGCCGGCTGGCAAAATGCAGCGCATTGCGTAGCCGCAATAGAAAATCCTGCGCTCCGATAACCTCTCCCATTTCGGCGTCGGTGATGATCGCCCGCTGTACCAGTTCCGCCAGCGAATGGACCTTGTATTTGACCTTCGCCAGCCATAGCGCGGTATGAAGATCACGCAACCCGCCTTCGCCCTCCTTCAACTGTGGTTCGAGCAGGTAAACGGACTCGCCGTAACGTTTGTGCCGTTCACGGCTTTCCTCGAGCTTGGTCTTGAAAAAATTCTGTTGATCGCGGTTGAGGACGTCGTTGACTAGCGCCTGGTCGAATTGGGCGTAAAGCTCATGGTCGCCGGCGAGCAGGCGTGCATCCAGAATTGCGGTCTTCTCCTTTAGGTCAGCGGCCGCCATCTTGACGCATTCAGTCGCGTTACGCACTGAGTAACCAAGGATCAAGCCGGCATCCCACAAGGCATGAAGGATCGTTTCGGTCACCACCTCCAGGTAGGGGCCCGGCTTGTAATCGTGCAAGAACAGGAGATCGATATCCGAATACGGATTCAGTTCGGCGCGGCCGTAGCCACCGCGCGCTACCACCGTAAGGCGTTGATTGAGGCGGGAAAATCGCTTGGCATGATTGCCGTCGGCATAGCGGTAGATCGCTTGGAGCAGCCGATCCATCGCCGCCGAAAAATCATGGACGATTTCAAGCCCGCCGGCGCCGGCCAGATGACGCTGAAAGAGCGCTGTCCGCACGCCATCGACATACTCACGGGCGAAGTCGCCGGCACGGGTGCCGCGCTGCAATTCCTCGACGATTGCGGCCTCTGTGGCAGGGGCTTGAGCCTGACCGTCGCCGGCTTCACCAGCTTCATCAGGCACGTTCACAGATTGCCCGCCGCCGCATCCGCGTTGAAATAGTGCAAGATCGCCTCGGCGATACCGTCCGCCAGCGCCTGTTGATAGCGGGGTAGGGTCAGGAATTGCGCTTCCTGCGGGTTCGACAGGAAACCACACTCAATCAGTACCGAGGGCATCTCGGCGCCGACCAGCACGTAAAACGGACCCATCTTTGCGCCCAACGCGTTTACCCTGATTCCCAGCGTGGTAGCGACACTTGCGGTGGCTTCGGCCTCGATCATCCGGGCCAGCGAAGACGATTCGTGCGCCTTATAATCCTGCCGCAGGTTCGTGAGAATGTAGTTTAGGTTGGACTGGCCGACGGCGCCATAGCCCCCGCCGTTTTCAATCCGTGCGAGCCGGATCGTCGCCCGATCGGTGGTGTTGTTCAGGTAGTAGGTCTCGATACCGCTGGTGTTCCAAGCCGGGCTCGAATTCAGGTGGATCGAGACGAACAAGTCGGCATGCGCGTGGTTGGCGAGTTCGGTACGCTCGGCCAGGCTGAGGAAGCTGTCGTCGTTGCGCGTCAGTTCAGCGCCGACGCCGCGTGCGTCCAACGCTACTGTCAAGCGTTGAGCGATTGCCAACGCGACGGTCTTCTCGGCGATGCCGCCGGCGGATTCGGTGCCAGGGTCAAAGCCACCATGGCCGGCATCAATTGCGACCGTCGGCCGCGCTCTATCTTGTCCAAGCCACGGACCGGCGGCGACGTGTTGAGCTACAGGCTGGACAGTCTGTGTCAGCGTCTGATGGCCGTACGTTGGTTCTCTCCCGCTGGCGAGGGGAGGACTGCTGGTGAGTGGATTCGCTGTGAGTGCGGCGCCCGCGCTGGAGATGGTAGATTCTGCCCCCATCGGCAAGTTCGCCACCTGAACGCTCCCGGCGGGTACGCGTTTGCGGCCGTCTTCCGCGATAGTCTGGCTGCGGTCCCGCGTAAGAGGTTCCCCCCTCACCCTGGGTGCTGCCATGCTGCTTGACCAGCGACGGCTTCGCTCCATCTCACTCAACAGCGGCCGCGCCAAATCGACGGCCTGGCCTGAGGGTGCAATTCTCACGACCAACTCGCGCGGCATTTGCGCTACGACGTATTCGACCTTGCCCCGGACGTGGATCACCAGCCGGACCCGTCCGCCGCCGAAATCGCGCATGCTCACACCCGCGAGCGGAAAAAATACCGGCGCCGAGGCCGGCTCGGCGGACGCTGTCACCCGCGAACGCTCAAGGTCGAGCCAGAGTTCCTGACCATGGCTACGCAGTTGCCATCTGGGAGGACTGCCGTGGAAGGCGAAATCGACCTCGACCGCATGATCGATACGCCGATTCGAAAACTGTTCTATGGTGGTGGCCGCGCCCGTTTCCACTGAGGTAAGCAGCACAAACGCGATGCTCAAACTTGCTGCCCAAAGAAAGAAGTGAGCAGCGAAGAAGTGAGGAGTGAGAGGGAGAGCAGCAACAGATTTTTCGGTTACTCTCTCGTTTCTCACTCCTCCTCTCCTCACTCCTCTCCGTGACCTTGCCGCAGGCGCAGAAGCAGTGCGGCCAGCGTGTTCAAGGCGTCGACCGGAGTCATCCGATCAACATCAAGGGCGCGCAGTTCCTCGATGATACGGTTTTCCAGCGGCGCGAAGAGACTCATCTGGGCGGCGCCACGCTGGCCGTCGGGTGAACGCGCCAGCCGCGCCATCCCGGCTTCATCGAATTCGCCCTGCTCGAGATTGTTAAGGATTTGACGCGCACGCGCGATAATCGTCGGCGGGAGCCCGGCCAACCGTGCGACCTCGATGCCATAACTGCGGCTGGCAGCGCCTTCGACTACGCGCCTCAGGAAGATCACTTCGCCACCCCACTCCCGCACCGCCATGCTGAGATTCTTTACCCGCGGCCGTTCTCGCGCAAGCTCGGTCAATTCGTGAAAATGGGTCGCGAACAGAACTTTGGCGCTGGTCGAATCGTGCAGATACTCGGCCACCGCCCAGGCGATTGCGAGCCCATCGAAAGTGCTGGTGCCGCGGCCCACTTCATCCAGCAGCAACAGGCTGCGCTCGGTTAGTCCTTGTAGTAGACGGGCGCTCTCACGCATTTCGACCATAAAAGTTGATTCGCCCCGGCGCAGCTCATCGCGCGCACCGATGCGCGTAAGCACGCGGTCAGTCAGTCCGATGTGGGCCTCAGTCGCCGGCACAAAGCTTCCCATCTGCGCCAGGATTACAATCAGCGCGACTTGCCGCAGATAGGTCGATTTGCCGGCCATATTCGGCCCGGTGATCAGCAGCAGTTGACGCTCTTTGGGATTGGCGCTCAGGTCGTTAGGCACGAATTCGGCGGTCTTCATGCCGGTTTCAAGCACCGGATGGCGCCCATCGCGGACTACAATCGCCAGGCCGGAATCCATCTGCGGCCGTACGTATCCGCGCCTGCGCGCAACCAGCGCCAGCGAGCGGAGCGCGTCGAATTCACCCACGGCTGCGGCAGTTTCCAGAATCGCCGCACTATGGAGCGCGAGTTCGCGCAACAGCTTGGTGAAAAGCTGGCTTTCCAGCTCCTTCAATCCGCTCTCCGCGCTCAGGATTTTGTGTTCGAGCGTTTTCAATGCGGCGGTGGTGAAACGCTCGGCGCCGACCAGGGTCTGCTTGCGCTCGTAATCGGGCGGTATCCGCGCGAGGTGCGGCTTGGTAACTTCGATGAAATAACCAAAAATCTGGTTGTAGCGGATTTTGAGCGATGGAATATGGGTGCGCTCACGCTCAGATGCTTCCAGCCGCGCGATTACGCCGCGCGCGTCCAGCGCCAGTCCGCGCAGTTCGTCGACCTCCGCACTGAACCCGGCCCGAATCGCATTGCCGTCGCGTGGATTTACCGGTGGCTCGTCGCTGAGGGCCGCGTCAATCTGTGTTACCAGAGTGGGTTCCGGTGTCAGCCGCGCCGCGATTGCTTGAAGCAATTCGCTGCGGCCTCGCGCAGTCAGCCGCTTCAGCGCGGCGGCGGCCTCGAGCGCGCGTGCGAGCTTCAGAACATCGCGCGGCGATGCGCGCAGGCTGCCAATCCGGCCGCCGAGCCGTTCGAGGTCGCCGATACGCTTGAGCGCCTCGGCCACCGCCCCGCTCAAGTCGCTGTCGAACAACTCCTCGACCGCATCGTGCCGCGCCCGAATCGCTTCCAGGTCCATCAACGGATAGACGATCCAATTAGATAGTGTGCGCGCACCGACTGGAGTCAGGGTCTCATCCAGCACTGACAGCAACGAGCCAGGGCGGGTGCCGTCACTTGATGAGATCAGCTCCAGATGTTGGCGACTGGTTTCGTCGACCAGCATGTACTCAGCCGCACGATAGACCCGCGGCGGTTTGAGATGAGCCAAATCGAGCCCGAAGTTTTGCTCCAGGTAAGTGATCGCTGCGCCGGCGGCGGCCGCTAATGCAGGTTCCAGGGTGTCGCAGGCAGTGCCGAAGCGCCGCACCAGAACCTCGCGTGCCTGGTGAACCTCGTACGCGGATTGATCCAGCTCGGTGGTCGTCAGCTTTAGATTTTCGATGATCGGCCGCAGCCGGGGAACGTTTTGCGGCAGGACAATCTCGCGCGGCGCGAGACGCGCGATCTCTTCTCGCGCGCCGAGCGCACTGGCTATCTGCGTGGCGAGAAATTCTCCGGTGGAAACGTCTACTGCCGCAAGCGCGCAGCCGTCACCGTCGGACGCAAGCGCGAGCAGGAAGTTCTTCTGGTCGGCGACCAACACCATCTCCTCGCCGATGGTGCCCGGTGTAATAACGCGAACCACCTGGCGCGGCATCAGCCCGCGCATAGGCGTGTGGCGGTCGTCAGGCGCAGTTAGCTGAAAGGCATCGTGGCGGTAGCCGGACTCGGCGCTCTGTTCGCAGATGGCAACCTTGTGGCCGGCCTTCAGGAGTTTGGCAATATAAGGGTCAGCCGAATGGTAGGGGACGCCGCACAGCGGCACGCCTTCTTTGGAGCGGGAGGTAAGCTGGATGTCGAGGATGCGCGCGCCGATTTCGGCGTCCTCGAAAAACATCTCGTAGAAATCGCCGAGCCGGAAAAACAGAATCGCATCAGGCACTTTCTGCTTGACGCCAAGATATTGCGCAATCAGCGGTGTGTGCTTAATCGTCACCTTGGCGCCAAGCATACCCAGCAGCGTTGCTGCGCGCAAAATCGCCTGCTCTCTGCATCCACGGGCCGTGATTGTGGCAGTATTATGGACAAAACAGGCGCAATCGCTCACATGGATATCAACTGTGTTGAATTCGCGCGACGCCTCGGAATAGCCGTCAATGACAATGATGCTCTCGGCCAGTGCGATCATTCTGGCTGGTGGTCAAAGCCGCCGCATGGGCAAGCCCAAAGCTGGTCTGATGTTCGGCAACCGCACTATCCTGGAACGGCTTGTCGCTGAACTCCGCGGCTTCGACGATATCCTGATAATCGCGGCGCCGGCGCAGTTTGAAGCTCTTCCAATCGAGCAGCTGCTGCGAGCAGCCCCCCCTTCGGTACGCCTGCTACGCGACCGAACCGCGTACCAGGGAGCTGCGGTCGCGCTTGCGCGAGGCCTGGCCGCTGCCGCGCATGAGGTAGCATTCGCCTGCTCGTGCGATTTACCGCTGCTGCGGGCAGAAGTCGTTCGCGCTCTGTACGGGATGCTGGATGGCTATGATGCGGTGATCCCAGAGATTGACGGCAATCCGCAACCTCTATGTGCGGTCTATAGGCGTGATGTTGGGGCATCGATCGAAGCGAAGATAGCGTCCGGTGAACAGCGTCTCACGAGCATAACAGCCGCGTTAAGAGCGCATCGCCCGGGAGAAAGCGAAATGCGGCAAATTGATCCGGACCTGCGCAGTTTTCTGAACGTTAATACCCCCGAAGATTACAATCGGGCACTCGCAATTAAGCGATCGCTCGAATCTTAAGAATTAGTCTTAGCCAGGATGACAGCGAGAGTGTCTCCTGCTGCGTCCGCCTATCTTTATGAACAAGGCCATGGCGTCACCAATGGGCGGCGATAATGTCTGTAAGCGCGGCTACATGACACCCGGGGCGCGATATGCGTCGAGAATTGAAAGTCGCGGGATGTCCGTCGATCTGCATTGATCTGCGTCGAGCTGCGTCGAACTGCGTTTGGCATGCGTTGGCCGGCGCCTAGACACTCTTAGCTCGCGCACAGACCGAGAGCGGCTTGCGGAGCAGAGACGAGCAGCGCGGGATCGATAGCACGCATCTCAGCTCGTGCGCTGCAGCCTGCGACTCTCCTCAAGTAACCCGCAGACCAATCATAATTCGCAAACGGAATAATCGTCTCGGCTATCCGCGGAGAACCGCGGAGTGCCGCGGTGACGATAGCCGCCGGGGCTTTGTCCGGCGTGACTGGCGCACCACCGCCGGCCGGGGTGCTGACTTCTCGGCTTGGCTGATCACAATGGTCGCCGCGGTTTCGAGCAGGAGGCGAACTGCGCTCCGCATTAACGGTCATGGCCGAGGCGGTTGCTGATCGCTGGAGCGGAACGGTGGCGGGCTGCGCATTGGGCGCTGTCGGCTCGGGCTCGTTCTGCGTTTTGGTCTCCGGTTTACCGGCTGCCGGCTTCGGTTGTTCGTTGCGCGCCTTCAGTTTGGCATCCCACCGTTGTTGCGCGATTGCCGCCCTGGTCAGGTTCGCGACTGCATTAAGGTCGGCAGGTTTTACCTCTTCCATTTCGAGCAGGCTTTCCAGCGCCTTCTGTTGCGCCACCGTTATCAGGGTCTTCGCGGTCAAGCCTTTGTGGTCCGCTCCGAGTTTGGCCAAGGCGCGGGCGTGACGCACGGTCAATTCGGCTGCAGCGAGTTGCTGCTGGAGCGCCCGCCCATAGCGCCACAGGCTGTCGTCGGAGATCTCATAACCCTGGCCCCTCACCCATTGTGCGAGGCCCTCGTAGTCGCGGAAGCCATTCTCGAACAGGCGCCGCTCGACCTCCTGGCGGATGCACGCGGGCAGCATGGTTATCACCTTTGAGCGGGACGGCATAAGTGCCTGACTCCTGATTTTCGCACGCACTGCATAGCAGAGGGCACCGGGGCTTTTTTACGGCAAAACACCGGCCCGCGCTGCTGCCTGCGTTAAGGCCGAGCATATTGCACCAGCCGACCAGGAAAAACGGGTGACTCTGTCACCCGTCTCGAGTTTCTACATTTTGGAGCGATGGGGGTTGATTCTTTGTGGCGCGTTCGCCTGCTGCGTCATTCCGAGCCGGTTACGCGGCGAGGCCGCGGCACGGCACGCCAGGAAATAACCGCCGCGACTCCCCCGAGAGCGAACAGTCGGCGAATGTGGCGGTTATCTCCTTAGGAGCGAAGCCGAGGAATCAACGCGAAGCGATTGAGGGCACGAT
>WNFC01007797.1_pt1 | contig 19811 bp, 20 predicted proteins | sample 5400541 | NCBI WGS metagenome assembly WNFC01 (sample SAMN13153342, study PRJNA577476) | soil metagenome | isolation source: 120 cm saprolite under Douglas fir tree site 2 hole 2 replicate 1 | place: USA:California | collected 2015-04-18 | reverse complement strand
AGTACTCGCGCGCCGGCAGGACGTCGACCGCGTCCTGCGGCTCCTGCGAGCGCTGGGTCACCGGATCGAAGGAGCGCAGGGTCTCGATCTCGTCGCCGAACAGCTCGACCCGGACGGGCATGGAGGCGGAGGCTGGGTAGACGTCGAGGATCCCGCCGCGCCGCGAAAACGTGCCGGGCTCGCTCACCTCGGCCACCGGCTCGTAGCCCAGATCGAACAGCCACGCGGCCGTCGCGTTCCAGTCGACGCGATCGTGCGTGTGGAGCGTGCGCCCGCGCCGCCGCAGGTCGTCGGGCGCGATGGTGTGCTCCATGAGCGCGCGAAGTGAGACCACCACCGCGACGGGCTCAAGCATCGCTCCATCCCCGACCTGCGCGGTCGTGTGCATCCGCCAGAGCGTGAGCAGGCGCTGGTGCAGCGACGCCGGCGAGGACGAGCCGATCTCGTACGGCATCGTCTCGCGCTCGGGGAACGCGAGGACACGCTCCTCACCGAGCCACGCGGCGAGCTCGGCACGCCAGCGGCGCGCGCGATCCTCCGATGGCGCCACGAGCACGAGCGGTCGTCGCGCGACGTCGACCAGCGCGCTCCAGGCGAACGCGCGCGCTCCGGCGGAGGCCTCCGCGAGCGTGAGCGTCGCGCGACGTTCGAGCTTGTCGGCGAGCTCCGCGAAGCGCTCGCTCCGTTCGGCCAGCGCGAGGATCCCGCCGAGGCGCGCGGTCGACGGTCGCGCAGTCGCCGGAAGCCTAGCCATTGAACTGATCCATCGCGCGCCGGATCCCGTCGCGCAGCGCGACCTCCGTGGCCTCGGCGGCACGCGCGATCGTGGCCTCGGCCCCGGCGCGTTCGTCGGCGGCGAACGGGGACAGCACGTACTCGGCGAGATCCCCGATCTCTGCGCTCGGGTCCTTCGGCGCCACCCCGACACGAATGCGCGGGAAGCCCTCGCCGACGACCGCGACGATCGACCGCATGCCGTTGTGCGTACCCGGTCCGCCCGCCTCGCGGATGCGGATCTTCCCGAGCGGGAGGTCGACCTCGTCGAAGACCACGATCATCGACGACGGCTCGATGCGGTAGCGATCGAGGAGCTTGCGTATCGCCTTCCCGCTGTCGTTCATGAAGGTCTGCGGGCGCGCGATCGCGATCCGCGTCGTGGCGAGCGTGCCCTCGGCGATGCGCGACTCGGCTGATTTGATGCCGAACTCGAGGCGCGCGCGTTTCGCGAGCTTGTTCGCGACCTGGAAGCCGACGTTGTGCCGCGTGTTCGCATAGCCGTCACCCGGGTTGCCAAGACCGACGACGAGCATGTCCACGCGTGCGACCGCGCCGCGGTCGAACAGCTTCGCGAGCTTCACTCCGTGACGCCCTCCTTTTAGATAAACGCCGAAAAGGGGCGCCACCGGAATGACCGGGGTGCCCCGCGGGACGCGTATTGGGGACAAGTCTAACGTCAGCGCGTGCGCATCGCGCTCGTCGGCTTCGGCAACGTCGGTCGAGCCCTCGCTTCGCTCCTGTCGACCCCTACGAGCTCCGCCGCTTCGCTGCTTCGCCCATCGGGCCCATTCAGCGTCACTGCCCTCGGAACAAAACGCCACGGCGCGGTGGTCGATGAGAACGGCATCGACCTCAGCGCGATCCTCGCCGGCACCGATCTCCCGCTGCGCGCTCTGCCGCCGATCCGCGAGCTGCCCGCGGACGTCCTGGTGGAGATCACGACGCTCGACCCGACGACCGGCGAGCCCGCCCTCACCTACATCCGCGACGCGCTTCGCGCGGGAATGCACGTCGTCACCGCGAACAAGGGTCCGATCGCCCGGGCATACCGCGAGCTGCAGGCGCTGGCCGACGAGCGCGGCCGGCTCCTGCGCTTCGAGGCGACGCTCGCGGACTGCCTCCCTGTCTTCACGCTGCGCCGCTCGGCGCTACCGATGGCGGAGATCCGCGCGATCCGCGGGACCGTGTCGAGCACCTGCAACTACATCCTTTCCGAGTGTGCTCGCGGGCGTTCGTTCGCCGAGGCGCTCGCGGAGGCCCAGCACCTAGGCATCGCCGAGGCCGATCCGCGCAACGACCTCGAGGGTCACGACGCCGCGGCGAAGGCGACGATCCTCGCGAATGTGCTCATGGGTGGCGACCTGCGTCCCGAGGACGTGGCGCGCGAGCCGATCGACGAGCGCGCCGGCGAGCATGCGCGATCGGTCGTGAGCTTCGGCGAACGCGTGCGTCCTGTGATCGAGCTCGCGAAGAGGGATGGGCGCGTGGTCGCCTCTTTTGGACCACGCATGGTGGGGCCGATGGACCCGCTCTACGCGGTCGACAGATTCTCGATGGGCCTGGTGGTCGACACCGACCTCGCCGGGCGCGTCGTGGTCCAGCTGCACGAGCCGCACATTGACCAGGTCGCGTACGCGATCCTCACTGACCTCTTGGAGATCGCTGCCGTGACGTGACCGTCAACGGCCTCGCACGTCGTTCCTCATCCGGCGCGGGCGCCACCGCGTCAGCGGCTTCGAGAAGACACCGGCCGCGACGACGGCGAGCATGGCCGCGATCCAGCGTGGGATTTCGTCGGAGCGCTGCGATCCGGGCAGCAGGCGCAACGCGAGGAGGCCCGCCGCGCTCGCGACCGCAGCTCCGAGGATGCCGCTGCGCCACGACGCGGCGGCGATGATCGCCGCGCCGATCAGAACGTCGATGATGAAGATCGGCCACGAGAACGTAGCGCTATTCGCACTGACTACGGACTCGAAGTGGCTGACCCCAACAGGGATCGGACCACCATAGGCGTTGTCCCCTGGACTGAACATGTCCTCGAGAATGAGGTACGACTCGATCGCGGTCGCGCCTGCCAGCGCGACGGTCCAACGAAGCAGCTCAAGGGTTCGCATTGATCGCGAGGTTACCGAAGGATGACGGTCGCCATGAACTGGCCGACGAGTGTTGGTGAGCCGAAGTGCACCCGCAAGCTGTACGAGCCAGGAGAAAGCCCTGCCGTCGATACGTTGGCGTGATAGATGTCGCCCTGGATCACGACGCCGTCAGCGGGGTCATTCGCGACGCTGACTGGACCACTGACGACCCTTCCAGTTCGATCGAGCACGTCCACGAGCACGCTCGTATCCCGCACGCTCGCGCCAGTAGCGGTCGTCACGCTGAACTTCACAGGTATGGTCCGACCGGCTCGACCGGCGATAGCGCCGTCGCTGTCGATCGGCGTTAGCCAGGTGTAGCCATCGGCGACGATGACGCTGTGCCGTTCGCTGACGTTTCCAGCGCGGTCCTCCGAGAACACTTGTAGCTGGTGTGCGCCGGGGGTCAACTGCACTTGGTCTCCTGACTGCGCGATGAAGATCTCGCCGCCGACCGCGCGGTCGACTACTGCGAACGAGGTCTCGATGCCCGACTGCGCGTCCGACGTGACCCAGCTCACCGGGAACGAACCGACGACCGCCTGGCCGAGGTGAGGCGAAACACTGCTGAGGGCCGGGGGCATCGTGTCAGATGCAGCGGTGCCAAGAAGGATCGTCGGCGAGATCGTTCGATCGATCACTCCGTCGCCGTCGAGATCGAGCGCGAGCGGGCTTACGGCGCGTGTGGCCGTGTCGATCGTGAGCGTGCCGCGAGAGTGCGCCGTTGTGGGGATGTGCAGGAACATCGCCTCCCGTGTGGTCGTTCCCTCGATCCAGCGCATGCGCACAGTCGCCTCGCCGTCACCGGTCCCGGTCAGCGTGGCGGTGTAGACCGCGTCGTGACCAAAGCGCACGACCTTCATGTCGTCGAAGCGGTCATACACGGCGTCGGGTATTTCGATGAGCTGGGCCTGATCATCCCCGGTGCCGCCAGTACGACGGCCGGCGACGTCGGTCACGACGAGCTCGGCTGGGCTGTGCACGGAGAGTACCGGGCAATCCGGGTTCTGGATCGTCCCGGGGTCGACAGGCAGGTCGTGTATGAACCGCAGCGCATCCGGGAGGCCATTGTGGTCGACGAGCTGCCCGTGCTGGAGGTCGCGAACGTACGTGAGCAGCCGGTCGGTCGCCGGCAGACCGCTCGCGAAATCCGCCGCAAGCCCAGTGCCTTCCACCGCGCTCTGCCGCGGCACGATCGTATCGCCGTCGATGGTCACGTAGTCCAGCGCCGTCCTCGTTTTGACGGTTATCCGGCCGAACAGATCACGACTGATCTCGGCGCGTGTCGTGACGCGGACCTGTCCGTACGCGCACTGACCGCTCCCCGCGGCCAGGGCGATCTTGGCGCCGGTGTTCCGCAGCACGTCGCCCAGCCAGGTGGTGTCGTTCTGGTGAAACGCTTCCGCGGTGCTCAGCACCGACTCAGGTACGCCACGCTCGACCAAGACCCCACGGAGGAACGTGTAGGTGAACTGCTCGGGCGGGATCGGGTCATCAGGCCCGGCCGGCACGACGAAGTACGGGATCGGCCGGAAGTCCCCCGGCGCCGTCTGATTCTGGAAGAACTCGTAGTAAGCGGGGGACACCGAGTCCGACACCACACCCGGCATCGTCCGAAGCACGTAGCGGGTGGTCTGGGGCCGCAGGGCACAGAACGGGCCCAGTTGCTGCACGCACTGCCCATACAGGAGTGCATCGACGGCCTTGGGCGCACCAAAGTTGGGCATGCCCGCAAGCACGACGTGCGCAACGTTGCTGCGGTAGACGCTCGTTTGCAGGAAGGCGCGGGTCAGGAACGTGCCCTGGCTGTGCGCGATGATGTCGACGCTGTCGGCACCGGTCTCGATGAGCGCCCGCGCCACGGCGGTGCTGAGGTACCCCACCTGGCTCTCCGGCGTGAATCGCCAATCCCAGCCGACCACGAACAGGTCGTGGTCCTTGACATAGCCCTGGGCGGCCAGGAAGGGCTCGACCTCGGCATAGCCCTGGTCCGCCGTGTACAGCCTGCCGTTGGGACCGGACGGGATCAGCGGATCGGCATGATCGTCCAACCGGAGGAGGTCGTAGTACTCGGGATCGAAGACCGGCGTTAGGACATCGGGCGGCGAAGTGAAGTGCGGCCACAAGATGTCGCCGGTCTCGTAGTTGCGCGTCCTCGTTGTGCCGTCGGACTCGACGAGCGTGATCGAGCCGTTCGCCTTCGCCTCGATCTCGCTGCCGAGCAGGCCCGGCACGAAGATGAGGGGGCGGAGTTTGGCGGTGACGATCGCGGTCGCGAGGCCGGCTCCTCCGGCGGAATCGCTCACGGTCACCGTCAGCGCGAAGGTCCCCTTGGCGCGATAGGTGTGTCGAACGACGAAGGTCTTGTCCGCGGCGAGCACCAGCGGACCCGACGTGCCGTCACCGAACGCGACCGTGGCCGACCAGGTCTGGCCCGCATCAGGATCGGTGAAGCTGCCCGCGAGCACGAGGTCGCTGCCGACCGTCGCCACGACGGTCGCGGGCAGAGTCACCGTCGGCGCGGTGTTGGTGACGAAGTCGCGGACGTACAGCTGGCCGCCGGTGCTCGGTGGGCTCGTCACGAGATTCGTCGCGGTCGAAAGGAACAGCACAAGGTTCCCATCGCCTGAGACCGACGGGCTCGAGCTCCCGCCATTCGCCTGCAGTCCCGCGTCGTTCAGCGTGACGAGCGTGATCCCCTCGGTCACGCGGTCAAAAAGATAGACGTCGCTCTTGTTGTTCGTGTCGCCGGGAACGATGCCCCCGTCGATCGAGCTGAACGCGACGAATCGGCCATCATCGGAGATCGTCGGGCTACGACTGTCCACAAATGTGGCGGTGGTCGCGCTCCGCGACGCGATCACCGTCGTCCCAGCGGCGCGGTCTCTGAGGTACACGTCCCACGTGAACGAATCCAGATCGCGCGGCTCCAGGGAGGCCTGCGTCTCGAACGCTAGGAAGCGGCCGTCATATGAGAGGCTCGGTGACGTCGCGGCGAAGAACGTGTTCGGGAGTCCCGCGCTCGTCACGGACTCGAGCGTCGTCAGACCCGTGCCGAAGTCGTGAACGAACACCTGACTGTTGTGGCCCGTGGAAAGCGGGGAGAAGTTCGATGCCTCCGACCGGAAAGCCACGACCCTGCCGTTTCCGGAGAGCGTCGGGATCGAGCTGTTGTCGTTGCCCGGATTGCCTGCGCTGTCGACCGAGGCTCGGGCGACGGCGCCCGTCACGAGGTCCTTCACGTACACGTGAGCGAAGCTGTTGACCGGACCCGGGACGAGATTCGTCGCGAACGAGCCGAATAGCACGTAGCGGCCGTCGTCGGAGATGCCACGCGGCCCGATCGTCCGCGGGAGCACACCGCCGCGGTCCGCGATGACCCCTGCCGCGTTCGCGCTGACAAGGCGCGTCGTGCCGGTCTCCATGTCGCGCACGAAGACGTCGAGCGCACCGTTGGTGTCGTTCTCGGCCAGCGTGGCGTCGCCGGAGTCGAAGACGACGTAGCGCCCGTCCGCGGAGGCGAAATTCCCGAACGCGCCACCGGCCAGTGGCGCACCGGTCGAATCGACGCTGACGAGGAGCGTGGCGCCGGTGAGCCGATCGCGCCGGTAGACCTCGAAGGTGGTCGCACCCGGGACGAGGTTCGTCGCGCTCGACGCGAAGGTGACGTAGCGGCCGCCCACAGCGATCGAGCCGAAGAGGATCGAGGCGTTCGCCGGAGCTCCGAGCGAGCTGACCGACACGCGCGTCGTGCGTCCCGGGGCAAAGCCCGGCGGCGCGGCGTCCGCACGCAGCGGAAGCGACGCGAGCTGCGCGGCGACGAGCGCCGCCGCGAGAAGTCCGCGCGAAAGACCCCTACCCACCAGCTCCCCCCACACGCGCGGGCGGACGCTAGCCCGAGGGGTCAGTGAACGTCAACAGAAGATAGGGAAATTGGTACCTGGCGCAGACTTAGCCAATGCGGTTCCCCACCTTCGAGATGGAGCGGATGCAATCCGTCTGGGAGCACAAGGTCAAATACGACCTCTCCGAGTCGGGCGTCGAGCCGCTCACGCTCGAGGAGGCCGCGCGCGACCCGCGCGAGCTGCTGAAGACGAAGCTCGGCTATGCCGAGGGCGTCGGGCTCGAGTCGACGCGTCAGTACGTCTCGGAGTTCCACTGGAAGAACACGGCCGACAACGTGGTGATCACCACCGGAACGAGCGAGGCGAACTTCCTCGCGCTGCTCGCGCTCGTGAACGCGGGCGACGAGGTCGTCGTGGTGATGCCGAACTACATGCAGGTGCACGGCGTCGCGCAGGGCCTCGGCGCGCGCGTGCGCGAGGTGTGGCTGCGCGAGGAGCGGGGGTGGCGCATCGACCTCGACGCGCTGGCCGCTGCGGTGAACAGCAAGACGCGCGTCATCTGCGTCTGCACGCCGAACAACCCCACCGGACAGGCACTCTCGTCGAACGAGATCGACGACATCGTGCGGGTCGCGGCGCGTCACGGTGCGTGGATCCTCACCGACGAGGTCTACCGCGGCGCCGAGCGCGACGGCATCGAGAGCGCGAGCTTCGCCGGCCGCGGCGAGCGGATCATCATCACCGGCGGTCTCTCGAAGGCCTACGGCCTCCCGGGCCTGCGCATCGGCTGGGCCGTCGCGCCCGCGGAGCAGGCGCAGGCCGTCCTCCGGCTCAAGGACTACACGACCATCGCGCCGGCCTCCGTGTCCGAGGTGCTCGCCGACCTCGCGCTCGAGCGGCGCCCGAAGCTGCTCGAACGGACGCGATTCATCCTCAATGAACGCTGGCCGACGCTCGAGGACTGGGCCGCGACGCACGCACGCGAGCTCCACTGGACGCCGCCGGCGGCCGGCGCGATCTGCTTCTTCAGCTACCGCTTCCCCATCGACTCGATGCCGCTCGTGGACCGGCTCATCCGCGACTACTCGACGATGGTCGTGCCGGGGATCCACTTCAAGACGGAGCGGCACCTGCGCATCGGCTTCGGAGGTCCGACGCGGATCCTGCATTCCGGGCTCGCAGCCCTCGATCGCCTGCTCGCCACGATCGGCGATTAGGCGCGCTCGGCACGCGCCCTGCATGCTCGCCCGACAAACACTCGCACGGAGGTCCCCCATGAGCATCAACCAGATACTCGCGCTCGTTGCCCTGGCCTGCGGCATCCTGATGCTTGTCTCGGGCCGCTGGTCGAAGTTCCCGCTCACGGCGATCGCGATCATCTGCCTCGCGATAAACGAGAGCGGTCTCATCCGGTAGCCCGGCCCACCTCCGCCGGTTTCAGTCAGGGGTCGGCTGAAAGCGCTCGAGCGCGGAGATCGGCGTTTCGCTAGCCGCTAGCACGCCTGCCCGGCTACCATGCACCCACAAATGGCGGCTCGTCCGCTCCATCTGTTCGAGGCCGGTGTGGTCACTGAACAGCGATTCGCCGGCCTTGCCTCCGCGCCGGGGGCGCTCGCGGAGGCCTTCCAACGCGACCTGTCGCCGGAGAAGCAGGTGCGCGTGCCCTTCAACCCGCGCGACCGCTGGCTCACGGCCGCACGCGAGTCCTGCCGGACGCTGGCCGACGCGATCACCTTCTCGCTGCGCGCCGGCGCGCTCTGCGGCGTGCTCGGCGGCGAGTGCACGCTGATCGCCGGCACGCTCTCGGGCGCGCTCGCGGTCGAGCCCGACCTGCTCCTCGTGTACATCGACGCGCACGGCGACTTCAACACCCTCGCCACGACTCAGTCGCACTACGTGAGCGGCATGTGCCTCGCGCACGTCTGCGGTCGCTCGATCGCGCCGCTCCTCTGGCCCGGCGCGCGCAAGATCGCCGAGGATCGCGTCACGCTCGTCGGCGGACGCTCTCTCGACGCGGGCGAGCGCCAGAACCTCGAGCGCTCGCGCGTCACGCGCATACCCTTCGACAGCGAGCACGCCGACGTCGGCCCGGTACTGGCGTTCGCGCGCCGAAAGAAGGTCTGGCTCCACGTCGACGTCGATGTGCTCGACGCGGCGGCCATGCCCGCGGTCGTCTTCCCCGCCCCCGGCGGTGCTTCGCTCGCGGCGCTCACCGACCTCATCACGCAGCTCGTCGCGGTCGCTGACGTGCGCGGATTCGAGGTCTGCGGCTACGACCCGAAGCAGGACGAACGGCATCGACTGCCGTCGGTCATCGCCGGCATGTTCAGCGCGTACACCCGAACGCCCGTGGCTAACTAGTCCGCGTCGATCGTGCTCGCGACCGCGAGGTCGCTGAGCCATTCCTCCAGGGCGCGCGTGATCCGATCCTTCGGCTCGCGCGCCCAACGGGAGACACGCCGGTACCGCGGCGGCTCGGGCAAGGGCAAGTGATGGTGCGGGACGATCGCGCCCTTTCCACGCCAACGCGTGACTTCGGTCATGTCTCCTCCTTCTACACGTCGCTGTACAGATAGAACTCGTAGGGGTGCGGACGGAGCGCGACCTGCTTCGCGCTCGCGCGCTTGAACTCGAGCCAGGTGTCGATGAGGTCCTGGGTGAACACGCCACCGCGGAGCAGGAAGTCCTGATCGGCCTCGAGGGCGTCGAGCGCCTCCTCGAGCGAGCCGGGCGTGTTCTTCACGTGCTTTCGCTCCGCGGGGTCGAGCTCGTAGATATCGACGTCCATCGGGGCGGGCGGCTCGACCTTGTTCATCACGCCGTCGAGGCCCGCCATGAGACACGCCGAGAACGAGAGGTACGGGTTGCACGACGGGTCCGGCGAGCGGAACTCGAGCCGGCGCGCATCCGGTCGCGTGAAGTACTCCGGGATGCGCACGCAGGCCGAGCGGTTGCGGCGCGAGTACACCAGGTTGATCGGCGCCTCATAGCCGGGGACGAGCCGTCGGTACGAGTTCGTCGTCGGCGCTGAGAACGCGAGGATGGCGTGCGCGTGCTTCAGCAGGCCTCCGATGTACCAGCGCGCGGTGTCGCTGAGCAGCGCGTACTTGCCGTTCTCGTCGTAGAAGAGGTTGTTTATCCCCTTCCAGAGGCTCTGGTGGGTGTGCATGCCCGAGCCGTTGTCGCCGTACATCGGCTTCGGCATGAACGTCACGACGAAGCCGTTCTTCGCCGCGACGTTCTTGACGATGTACTTGTACTTCATGACCCGGTCGGCCATATCCACAAGGGTCGAGAAGCGCATGTCGATCTCGGTCTGCCCGGCGGTGCCGACCTCGTGGTGATGGACCTCGACCTGGACGCCCGACTCCTGCAGAGCGAGGACCATGCGCGAGCGCAGGTCCTGCAGCTTGTCGGCGGGCGGGACTGGGAAATAGCCCTCCTTGTAGCGGGGCCGGTGCGCGAGGTTCGGAGTGTGGTTGGAGCCGGAGTTCCAGATGCCCTCGTCCGAGTCGATGTAGTAGTAGCCGAAGTTCGAGGACTGATCGAAGCGAAGCGAGTTGAAGATGTAGAACTCGATCTCCGGCCCCCAATACGACGTATCCGCAATACCGGTGGTGGGCAGATACATCTCGGCCTTTCGCGCCACGTAGCGTGGGTCACGGGAGTATGGCTTGCGCGTGATCGGGTCGACGACGTCCGCGATCACGTCCATCGTCTTCACGTCCAGGACCGGGTCGATGAAAGCGGAAGCGGGATCGAGGACGAGAAGCATGTCGCTCTCGTCGATGGTCTGGAAGCCACGGATCGAGCTGCCGTCGAACCCGATGCCCTCACTGAAGAGACCCTCGGACAGCTCCTCCACCGGGATCGAGAAGTGCTGCCATGTTCCGGGCAGGTCGACGAAGCGGAGGTCGACGATCCGGACACCGGCCTCCTTCGCCATCTTGATGACGTCCTTCGCGGATGGACGCGGTGCGGGCGGTGCTGCGGTGGCCGGGCGCTCGATCGTCAGCGTCATACGTCAACTCCCCACCAATCGGTGTGCCAGTGAGCATGTCCGCAAGGCTCCGCGAGAGGAATTGGTTCTTGGTGCGGATTGGGTGCCCGAACGGTGTCGCGCGAACGACCACCGAACCGCAACCGTAGGCACGCTCACTCGCGACTGACGCGCCCTCCTCGGCCCGGCAGTCTCCCGGAATGGAAAAGATCAACACCGGCGACACCGCCTGGCTCCTCGCGTCCGCCGCTCTCGTCATGCTCATGACGCCAGCCCTTGGCTTCTTCTACGGCGGGCTCGTCCGCCGGAAGAACGTGCTCGCGACGATCATGCACAGCTTCTTCATCCTCTGTCTCATCAGCGTGCAGTGGGTGCTGTGGGGCTACTCGCTGGCGTTCGGCCCCGACATCGGCGGTGTCATCGGCGGTCTCGACTGGGCTGGCCTGAAGGGCGTCGGCCAGGAGCCGAGCCCCTACGCGCCGACGGTGCCGGCGCTCGCCTTCATGGTCTTCCAGATGATGTTCGCGGTCATCACGCCCGCGCTCATCACCGGCGCGTTCGCCGAGCGCAAGCGCTTCAAGGCCTTTGTCGTCTTCACGCTGCTCTGGGCGACCCTGGTGTACGACCCGGTCGCGCACTGGGTCTGGGGCGGCGGCTGGCTCGGGAAGGGCCTCGGCGCGCTCGACTTCGCCGGCGGCACGGTCGTGCACATCACGAGCGGCGTGTCGGCGCTCGTCGCGGCGCTGGTCCTCGGTCGCCGCAAGGGGTACGGCGCGGAGGCGATGGATCCGCACGACGCGACGATGACCGTCCTTGGCGCATCACTCCTGTGGTTCGGCTGGTTCGGTTTCAACGCCGGCAGCGCGCTCGCCTCGGGCGGGCTCGCGGCGAACGCGTTCGTGGTCACGAACACCTCGCGATCACACCGGCATCCGGCTATGTCGACGTCTCGGCGTCCATCCTCATCGGCCTTGGCGCGGGCGTGTTCTGCTACACCGCGATACAGGTCACCCGGCGCCTGCGCGTCGATGACGCGCTCGACGTATTCGGCGTTCACGGCGTGGGCGGCGCCTGGGGCGCGCTTGCGACCGGGCTCTTCGCCACCGTCGCGGTGAACTCCGGAGCGGCCGACGGGCTTTTCTACGGGAACCCCGGCCAGCTTTGGGTCCAGGCGATCGCCGTCGCGGCGTCCATCACCTACTCGGCGGTCATGACCTTCGTGATCCTGAAGCTCATCAACGTGTTCGTCGGGCTCCGCGTGCCCGAGCACGAGGAGGTGCTCGGTCTCGACGCGAGCCAGCACAAGGAGACCGCGTACATCTAGGCAAGGAGGAGACATGGACATCTTGGCGTTCGCATCCTTCGCAGCCCTCGTCGTCGCGTGGATCTTCGCCCCGACCGGTTCGACAGAGAGCTCGGCCGTCGTGACCTCGGAGCACGCCGTCGAGGCGAAGGCGGCCTAGGGCCGGCGTATCATCAGAGGCGACAACTGAATACGACGGGGGAGCGCCCGGCAGTGGGGCGCTGAGAGTGCGGTAGACCGCAGACCCCTGAACCTGATCTGAGTCATATCAGCGTAGGGAGTCGGTCGCCATGGATCCCAGCGGCTGCGGCGCTCAGATGCGCCGCTTTTTGTTTGTCCGATGAGGGCGGTCGTGGTCGCGCACGGTGATGTCGCCGCCACAGACCGCGATCTCGCCGTGGGCGCGGAGACGGTCGTGGCCGCCGACGGTGGCGCTCTCGCGCTCGAGCGCTGGGGCATCGTCCCCCATCTCGTCGTGGGCGACCTCGACTCGCTCGGCCGCGAGCGCGCCGAGGCGCTCGGGAGGCGCGGTGCGAAGGTCGTCCCGTACCCGGTCGCGAAGGACGAGTCGGATCTCGAGCTCGCGCTCCGGTACGCCGTCGAGACCGGTGCCGACGACATCGTCCTGCTCGGCATCTTCGGCGGCGCTCGCATCGACCACGGGCTCGCGAACGCGCTGCTCCTCGCCGACCCGGCGTACCGCGGACTGGGCGTGCGCGCGGTGCAGGGCGAGACGCAGGTCCGCGCCTTACACGGCGGGGACGGCGTCGACCTTCGCGGCCCGGTGGGCACGACCGTGACGCTCCTGCCGCTGCGCGGCGACGCGAAGGGCGTGCGCACCGTCGGGCTGCGCTATCCGCTCGCCGGCGACACGCTCCATTTCGGACGCTCGCGCGGTCTCTCCAACGTGGTCACCGCGCTACCGGCGTCGGTCTCGCTGGAGCACGGCGTCCTCCTGGTCATCGAAGGGGCGGTGGGAGGTGGTTGACATCGCGCAGGAGCCATTCTTCGGGGCGCGTTTCTCGCTCTATCCCATGACCGACCGCTACGTGCCGGTGATCCTCGATGCGATCGCCGGCCTTCGCGACACCGGCCTCGAGGTCGAGACGGACGACGTCTCCACGTTCATCGGCGGCGACCGCGAGCGCGTGTTCGGCGAGCTCGAGCGGGTCTTCGCCGCCGCCGCGCGGTCCGGCGAGCACGTCGTCATGACGCTGCTCCTCTCGCACGGCTGCCCGGGGGAGACGTTCTGCGAGGCGACCGGCGAAGTCCAGGCACCCGGCAGCGCTCGTCCGTCCGAGCGCAAGAGCGGCGTCGTGGTCAGCGCGCAGTGGTCGCTCTATCCGCTCGGCGTACCGCGGTACATGGACGTCATCTACCGCGAGATCGCCCGCACGAAGACCGCCGGCGTCTTCGGCCGCGGGGCGCACTTCGTCTCGGCCCTTCACGGTGATCTCGCCAATGTGCTCGGCGCGATACGCGCATCCTTCGACGCCGCCTGCGCGGACGTCGGTCATGTCGTCGCACACGCGACCATCTCCGCGAATTCACCGACCGGGAGGTCCACGTGAACCGTTCGCTCAGCTTCCCGCGCATCGTCGCCATCGGCGGCGCGCTCCTCGCACTCGTCGCGTTCTTCCTGCCCTGGGCGACCTATGCCCAGCGCAGCTTCTCCGGCGCCGAGCTCGTCTCCGCGCTCGGACCCGCGCTCGCCGCGGTCAAGGCTGGCGGCATCAAGGGCCTCGACATCGGCCTCATCGTGGCCATCCCGCTCGCGGCGCTTGTCGCCGGCACGCTCGTGCTGCTGTCAGCGCGCGATGCGGCGATCGAAGGCCGGTACCGCTTCTGGGCCGCGGCCGCGGCCACCGCCGGGCTCGCGTTCGCGCTGCTGTTCCTCGGAAGCGCCGTCCTCGCCGGCACGCCGGGCATCGACTTCGCACCGGCGGCGGTGCGCACCGACAACGCGGTGAGGGTCACCGTCGCGAAGGCGCTCGGTGCGGGCGACTTCGTCGGCATCGGCATCGGTGTGTACCTCGCGATCCTGGGATTCGCCGCGACCGTCGTCGGCGCGATCCTCGGACGACCCGCTGAAGAGCGCTCGGCCTGGCGGACGCAGGACTTCGTGCTGCTCGCGATCCTCGCAGTCGTATTCGGCACGATCTACTGGGCCTGGCTCCAACCGTACCTCTGGATCGAGGGTGTCGCAGCGCAGTTCGGCAGCGAGATCTTCTTCGCGGTCTGGTTCATCAGCGGTTTGCTTGGCGGCTACATCATCCGCCGCCCGGGCGCCGCGTTCCTTGCCGAGACCCTCGCGGCCTTCTGCGAGATCCTTCTCGGCGCGCCGGCCGGTCCGATCCTCATCGTGACCGGGTTCATGCAGGCGCTCGGCCCGGAGATCGTGTTCGCGGCGACCGGCTACCGGCGCTGGGGCTGGAGCACGATGGTCATCGCCGGCGTCGCCGCGGCCCTCATCGCACTGCCGTGGAACTGGCTGCGTCTCGGCTACTTCGCGCTCGATCCCGCGCTCCTTCTTGGCCTGCTCGTCGCCCGCATCCTGGCGGGCGGCCTTGCCGGCACCGCGGCGAAGGTCATCGGCGATCTGCTCGCCGCGACCGGCTCGCTCAACTACTTCGCGCTGGGTCGGGAGAAGGTGCGGGAGGTCTGACCTCCTTCGCGAGCGTCCGGTCGCTCACCGTTCGGCACATCGGACGGAAGCGACCGGCGCTCCGTGACCTCGATCTCGATTGGAACGAAGGCGAGCGGCTGCTGCTGCTCGGCCCGAGCGGCTCGGGCAAGAGCACGCTCGCGCTCTGTCTCGACGGGATCATCCCCCACGGCGTCGACGCGCACTGGGAATCCGGCTCGGTCACCGTCGACGGCAACGACACGCGGACCGCGGGGCTCGCGCGGCTCGCGTCGACCGTCGGCGTCCTCTTCCAGGATCCGGAGGCGCAGCTCGTGATGCTCGAGACCGATGACGAGATCGCCTTCGGCCTCGAGAACCTCGGGATCGCGCGCGAGGAGATGCGCGTGCGCGTGCGCGAGGCGCGCGCCGCGACGGGTCTTGATGGAGGTACGCCGCGGCAGCTCGATCGGCTCTCCGGAGGCACGAAGCAGCGCGTGACGCTCGCGGCGCTGCTCGCGATGCGCCCGCGCGGGCTCGTGCTCGACGAGCCGACCGCGAATCTGGATCCCGCCGGCGCGCGCGAGATCATCGCCGCGTATGAACGTCTCTGCGCGACGCGCGAACGCTCGCTGCTTCTGATCGAGCACCGGCTCGACCTCGTCCTCCGGCTCATCGATCGCGTCGCGGTGCTCGGCGACGATGGCGCCATCGCGCTCGAGGGCGACCCCGAGAGCGTCTTCATGACGGAGGCCGACCGCCTCGACGCGCTCGGCGTATGGCGGCCCGAGCTCGCGCAGCTCGCGCAGGCGCTGGGCAGCCGTTCGTTGCCGCGCGACGTGGCGGCGGCCGCCGCACTCATCCGCGAGCGGTGGCAAAACACCGCATACCGTGCGCCGACGGAGGGAGCTGCTGGGTATCGCCGCGGGACCGCCCTCCTGGCGGCGCGCGACATCCGCCACCGCTATCGCGGCGCCGACCGCGACGCGCTGGCCGGCGTCTCGCTCGAGCTCGATGCGGGAAGCTTCACCGCGATCGTCGGCGCGAACGGTGCGGGAAAGAGCACGCTCGGTCTTGTTCTCGCCGGCGCGCTCCGTCCGACGGCGGGCGCGACGACCATCGCGGGTCAGCCCGTCGCCCAGAGCGCCGCGGCGGGACGCATCGCCTATGTCTTCCAGTACCCGGAGCGTGGGTTCCTCTGTGCGACGGTGCGGGAAGAGCTCGCGTACGCGGCGCGCGCCCGCGGACCCGCCGCCCCGGCGCGCGACGTCGACGCGATGCTCGAGCGCTTCGGACTTGTCGCCCTGGCGCAAGCGAATCCGCACGCGCTCTCCCACGGGGAGAAGCGCCGGCTCTCGGTCGCGAGCGCGCTCCTGGGGCGGCCCGATGCGCTGATCCTCGACGAGCCGACCTTCGGCCAGGATCAGCGTCACACGCGGACGCTACTCGCGCTCCTCGACGACGAGCGGCGGGCCGGTCGGCTCGCGGTCGTGATCACGCACGACCTCTCCCTCGTCGCCGACCACGCCGATCGGGTCATCGCCCTTGACGCGGGACGTATCGCCTTCGACGGATCGCCGGCCGAGCTGTTCTCGCGCACGGACCTCCTGAGCAGATGCGGCTTGGCCCGTCCACCGGTCGCGGAGGCGTTCGCCGTCGCACGGTCTTCGCGGCCCGACCTGCCCCCGATCATCGGGCTCGCACAAGCACGCGCGGTCCTGACGGCGGTCCCGGCGCGACGGCCATGAGCACGCTCCTCGCGGAACGAGACCCGACCGTGAAGCTGGCCGTCGTGTTCGCGCTTTCGCTGCTGCTCGTCCTGGTGATCGACCCGATCACCCCGGCGCTGTTCCTTGCGCTCGCCGTCGCCGCCGCGACCCTGCTCGGCGGAGTGCGGCCCGCGACGGTGGGCCGTGCCCTCGTGCCACTCGGGCTGGTGGCGATCGGTTTCGTATGGACGAACGCGATCTTCGCCGTGAGCCACGAGCCGGCGACGTGGACGTTCGGGCCGATCCGAGCAAGCGAGGCCGGCCTGCGCTTCGGGCTCGCCATCGCGCTTCGCGGCCTGGCGATCGGCGTGCTCTCGCTGACGTTCGTCTGGACGACCGACCCGACCGCGCTCGTCGTCAGCCTTGTCAGGCACGCGCGGCTTCCGTTCCGGATCGGGTACCCGCTCCTCGCGGGGTACCGCTTCGTCCCCTATCTCGCGGACGAGTTCGCGCAGATCCAGCTCGCGCGGCGCGTGCGCGGCGAGAGCGCGGCGCGCACGCCGGCCGCCGTCGCGCGCCGCGCCGTTGGTGAGCTCGTGACGCTGCTCGCGGACGCGGTCCGTCGCGCGACGCGTATCGCCATCGCGATGGACGCGCGTGCCTTCGCCGCGGCACGCACGCGAACGTATTACCGGGAGACGAAGATCACGCGCGCCGACGCGGTCTTCGCGGCGACATCGCTCGCATTCGCCTTCCTCATCCTCTTCGCGTCCGCGGCGGGAGGATGGCTGCGCATCTGGGACGGTCGCTTCGCCGCGTAGCCCTACGCCGCGCGGGTCACCACACCGAGCGCCCGCAGTCGGGCGAACAGGAGAGCCGGCTCGACCTGCGCATCCGGCAACACGACACCGGCGGCGGGCGTCGCGCCACGCGCCAACGACTCCGCCACGATGACCGCGGGCTCGACCGCGATGAGGTAGCTGCGCCGCGGCGCGCTGAGCGTGAACGCGGCCTCGCGCGAGGCATCGCGCACGGCGACCGCGAACACGCCGTCGTGACGCCCGAGCGGCCCCGGACCGATGCGCAATGCGATCGTCCGCCCAAGGGCCGCGAGCGGCGGAACGCGCGCGGCGAGCGAGAGCCCGGTACGGCCGAGCGGGAGGTTCGGGTCGACCCAGAATTCGGCTCGGCGCAGGCTCGGCCACGCCCGCGGCAGGAGGACCGCGGCTGCGCTCTCGACCAGACCGCCGGCACGGCGGGAGCCAGGAAAGTGTCGCGACTCGCGGAAGCCGACCGCAGTAACGAGCCGTCCTCCCCTGAACGTCCTGATGTCTTGGCCAAGCGATGCGACGAAAGCGCGCACCGTCGCCGGGCTCGCGGTCTCCGCGCTCGCCGGGGCCAGGAACAGATCGACGCTCTCGGGCGAGCCCATCCCAGCGGCACGGACACACGCACCCGCGACCGCGGCCACCGCGCTGCACGAGGGGAAGAGCCGGACACCCCGCGTGCGCGCGCGATCGTCGAGGGCCAGCACGGATTCGCTCCAGACGAGCGAATCCGCGAGATCGATGACGTCGCAGCCACGCTGGAGTGCGGCGCGCGCGAGGCGCGTCGTGCGCGACGCGAACGGGCCGGCCGTGTCGACGACGATGTCGCCGGGACGCAGGACCGCGCGCAACGAGGCCTCGTCCTCGGCGTCGAGCCGTACCGTCGCGCCGGCACCGCTGCGCGACGCGACGACCGCAGCGATCCCGACGGACTCCAGGCGCGACACAACAAGGCCGCCGAAGAAGCCAGCGCCGACCACCAGGACGCGTCTCATGCGCTCGGCAGTGCTCCTGATCGGAAGCGCCACCACAGCCACACGCACCAGGGGCAGAAGAACGTGAAGAGCAGGACGGAGGCGATCGCGGTGACGAGGGGCACGGAGATGATCGCGCCGAGGCTGAGCATGAGACCGGCCGACCACATGAACGCGGCGTACGCGCGGCCCTGTGGTCCGAGGGGCGTCGCGAACGTGAGCCGGATCCCGGCGATGGTGTAAAGGCCGTTTGCGATCGCGCCGGTGAGGAAGAACGCGAGCGGCGCGACGGTCGCGTACGCATCCGCGCCCGCGAGTATGAGCATCGCTTCCGCGCTCAGGTCCGCGATGATGCCGATCGCGGCGAGGACGATCGCGCCACGTGGCCCATTCACGCGAGCGCGCCACCAGGCGTAGCACCAGAGCAGCGTGACCGCCGCGAGCATCCACGTGACCCAGCCGGCGCGCCACAGCACGAGGTGCTCACGGATGTACCGCTCGCGCTCGGCCACATCGGCGACGAGCGGCGTCCCCGGCGCGAGCAGGAGCGCGAGCACCGCGGCCGCGATGAGGTTCGCCGCCGCGCACGCGAGTGGCGCCACCGCCGCCGACTCTAACGCGATACTTGCGAGATGCCGCGCGCCCGTGTCACTCGCGCAGCCGCGATCGTCGCCGGACTCGTTCTCGTGTTCGGAGGCTGGTACCTCGGGTCGCCGCTGTTCATACGAACGACGGCGAACGAAGTGCTCCCGACAGCCGCCGTGGCCGCGCCGACAGCGTCAGCGACCCCTGGAGCCACGGCCGGAGGCGCGACCGCGACACCGGCGTGCACCTCGGCCACGAGCCTCTCGCGCCGCGGCCAGCTCCAGTACGTCGACGCACTTCACAACGGCAAGGGGGCTGTCGTCATGGGCGTCAGCTCGCTCTTGCGCTGCGGCGTGGTGGGCGACGCGTACTTCCTGCGCTTCGAGGACGTCGCGATCACCAACGCACCGGACGTCCATGTCTACCTGTCGAAGGACACGGGTGGGAAGTGGAACGAGGCCACGAGCAAGTACCTCGGGCCGCTCAAGGCCACGAACGGCTCCTTCAATTACGACGTCGCTCCGATCGATGCCGGCACGTACAAGAGCGTGATCGTGTGGTGTCGCGCGTTCAGCGTGCTCGTGACCTGGGCGGACCTGGACCCGGTCTAACCCAGCCGGTACCCGACGCCGCGCACGTTGACGAGGTCGGGCGCTCCGGCGGCGACGAGCTTGGATCGCAGGCGCGCGAGGTGCGCCTTCAGCCATTCCGGATCGGGGTCTCGCTCCTCGGGCCAGCCGGCGCGCAGCAACGAACGCCGGTCGACGACCTCGCCCGGGCGAGCCGCCAGGGCGGCGAGAAGACGGAACTCGGTCGGCGTCAGGTCGAGCGGCTCGTTGTTCACGGACGCGCGATGCGCGCGCGCGTCGACCGAGAGCCGGCCCACAAGCGATGCCGCATCCGCGCGCACCGGTGACGGCGCGCGCCGCAGCAGCGCGCGGACCCGCGCCGAGAGCTCCTTCTTGCTGAAGGGCTTCTCGAGATAGTCGTCCGCGCCGAGATCGAGGAGCCGAGCCCGCTCCTCGCTCCCGCG
>WNFC01002492.1_pt1 | contig 19812 bp, 19 predicted proteins | sample 5400541 | NCBI WGS metagenome assembly WNFC01 (sample SAMN13153342, study PRJNA577476) | soil metagenome | isolation source: 120 cm saprolite under Douglas fir tree site 2 hole 2 replicate 1 | place: USA:California | collected 2015-04-18 | reverse complement strand
GAGCCGCGAGGCGTAGACGAGGAGGTCGAGACCGTCGAGGTTTTTCGCGGCGACGTCGTCCCAGCGCGAGCGCATGGCGACACGATACCCGAATCGCCCCCGTGGTACAACCGACCCATGGCTGAGCCTGGGCCGCTTCCGCGCGAGGTGGAAGCCTACTATGCCAAGGGCATCGAAGTCGGCCGTCTCTTCCGCGGCCACGGCACGATCGAGCTCGCCCGCACGCAGGAAATCATCCTGCGTCACCTGCTGCCGCCTCCCGGTTCCGTCCTCGACGTGGGGGGCGGCACCGGTGTGTACGCCTGCTGGCTCGCCTCTCGCGGCTATCGCGTCACGCTCGTCGATGCCTCGCCGCTCCACGTCGAGGAGGCGCGTGCGGCGTCGGCCCGCCAGCTGGAGACCCCGCTGGCCGGGTGCCGCCTGGGCGATGCGCGGCGGCTGGAAGAACGAGACGCGAGCGTGCAAACGGTGCTGCTTCTGGGGCCGCTCTATCACCTGATCGACCGCCGCGATCGGATGCAGGCCCTGATGGAGGCGCTGCGGGTGCTCGAGCCGGGTGGCTTCCTCTTCGCGGCAGCGGTGGGGCGCTACGCCTCGCTGCTGTCAGGCGTGGCCGAAAACCTGCTGGGTGATCCCGACTTCTCCGCCATCGTGGCGCGCGACCTGCGCGACGGCCAGCACCGAAATCCCACGGATAAGGAATACTTCACGACGGCCTTCTTCCACCGGCCCGAGGAGCTCCAGGCCGAGGTGCAGGAGGCCGGCTTCGACCTGGCCGAGCTGCTGGGAGTGGAGGGGCCGGCGTGGCTCCTGCCCGACCTCGAACAACGCTGGGCCGACCCGCTGGAACGAGAGCGCCTGCTTCAGGCCGCGCGAGCGGTGGAGCGGGAGCCCGCGCTCTTGGGGCTACCTCCGCACCTGCTCGCAGTCGGCCGAAAGCCCGCCTGAGCTTCGCTCCATTCTTATGGCACCACACCCGTCAGCTCGGTCACCTCGCTGCTGTTCGCGTGTTCAGTCCTTTCTCGGTGGGAAAGTCACAGACCGAGCATACCCTTCTTCAGATCGTCGGTGGGCGGCTTCGGCCCGAAGTCCTTGCCCTCGCAGCTACGGTAGAGTGCAGCTCCAAACAGCCGTCCTGAGCCGCCGGCACGTTGCGGTTGACACCTTGCCCCCGCGCAGTTTACCGTCCGGTCACGGGGGCGGGAGGTCCCCGGAACATGTCGAGCACTTACCGTTACCAGATTCCGGTCGAGCAGACCCAGTGGAAGTTCGAGGGCCAGAGCGAGACCATCCTGACCTGGGAGTACGAGGACGGGCGCTCGAAGCTCCTGGCCCTCTACGACAAGGGCAAGAAGCAGCAGTGGGACGCCGCGACGCGCATCGACTGGTCACAGGACCTCGACCCCGAGAACCCGATGATGCTCGACGACCGGGCCGTGCAGATCTGGGGCTCGCCCGTGTGGGAGCGGCTCACGGACAAGGAGCGGGTCCGCGTCCGCCACCACCTCCAGGCCCAGACGCTCTCGCAGTTCATGCACGGCGAGCAGGGCGCGCTCATCGCCACCGCCAAGATCGTCCAGACGGTGCCGGGCGTCGACGCCAAGTTCTACGCGGCGACCCAGGTCATGGACGAGGCCCGCCACGTCGAAGCGTACGCGCGGCTCCTCCACGAGAAGTTCGAGCTCGCCTACCCGATCACGCCCGGTCTCAAGACCCTCCTCGAGCAGACGATCAGCGACCGCCGCTGGGACATGACCTACCTCGGCATGCAGATCCTGATCGAGGGCCTGGCGCTGGCAGCCTTCCAGCGCATCCGCGACACGGCGAAGAACCCCCTGGCGGCCGCCGTCAACGCCTACGTCATGCAAGACGAGGCGCGTCACGTCGCCTTCGGGCGCCTGGCGCTCCGCGACTATTACCCGCAGCTCTCCGACACGGAGCGCGACGAGCGCGAGGAGTTCGTGGTCGAAGCGTGCTACCACATGCGCGACCGCTTCAATCAGCGCGAGGTGTGGGAGACCCTCGGCCTGCCCGTCGAGGAATGCATCCAGGCGACGCTGCAGTCGGACCAGATGAAGCAGTTCCGGACGCGCCTCTTCACCCGCATCGTGCCGACGGTCAAGGACATCGGCCTATGGGGTCAGCGCGTCCAGAAGGCCTACGCCGACATGGGCGTGCTGGACTTCGCCACCATCGACGCCGAGGCGCTGCTGGACAACGACGCCAAGGTCGCCGAGGAGTTCGACGCCCGCCGTGTCCGCTGAGGACCGGCGTCCTTCAGATTAAGGTAACCCGATGAGCGCTTGCGCGAAGAGGCCATGGCATCAGACCGGCGTCCTTCAGAATAAGGCAACCCGATGAGCGCTTGCGCGAAGAGGCCACGGCATCAGACCGGCGTCCTTCAGATTAAGGCAATCAAATGAAGGGCCTGATCATGGACTACCCGCTGACGCTCACCCAGCTCTTCGAGCGGTCGCGGAAGATCTTTCACCGGAAGACGATGGCCACGCGGGTGCCCGGCGCGGGACTCCAGCGCTACACCTACGCAGACTACGCCGATCGCGTCTGCCGGCTCTCGGCGGCGCTCGCGCGCCTCGGCCTCCAGAAGGGCGACCGGGTGGGCACCTTCGCGTGGAACTCCCACCGGCACATGGAAGTCTACTTCGCCGCGCCCTTGATGGGCATGGTGCTGCACACCGTCAACATCAGGCTCTCGCCCCAGGACCTGACCTACATCATCAACCACGCCGAGGACCGCGTGCTGATCGTGGACGCGAGCCTCTGGCATCTCCTCGAGCCCATCCGCAAGGACCTCAAGAGCGTCAAGCACTTCATCGTCATGAAGGACTCGCCGGCGGCCGAGATCCCCGCGGGGGCGCTCGACTACGAGGCGCTGGTGGCCGACGTGAAGCCCGTCGACGAGTGGCCGAAGCTCGCCGAGACCGACGCCGCCGGGATGTGCTACACCTCCGGCACTACGGGACATCCCAAGGGCGTGGTCTATACCCACCGGGGCGTGTACCTTCACTGCTTCGCCTCGTCCACGGTGGACGTGCTCGGCATCTGCGAGCGGGACGTCATCCTGCACATCGTGCCGATGTTCCACGCCAACGCCTGGTGCGTGCCTTTCGCCGGCGTGATGAACGGCTCCACCCAGATCTTCGGCGGCCCCAACCCCCAGCCGCGCGACATCATCGAGATCGTCCACAATGAGCGTGTCACGCTGGTCGGCGCCGTGCCGACGGTGTGGGTCGCCGTGCAGGCCATCCTCGAGAAGGAGCCGCACTGGGACATCTCGTCCATCCGCTGCATTCCCATCGGCGGCTCGGCGGCCCCCAAGAGCCTCATCGAGCTCTTCGACAAGAAGTACGGCGCGTACATGCTCCACGCCTGGGGCATGACGGAGATGTCGCCGCTGGGGACGGTGTGTCGCCCGCGCTCCTACGCGGACAGTCTCTCTGACGAGGAGCGCTACAACATCCGCGCCAAGCAGGGCGCCATCGTGGCGGGCGTGGACATGCGGATTGTGGACGATGCCGGCAAGGTCCAGCCGTGGGACGGCAAGAGCGTGGGCGAGATCCAGGTGCGCGGGCCGTGGATCACCAGCGGCTACTACAACAACCCCGCCGGCGCCGCCCAGTTCACCGAGGACGGCTGGTTCCGCACCGGCGACGTGGCCGCCATCGACCCGGAGGGCTACGTCCAGATCACCGACCGGACCAAGGACCTGATCAAATCGGGCGGCGAGTGGATCTCGAGCGTGGACATGGAGACAACCATCATGGACCACCCCAAGGTGCTCGAGGCGGCCGTGATCGCCGTGCCGCACCCGCAATGGCAGGAGCGGCCGCTCGCCTGCGTCGTGCCCAAGCCCGAGTTCAAGGATCAGCTCAGCGCCAAGGAGATCATGGAACACCTGAAGCCTCTCGTCGCCAAGTGGTGGCTGCCCGACGAGGTCATCTTCATCGACGCCGTCCCGAAGACCTCTGTCGGCAAGTTCGACAAGAAGGTCCTCCGCGAGCGCTTCAAGAACTGGAAGCCGAAGGCCTAGCTCCGCGCGCAATCCGATCGACCCCCTCCGCTCGTAGTTAAGAGTCTGGCGCCGCCTTTGCCTGCACCGCCTCCCTTCCACCGGCAATCCATCTGCGTCCGCCCGCCGTAGAGATCGGTGAGTGGCGAGACCGCCACCGGGGAGGCAGCGATGGACACGATCCGGAAGTGGAGAAAGAGGATGGCCGCGGCGGTGCTCGCCCTGGGCGTGGTCGCCCTCGCGGCGCCCGCGGGCTCGCAGCAGGGCGTGACTATACAGACCTTCCAGTTCAAGCCCACGCCCGTCGAGGTGCCCGCGGGGACCAAGGTCAGCTTCACCAACCAGGATGACATCACGCACATCGTGACCTCGGGCACTCCCGAGAGCCCCGACGGCAAGTTCAGCCAGAAGCTCGAGGGGAAGGGTGCGGTCGCCACCTTCGAGCTGAGCCAACCCGGTGTCTATCCGTACTTCTGCGAAAGACACCGGTCGATGCGCGGCGAGATCCGCGTCAGGTAACCCTTTCACCCGGAGGAGAGAGCCATGAAGCGTGTATTCGTCAGTCTAGTCGGAGCGGTGGCAGCAGCAGCCCTCTTTGCCCTGAACATGGGCGCGGCCCTCGCGCCGGCCGAGGCGCAGCAGGGTCATGCCATGACCGCGATGGCCACGTCCACGACCAAGGCATCGGGGCTCCGATCGACGCTCAACACACTCTTCCAGGAGCACATCTACCTCGCCGCGGCCGCCACGGGTGCCGCGCTCGGAGGCCGCGAGGCCGAGTTCAAGGCGGCGGCGGCCGCGCTCGATGCCAACTCGGTGTCGATCTCCAAGGCCATTGGTAGCGTCTACGGCCAGGGGGCCGAGGACGCCTTCCTGCCGTTGTGGCGGAAGCACATCGGTATGGTCGTCGACTACACGGTTGGCGTCGCCGCCAACGACAAGGCCAAGCAGGACAAGGCCGTGGCCGATCTCATCGGCTATACGCAGGACTTCGGGGCGTTTCTCCAGTCAGCCAACCCGAATCTGCCCAAGAGCGTGGTGGCCGATCTGGTCAAGCATCACGTGGTGACGCTCAAGGAGGTCATCGACGCCCAGGCCTCCAAGGACCAGGCGAAGACCTACACGGCGATGCGCACCGCGGCGGGCCACATGCAGATGATCGCCGATCCGCTGGCGGAGGCCATCGTCAAGCAATTCCCCGACAAATTCGGCGGCTAGTCGCCGGCCCGCGCTCCCGCTTCCCGACGGCTCGGGAAGCGGGAGCGCGGATCCCCGCCTTCACCCGAGTCAGACCTTGCCGTCGAGCTCGGCGACCGCCCGCTCCGCGATGGCGGTGTCCACCAGGTCCTCGTAGCGGTGGGTCTTGGTGATGAAGCCGCCTGATTTCAGGATGTCCTGGAGGTAGTCGAAGCCGGGGCGTCGGAGGATGGGATCGCGGGCCCAGGTGCCCTGCCTCGCGAAGCGCTCGACGGCACGCTCGAGGATCACGCGCTCGATGTCAGGAAAATCGGGCGCGATCACTTCTGCGATCGCCCTGCCGTCGTGCCCCGCCAGCCAGCGCTGCGTCCGGTAGAGCGCGCGCGTGAAACGGAGCACCGTGTCCGGCTCACGGCGCAGGAAGTCCGGCGTGGTCATGTAGGACGTGAACGGCACCGGCCCCGTCGCCTCACCCATGGACGCGACGAGATGGGCTTTGCCGCCTGCCAGCAGCTGCTCGACGATGGGCTGCGTCTGCTCGAAGAAGTCGCCGTGACCGGCGCGGAAGGCCGCGAGCGCCTCCGCCACGGGACGGTCACGCTCGATGCGCACGGTGGCCGGATCCACCCCGTTCCGCCTCAGCACGGTGAGCATGCACTGCCACGGCGTGGGCGCCTCCGCGAAAGAGATGATGGTCTTGCCGGCGAGGTCGGGCCAGCGGAACCCGGGCCACCGCTTGCGCCCGAGGAGAAAGAACCCGTTCCGGCTGGAGACCTCTGCGAAGTGCGGAAGGACACGGCCGTCGCGGTCGGCCACGTCGAAGCTCCGCATGAGCCCGCTCAGCGTGATCTCGATGCTCCCGTCGAGCAGGGCCTCCACCGCGCTCTTCCCGAAGGCGGCCGCCGGCTGCCACCGGACGTCGAGCCCCTCCTCTCGAAAGTGCCCGAGCGCCGCTCCCGCCGCCAGCGGCGCGTAGAAGGGCGTGAAGAACGGCATCAGCACGGTCAACGGACGCAGCGTCATGGTTGGTCTCGCAGGTGGTCGGAGTATAGCAGGGGGTCGCTAGTGCAGAGGATTCTTGGTGTGACCCGGCGCTCCCCCTATACTGGAGCGCGAAGGAGGACGGCGCATGGGCTGGCTCGATCGCTTCCCCGGACGCAAGCCCCAGGGCGACTCCAAGGCCGATCCCGCCGCGCTCGCGCACGTCTCTCCCGGCGACACGGTCGAGGCCGGCGGCGAAACCTGGAACGTGACGGCGGTGCTCTTCTACCACGACGCGTCCAGCGAGTGGCCGGTGGTCAAGGTCGAGCGTGGTGTCGACGCCGCGTGGCTCGCCCTCGAAGACGGCAAGATCGTCCGCTACGACCACATCGACGTGCCGGTGGGACCCGACGGCCGCGCCAGCTGGAACGGGCGTTCTTACGCGCGGGCGGAGATGGGCAACGCGACGGTCTCGCGCGTGTTGGGCTCGATCGACGTCGCCCCCGGCGATACGCTCTCCTACCAGGTGCTGCGTGCGGACAGCGACCCGCGCGGGTGGCTCTCGGTCGAGGTGTGGCCGAGCGGCTTCGTGGACGTGTCGGTCGGACGCTTCTGGCCCATTGACCGCATCGTCAACGGGAAGGAGAAAGATCGATGAGCCTCGTGATGGGCTACGGCATCGCCGTGGGCTGGGCCATCGCCTTTCTCGCGCTCGCCTTCGTCGTCCGGTGGGTCTTCGGCCAGCTCAATTTCTTTTCTCTCCGCTCAGCGTCGGACAGGAAGGACGCGGCGGTGGGCCACGTGCTCCGGGGCCTCTACATCGCCCTCGGCATCATCTCGCTGGCGGCCATCCAGTCCACGCGCAGCCTGGGCTGGGCGTTGACCGACACGATCATCAGCATGGCGCTCGTGCTCGTCTTCTTCAAAGTCTACGACTGGATCGACCCGCGCGATTTCTCGGCCGAGCTCCAGACGGACAACCTCATGCTCGGCATGGAGCTCGAAGGGCTCTTCATCGTGCTGGCCGCCGTCATGGTCGGCGCGATGAACTTCCTGGGTGGTTGATGGCGGGCGCCCCGGCGTTCCCGGCCCTCTCCGAGGCGTGCGTGCTCGGGGCCATGCTCGCCTGGCGCCGCGGCGTCGGCGCCCTCGAGCCCTGGTTCCGCGCGACCCCTTTCGCCGCCGCGCTCCACCATCGCGAGCGCCGCCCTCGCACCCGGACACGAACCTCGGCGCCCGCGTCCCCCGCGTCGGTGGACAGGCTGCTTCGCTCGCTGCCCGCACCCGACCCGCGCGCCCTCTGGATCTTCGACCTGCCCGGTCCGCTCGCCCTCTGGCTCGCCTATGGGCTGCGGCGCCGCTTCGGCCTGGCCTCCGCCCTCGCGTGGAACGGCTGGTACGACCCGCGTGGAGTCCTCGACGGCAACGAGGAGATCCCGCTCCTCCTCGCGATGGGACGCAAGCTCGCGCGCCTTCCCGCACGACGCGGCGGCTGCCTGGTCTTCGACAGCGGGCGCCACGCTTCGATGAAGGCCGGAGCCCTCGACAACCGTTACGCGCTGGGCGAAGAGGACGCGCCGAGCGTCGAGTACCTGGGCGAGATGGGGATTCGCCGCGTGCGGGCGTGGACCTGGGACGCCCCCGGGGACGATCTCTCCGCCTACCTCGGATATCTCCGCACGCGACTGCCCGTCACGGTGACGGCCCCCATTTCGGTGACATCCAGAGTCGCGAGCCGTGGCTGAGAACAAGCGCCTGGCGCTCCATATCACCGCGGGCATCCTCGCGGCCTCGGCGCTGGCCGGGTGCGACTCGAGCCCGCAGTCGGCGAAGGCGCCCGACTGCCCGCCGCGGGCGACCGCGCCGGGTTCGGCGGGCTGGGATGACCCCAACGGATGCTGGGAGCGCCGGCCGGACGGCAGGACGTACTACCGCACGGGCTTCGGCGGCAACTACTATTACTACGCGGAACCGCCGTCCTACTCGCGCTACTCGAGCCAGGGCGGACGTTGGTCCAGCGCATCGGCTTCGGGCGGCTACCATGGCGCGCCCAGCGCCGCCGCCTGAGCCGCGGCTGGGCGACGCGACCCGACGGCTCGCCGATCATCTCCTCCTCCGCTGGTGCCAGCAGAGCGGGCCGGGCGAGGCCCGCGTGGCCGCGCCGGCGCCGCTCGCCATCGATCCCGCGCTGGCCTCCAGTCTCCGCTCCTCGGCCGTCGCCCTCGACAGGCTGCTGAGGCGTTTCGCGGACGGCCTGCTCGCGCGCGACGAGGCACTCGCGGACTTTGCCCTTCCCGAATTCCCGCTCGCCAAGGATGTGTACGCCCGAGGCCCGCTCGGCGCGCCCTTCTTCTGGGGACGCTTCGACATGTTCGAGCGCGCGGGCGGCGGTCTCGCCGCGCTCGAGTACAACTGCGACAAGCCGGCCGGCCAGCGCGAGATCTGGGCATCGGAAGAGCTCGGGCCCGCGCGCGGCAACCCGAATCGCGGAGCGCGCGCCTGCTTCCGCCGTGAGCTCGCGGAAGCGTGGCGTCGGCACGCGGGACGCGCGCGGGGACGCCCTCGCCTCGCGATCCTGTGCGATCCGGCTCATCGAGAGGAGTTCAGGCTGGCCTATCTCTTCGGCGTAGAGGCGCGCGCGCTCGGATGGGAGTGGGACGTGGTGGATCCCCTCACGCTGACCGTCGAGGACGGCCGCGCCGTCGCCTACGGCACGCCGGTGGACGTCGTGCTCCGTCACTATCCGGCCGAGTACCTCCACGAGCTGCCGGCAGCACGAGGACTCCTCGACGCGCGCGTCCTCTGGCTCAACGATCCGTGCGCCGTCGTGGCCCAGGCCAAGAGCGCGTTCGCCGCGCTGTGGGCGCTCCTCCGCGGAGGCCACTGGCTCACGCGCGCCGAGGCCTCGCTGGTGGAGCGGCTCGTGCCGCCGACGGCGCTGGTGTCGCAGGAGGGCTGGCTCGATCGCGCGCGGGCGCGCCCAGAGGACTGGGTGCTCAAGCCGGTGCTGGGGCGCTATTCGGAACGCGTCGCGGCGGGGGCGCTCGCTTCTCCCGGCGAATGGCAGGCGGCGCTCGCCGCCGCCGCCGCGAGCCCCCGCGAGTGGATAGTCCAGGCCTTCGTGCCGCCGCGCCGACGCTGGCTGCCATCCGTCGACGGCGGGCGTCCGGGCTACGTCAATTGGGGCGTCTACCTGGCGGGAGGCCAGCCGGCGGGAATCTGCCCGCGATGCCAGCCCACGCCGCTCACCGACGAGAGCACGGTGTGGTGGTCGCCGCTCATCATCCGCCGCGAGCGCGCCGACAAGCCCGCGATGCTCGACTCCGCGCCCATGGAGACGCGCGGCAGCGATGTGGGCACGGCGTGGCGCGCGATCGCGGATCGCCATGCACTCCGCGGCTACACCAATACGTGGACGGACGGGCTCGCCAACTTCACGCTGGCCGCGATCGGGCTCGCGCCGGGCGCGTACGACGAGCTCAGCCACGCATCGCTCGTGCTCGGCCGCGCGGTCGGGCGCGTGCTCGCGCACCTCCGCGGCCGTCCCGAGCTCCTCGGTATTCTCGGGATCCCGGAGACGCTGGCGCCTCTCTGCGCGACCATCGCCGTCGAGCAGGATTGGAGCTTCCTCTCGCGCTTCGACTGGGCGTGGACGGCGGACGGCCGCTGGAAGCTCCTCGAGATCAACAGCGACACGCCGGCGGGGCTCTGGGAGACGGGCTCGATCGAGGGTGACGTCGCGCGGCTCCATGCGGCCGCGGCGCCGCTGTCAGCCGGCTTCTGGCCGGCGCTGGCCTCGAGCTGGAAACGCTGGGTCGAGCGATCACTCGGCGACGGCGCGGCGGACTGTCCGCTCAACGTGGGACTCGTCGGCGCCCTCGGCTCTCCCGAAGATGCCGACCAGCTCCGCGCGCATGCTCGCGCGGCGCGGGAAGCCTTGCCCCGTGCGAGCCTCCAGCTCGCGACACCGGAGGATCTCGCCGTCGGCGACGGACGAGTGCGCCTCGCCGGCCGGAGGCTCGACCTCCTCTTCCGCTACTATCCGCTCGACTGGCTCGCTGAGCCCCGCTGGGCTCCCCTCATCGATACCGCCGCGCGCGGCCAAGTCGGCCTGCTGCCGCCGGCGCAGGCGCTGATCCCTCAGAGCAAGGCTTTCTTGGCGCTCCTCTGGGAGCTCGAAGCTCAGGGATTTTTTCCCCCCGCCGAGGCCGCCGCCATCAAGCGTTACGTCGCACGTACCGCACTCGGCCCGGAACCCTTCGGCCGCAAGCCCTACGTCATCAAGCCCTATCTCGAGCGCGAGGGACTCGGCGTCCATTTCTCGAGCGACATCGCGCCGCAGGAGCGACGGCGGCTCGTGGAAGGTCCCGTGGTCTGCCAGGAGCGCCTCGACGTCTTCAAAGCGCGCGTGCCCGTGGCGACCGGCCACGGCTGGAAGTACGAATCGCGCCACCTGATCTTCGGCGTCTTCCTGGCTGGGAACGAGATCACGGGGGTCTACCCGCGGGCAGGCGCGCGCATCACCGGGCGCGAGGCGGTCTACGTGCCCGCGCTCCTCAGAGCGCTCCCAGCGCCTTCAGGATGACTTCGGGGGTGATCGGCTGTGACGTGACGCGCGCGCCGAAGGGGGCGAGCGCGTCGTTGACCGCGTTGAGCACGGCGCCGGGCGCTCCCGCGGTGCCCGCCTCGCCCGCGCCCTTGAAGCCGCCCTCGGCATAAGCCGTCGGCGTCTCCACGTGGCCGACGACGATCTCGGGCATCTCGGCGGCCATCGGGACCAGGTAGTCCATCATGGTGCCGGTCAGCAGTTGCCCCTGCTCGTCGTAGACCAGGTGCTCGTAGAGGGCCGCGCCGATGCCCTGGACGATGGCGCCGCGGAGCTGCTCGTCGACCAAACGCGGATTGATGACGCGGCCGCAGTCCTCCACGCACCAGTGCTTGAGGAGACGGACGAAGCCCGTCTCGACGTCCACCTCGAGGTGGGAGAGCTGGATACCGTTGGTGAAGGCGAAGCCCTGGTGGCGCGGCACGTAGTGGCGCGTCACCGTCAGCTCGGACTGGAAGTCCTTCGGCAGCGTGTCGGGTCGGAAGTAGGCGACCCGGCCCAGCTCCCCCAGCTCGAGCCTCACCTCGCCCGTCAGCAGATCCACGATCTTGCCGAGTCGGATGTCGAGATCCTCGGGCTCACACTGGAGAATGGCCGCCGCCACCTTGAGGATATTTCCCCGGATGGCCTTGCCCGTCTGGAGGGCCGCCTCGCCGCCGATGCCGGCGCCGCGCGAGGCCCAGGTCCCGCCGCCGTATGGCGAGACCATGGTGTCGCCGGTCAGCACGCGGACGTCCTCCATCGCCAGGCCCACCGCGCTCGCCACCACCTGCGCGATCATCGTGTCCGTCCCCTGCCCCTGCTCGGTCACGCCCGTCATGCAGGTGAGCTTGCCCGAGGGCTCGAGCTTGATCGTGCAGCCGTCCTGCGATGAGATGCGCGCGCCGCCCACGCCGTAGAAGGCCGGGCCCGGCGTCGTCAGCTCGATGAAGGCGCAGAGCCCCAGCCCGCGATGGATGCCCTGCTTGCGGAGCTGGTCGCGCTCGGCGCAGAGCGCCCGGTAGCCGGAGATCTCGAGGAGCTTGTCCAAGGCTTCCTCGTGCGACAGCCGCTCGAAGAAGTAGCCCGTCTGCGAGGTGTGGGGATACATCTCGGCCGTGACGTAGTTCTTCCGCCGGACGTCAACCGGATCGAGCCCGAGCCCGCGCGCGGCACGGTCCACCATGGCCTCCATGACCGCGAAGGCGATCGGATGGCCGACGGCGCGGTACTGGCACATGGGCGTCTTGTTCTGGAAGACCACTCGAAGGCTCGCGGCATAGTCGCGAAAGCGGTAGACGCCCGGCGTGAGCCGGATGGTCTGGTTGCCCTCGACGGCGCTCGTCCGCGGATAGACCGAGTAGGGGCCGATGCCCGTCAAATCGTCCACCCGCATGCCGAGGATGGTCCCGTCGCGCGTCACGGCCAGCTCGGCCTTCACGCGGTGCTCGCGCGCGTGGATATCGCTCACGAAGGACTCGAGCCGGTCGGCGGTGAACTTGACCGGCCGGCCCAGCATGACGCTCAGCGCGCATGTCGCCATCTCGTCCGGGTAGATGTGGACCTTGATGCCGAAGCTCCCGCCCACGTCCTTGCAGATGACGCGGACGTCCTGCTCGGGCAGCGCGAGGTGGCGCGCCAGGATGTCCTGCATCATGTTGGGCGCCTGGAAGGAGTGGTAGACGGTCAGCCGCCGCTCGGAGGGATCGAAGTCGGCCAGGATGGCGCGCGCCTCGAGAGTGACGCCCGTGTGCCGCCCCATGGTGAAGGTGTCGGTCAAAACGGCGTCCGCGCCTTTGAAGGCGGCCTCAACATCACCCGAGCTGAGCTCGAGTTTGAAGGTGAGATTGTCGCCGAGCTCCGGGTGGATCACCGGCGTCAACGGGTCGAGTGCGCGCTCGGGATCCGTCACGGCGGGCAGCGGCTCCCACTCGACGCGCACCCCCGATACGCCGTCTTCGGCGAGCGCGCGGCTCTCCGCCACCACGGCCGCGACGGGCTCGCCCTGCCACGAAGCCTTGCCGGTCGCGAGGGGGCGCTGCATCGCCGACTTCATCCCCTGGAAATGCGCGAGGGTGCCGACCCAGCCCGAGCAGACGGGCGCCATGTCCTCGCCAGTGACGACCGCGATCACTCCGGGCAACGCTCGCGCCTCAGCGGCGTCGATCGAGACGATGCGCGCATGCGCGTGGGGGCTCCGCACGAAGGCGACGTGGAGCATGCGCGGCAGCGTCACGTCATCGGTAAAAACGCCACGACCGGCCAGGAGTCTCTTCGTCTGCGGCCTGACCACGCTCTCGCCGATATAGCTTCGGCCCTTTTCGATCGCGGTCACGTGCGCCCCCGCGATTCTGCCGTCTTGCGGACGGCTTCGACGATGGCGTGGTACCCCGTGCAACGGCAATAGTTACCCGAGAGCGCCTCGCGGATTTCCTGCGAGCTCGCTCCCGGCTTCCGTGCGAGCAGGTCCTGCGCCGTCAGCAGCATCCCCGGGGTGCAGAAGCCGCACTGGAGCGCGTTCTCCTGAGCGAAGGCCTGCTGGAGGTCGAAGACTTCGCCAGTACCCGCCACGCCCTCGATGGTCTCGACGCGACTGCCGTCGCACTGGACGGCCAGCATGAGGCAGCCGCGTACGATGGCGCCGTCCACCCGCACGGTGCAGGCGCCGCAGACGCCGTGCTCGCAGCCCACGTGGGAACCCGTCAGCTCGAGGCCGTAGCGGAGAAAGTCCACGAGAGTCTGCCTCGGCTCCACGCGCCGGTTCACCGTCACGCCGTTGACGGTCACGGAGATCGGAATCGTCTCGTCCATGTCAGGCGGCGATGTGAGCGAGGACGCGTCCGAGCAGCACGCGTGAGAGGTGGCGTCTCAAGGCTCGGCTCGCGTGTACGTCGCCCTGAGGGTCGAGATCAGCGTCGAGAGCGCGGCCCGCCTCGGCAGACACATCGGCGTCAGGGCGGCAACCGAGGAGCGTGGCTTCGGCACGCTGAGCGCGAACAGGAGTCGGGCCGACGCCGCAGAACACGAGCCGCGCGCCCTTGATCACTCCGCCCTCGACGAGGCACTGGGTGGCGAGGCCAACCAGCGCATAGTCACCCTGACGGCGGGCCAGCTCCGCGAAGTGTGAGCGCCATCCCGCCTGGATAGACGGCACGACCACGGCCGTCACGATCTCGCCCGGCGCGAGATCCGTCGTGTAGATGCCGAGGAAGAAGCGCGCAGCAGGAGTCTCTCGCTTCCCGCCTGTCCCTGCGACGCGGATCACGGCATCGAGCGCGACGAGGCAGGCCGGCAGCTCGGCGGCAGGATCGGCCAGCGCGACACTGCCACCCACCGTGCCACGGGAGCGGATCGCTCGATGGCCCACATAAGGCATCGCCTGGGCGATCAGCGGGGCATGCCGAGCGACGAGGGGCGAGTTCTCGACGGCTTCGTGCCTGGTCATCGCGCCGATCACCAGCCCCTCGGGCTCGAGGCTGATCCCGTCGAGTCCCGGGAGACGATTGATGTCGATGAGAGCGGCCGGAGCGGCCAGCCGCATGTTGAGCGCGGGCACGAGGCTCTGGCCTCCCGCCAGAATGCGACCATCGGGGCCGTAGCGCTCCATCAACGCCAGGGCCTCGTCCAGCGAAGCGGGCCGGTGATAGGCGAACTGGACGGGCTTCACGGGCGAATCCTACCTTGACGCTCGAAACAGCGCCCTGCTATGTTACGGCCCGGCTCCCCCTCCATGGCATCGCCCATCGTCCGCACCGAGCGACTGACTCGCAGCTTCGGCAGCCTCATGGCCGTGGCGGATGTGAACTTCGAGGTGGAGCGCGGCGAGCTGCGCTCCATCATCGGCCCGAACGGCGCGGGCAAGACCACCTTCTTCCGTCTGATCTCGGGCGAGATGGCGCCCTCGGGCGGCAGGATTTGGTTCGACGGGCGCGAGATCACCGGCCTGCCCCAGCACAGGGTCTCGCGGCTGGGCGTCGCCAAGTCGTACCAGATCACCAACATCTTTCCGCATCTCTCCGTGCTCGAGAACGTGCGCGTGGCCGCGCAGACCTACCGCCTCTCGTTCAACTTCTGGGGGCGCGCCGTCTCTCTGGTCGGCATCCGCGACAAGGCCGGCGCCATCCTCAAGCAGGTCGGCCTCTGGGACAAGCGCGGCCTCCTGGCTGCCCACCTCTCCCATGGCGAGCAACGTCACCTCGAGCTCGGGATCGCGCTCTCGACCGACCCGACGCTCCTCCTGCTCGACGAGCCCACGGCCGGCATGAGCCCGGAGGAGACGGACGAGACCATCCACCTGATCCGCCGCATCGCCGAGGGGCGCACCGTCATCCTGATCGAGCACAAGATGAAAGTCGTGATGAACATCTCGGACCGCATCACCGTATTGCACCAGGGTCAGGTGCTCGCCGACGGCACGCCCGCCGAGATCCGCGCCAACGTCCTCGTGCAGCAGACCTACCTGGGCATCGCCAAGTGACGCTGCTCGCCGTCGAGGGTCTCCACGCGTACTACGGCGACGCGCACATCCTGCAGGGCGTCTCGCTCACGGTCGGCGCCGGTGAGGTCGTGACGCTCATCGGCCGGAACGGCGCGGGCAAGACGACGACGCTCAAGAGCATCATGGGCTTGGTCTCCCCGCGCGGCGGGCGCATCACCTTCGACGGCCGCGAGCTCACCAAGCTGCCCACCCACGAGGTGGCGCGCGCCGGCATCGCCTATGTGCCCGAGGAGCGGCGGATCCTGCCCAACCTGAGCGTGGCCGAGAATCTGCGCCTGGGAATCCTGGGCGCGGCCCACAGCGCGCCGGCCGACAACGGCGCCGTGGTGGAAGAGGTGCTGACCTATTTCCCGCGTCTTCGGGATCGCTACGAGCAGAAGGGCAAGTCGCTCTCCGGCGGCGAGCAGCAGATGCTGGCCATCGCGCGCGGCCTCGTCGCGCGCCCCAAGCTCATGCTGGTGGACGAGCCGACGGAGGGCCTCTCCCCGATCCTCGTCGAGAGCCTGACCGGGATCCTGGGCGAGATCAACCGGCGCGGGACGACCATCCTGCTCGTCGAGCAGATGCTGGAAGTGGCGCTCGCGCTCTCCCATCGCCTGTACGTCATGGACCAGGGCCGCATCCAGTTCGAGGGCACGCCGGCCGCGCTCCGCGCCGATCCGGAGATCCAGCAGCGCTTCCTGGGCGTCTGACGGTGGAGGTCGTGCGAACGTGAGATGGCGCCTGGTCGTCTTCGCGCTCCTGCTGGCCGACTTGGCGTGGGGCCAGCCACCGGGCAAGCCCGGATCGACGGACTTTCCCGCTCCCGACCGTCCGGTCGCGGGCATCGTGTCCCCGGAGTACTCCAATGAGAAGACGCGCGACGGCCACGGTGAGGCGGAGCGCGTCATGGATCTGCTCGGCATCAAGCCGGGCCAGCGCGTGGCCGACATCGGCGCGGGCCTCGGGTACTACACAGTTCGTGTCGCTCGCCGCCTCGGGCCGGGCGCCACCATCTACGCCACCGACGTGCAACCGGAGTACCTGGATCGGCTGAGAGGGCGGCTCGCGCGGGATCGGATTACCGCGGTTCAGGTCATCATGGGTCTCCCGCGGGATCCGAGGCTGCCGGCAGACTCTGTGGACGTGGCGATTCTCTCGCACATGTACCACGAGATCGAGAATCCCTACGAGTTCCTCTACCGCCTCCGGTCCGCGCTATCGCCCGGCGCCCGCGTGGGCATCATCGACAAAGATCAGCCCACCGAGCGTCACGGCACGCCGCTCGCGCTCCTCCGTTGCGAGCTGGCCGCCGTCGGCTACCGTCAGCTCGGCTTCACCCTGCTGACGCCCGCGGCCGGTTACCTCGCCGTCTTTGCCCCGCCCGAGACGCTGCCGCCGCCCAGCGCCATCAAGCCCTGCCGGCAGTAGGAGGCTTTTAAGCCGGAAATCTCGTCCGCTCGACTCACGCGATCGACATGACGGCGGCTGAGCGCCCTTGATGGGCGTGTTCCCGGCCGGCCGTAGCGTGCGGTTGAAGAATTCGACGATCTCGCGGTTCATCACCTCATGGAGCGCGTCGCGATCGAAACCGTCCGGGTCTCGCGCGCCCTCACCGGCGATGATCTTCAGCGCCGGGGGGAAGCTCGCTATGAAGGAGAAGTGCCCGGCACCCTTGACAAGAACGCATTCCGCCTGAGGTAAAGCCCTCACCAGGCGTTCGGCATGATACCGCACGCGCGTCAGGTCATCCTTCTCCGCAGCATAGACACGCACGGGGACGGCGACCTTCGCCAGCGCGTCGTCGGTGAAGGGTGCCGCGTTCGGCGCCATGAGCACGACGGACCGTACCCGCGGATCGAGGAGATCGGGGATGTGGCCGACCTCGCGGGTGGCTTCCCGAGTGGAAGCACCACCGGAGGCGCAGAACTTGGCGTCATCGGGATGCTGTCGGCAATGCGCGGCGACTGCGCTGGTACTGGGTGTGGCACCAGCGACTGCCAGCGCAGTGTAGCCACCGCTCGAATGACCCACCACCCCGATGCGTTCGCGCTCGATGTGAGACCCGAGCTGTCCGTCTTCCAGGACCGCATCAATCACGCGGGACACTTGCTGGGGGCGGCCGACCCACACGCCGACACCGGATATGCCGTTGCCCTGTCCTCGTGGGTGCGTGGGGGCCGCGACCGCGTAGCCTTGCGAGGCCAGCACCATCGCGAGATCTCGGTGTAAAAGAGCCATGCCGCCGGCCCCATGCGACACGACGATCAGCCCGAAGTCTCCCGCAGCCGGTGGCGCATCGTGGGCCACCGGCATCTCGAACGCAATCCATCGACAGAGGATCGCCGGCAAGCGACAGAGCGAGAGTGAGCGTGAGCCAGTCACGAAGAGAGGAGCGGGTCCCGCGGGCGTGGGATACCACAGAGCGACCGGGAATGACTCGCCAGTCAGCGCGTCCTGCACATCGATCTTGCGATAGCCGACGTTCCAAGACGGCGCGGCTTCCGCCGTCGGAGCGATGCAGAGAAGCAGGATTAAGGGCAGGAGGCCCACGGGACGCTTGAAGCGGGATTTGCGATTTGGACCCAAGGTCTCGTTCCCTCGCGTTTCTGACCGGACCGCGTGACGTGCCAGAAGCCCGCTGCCGTTAAAGCTAGCCCAGCCCCGGCACGAGCTCGGCGCCCACTTCGACCGTGAGTGTGGAGCCTTTGAAGTCGCGCGCCCGGTCTATCGGCTCGAGCCTGCCGTTCAAGTGCTTCGCCAGGAAGGCTTCGGTCACGGCCCTGAAGGCGATCTGGTTCTCCGGACGCACGAAGCCGTGCCCCTCGTCGGGGAAGGTGACGTAGGTGACAGGCACGTTCCGTCGCTTGAGCGCCGCCACCATCTGCTCCGATTCGGCTCGGGTCACGCGGACGTCCTCCAACCCCTGGGCGATGAGGATGGGCCGGAAGGCGCGATCGATGTGGGTCAACGGAGAACGCTCCCGCAGCAAGGCGCGGCCGGCCTCCGTGTCGGGATCGCCCAGGCGATTCTTCCACACGATGAACCACGTCTTCCAGTACTCGGGGATCGCCGCCATGAAGGTCAGAAGGTTCGCGATCCCGAAGATGTCCACGATGCAGGCGAAGGTCTCCGGCGTCTTCGTGGCCGCCGTCAGCGCCGCATAGCCGCCGTAGCTCGCGCCGTAGAAGCCGATGCGCTTCGGGTCGGCGACGTCGCGCGAGACCGCCCAGTTGACGGCGTCGATCAGGTCGTCGTGCATCTTCCCGCCCCACTCGTGGTCGGCGGCGGTGACGAATGCCTTGCCGAAGCCGGTCGAGCCGCGGTAGTTGACGCTCAGCACCGCGTATCCCCGATTGGCCAGCCACTGGTGCGTGTCGTTGAAGCCCCACTCGTCGCGCCAGTAGGGGCCGCCGTGGATGGCGAGGACCATCGGCACCTGCCGCGCGCCGTGCTCGGGCAGGGTCAGATAGCCGCGGATCGTGAGACCGTCGCGGGCGGAGAAAACCACGGGCTCGAGTGGCCTGAGGGGCAGCCCGTGGAGGCGGCTTCGCACCTTGAAGAGCGGGCGCAGCTTCCGCGCCGGGCGGTCGTACACGACGTATTCGGGGCTCGCGGCGTCGTGCCTGATGAAGGCCAGCGCCTTGCGGCCGTCCAGCGTGAGCCCTCTCAGGTCCGCGTCGCCGCCGGTCGCGGACTGGATCCGCTCGAGATCCGCCGTGAACGCCGCGTCTACGGCCTGCCAGCGCCGCCTGGCGAGCATGCCGCCCGCCGCGAGTGGCCGCCGGTCGGCCGGCTGGAAAACGACCGTCGTGAGGTCCGCCTCGGAGTCGCGGGCCAGGACCCGAGCCCGCCGCGTCGCCATGTCGATGGCGACGAGCGCCGACTTGTCGCGACCTCTCGAGTCGAGAAGGTAGAGGGTCCTGCCGTCGTCGCTGAAGTCCAGCATCTCTGTGCCGTCGACGTCGCTGATCGGCACGGTGAGGAAGGTCGCCCAGGCGCCGCTCTCGCGCAGCTCGAGCCACTCGAAGCTGCCGTCCCCGAGGTAGTGCACCGCCAGCCGAAGCCGAAACGCGCTGTCGGTGATGAGCCAGCCGTAGCGATGGTTCTCGAACATGAGCTCGGACCGCCCGGTCAGGATGTTGACGCGATAGAGGTCGAAGAAGCGCTTGTCCCGCTCGTTGTGGCCGAAGAGCATCTCGGACGGGTAGCGGCGGCTCATCTCCTGCAGGTGGGCGCGCACGCCGCGCGGCGGCGTCAGGGGCACGACCGTCCCGTCCGTGACGTCGACGGACGAAATGCGCCAGTTCTCGTCGCCGTCGCGGTCCTGGGCGAACACGAGGTGGCGGTTGGTGTAGGCCCACTGGTATTCGCTCCCGATCGGGCGATCGGTCGCGCGGGTCACGGGCCGGGCGGCCGCCAAGTCGGCGGCCGGCGCGACCCAGAGGTTGCGGACACCGTCCACCGGAGCGATGTAGGAAAGCCAGGCGCCGTCGTGGCTCAGTCGCGCCCACGCCCGGTCGGGATCGCCGAAGAGGACCT
>WNFC01002490.1_pt1 | contig 19814 bp, 16 predicted proteins | sample 5400541 | NCBI WGS metagenome assembly WNFC01 (sample SAMN13153342, study PRJNA577476) | soil metagenome | isolation source: 120 cm saprolite under Douglas fir tree site 2 hole 2 replicate 1 | place: USA:California | collected 2015-04-18 | reverse complement strand
CGACCAAGCACGCTCGAGCACCGCTAACCGCGGCTGCACCAGAGCAGCTACGACGGCTTTACAGGCAACCGTGGCGCGGCCGAACGGCCGGGCACACGCGGGCGGTCGGCGACCTCGGGCTCACTCGCCCGAACGGGCTCGATCGCGACCCGCGGTCGACGAAGGACTCCGACCAACGAGACCGCAGCGATGACGTAGGCGACGAGCCCCGTCCAGTAGGACATCGAGATGCCGAAGAAGAGGGCGATGACAACCCCGAGAACCGACGCGCAGACCGAGGTCGCGCCGTTGATCCCCCAGAGGAACGCCGTCGGAGCGCCGGGCCTTGCTGAGGCCACCCGCATCCCGATTGGAAACGGCATTCCCATCAAGAGCCCGAGGGGCATGAGGATTGCCACGGCGGTGGCGATCCGGACCGGTGTGGTTGCGCCCGCGATGCTTGCGAGCACGCTCGGCGTCACGATCCCGAACGCGGCGATGACGACTAGGAGAACTGCAAGAGGCGCGAGCATCCAGCTCCGCCGTCCTGCACCCGCGAGCCGCTCGCTCGCCATGCTGCCGATCCCACTGAACACGAGCAACGAGAAGAGCACGACCGTGAGCGCATATGTCGGCTGGCCGAGGAAGATGGTCAGCCGCTGAAGCTGCGACAACTCGATGAAGAGAAAGCCGAACCCGATGCCGGCGAAATACGTGTAGAACGGGAACATGCCGCGGTGCGCTTTGCGCTCGGTCGTGAGCAAGAGCGGCAGCACGATGAAGCAGAAGGAAAGCCCGAGCACGGCCAGTGCCAGCAGTCCGAGGACAAGAACCGGGCGCGTCGACTGGTCGCTCGAGAATCCCGCGCCGTGCAGCAGCGTCCCGAGGTTCGCGGTCTGGAAGAAGAACGGCCGGTTGTCGGTCGGCGGCGAGATGTCCTCCTTGAACTCGCGGACGGCTGCCGCCGGGCCCTCGGGCGCCGCGAGATCGGCGAAGTGCCTATCGGCCGCCTGCGTAGGCGTCAAGAGTGGCTCGAAGCCCAGGCGGGTCGACACTGCTTTCAGGGTCGCAACGTCCTGACGGCTGAAGGCGCGCCAGGGATCGACGAGCACCGTGGCGACGTTCGCCCCGCGATAGACGAGCAGATGGTCGCGCGGTCGCGCCACGTCATGGTCCTTCAGGGCCTGGGCCGCCAGCGCCGTTGTGCGATAGGACTCGATGGGCCTCGGACTGTGGGCGATCCGGTACCAGCGGGAGACGGAAAGAACCCCACCGGGCTTGAGCCGTCGGAAGAAGACGTCCCACGCCTGTGTCGTGTACAGCGAGTTCTCCGTGAGCGAGTAGGCACCGGCCGAGCTCGCGGCCCACGTGTCGATCAGCGAGATCTGGATCACGTCGTACTTCTTGTGGGTGCGTGCCAGGTAGCTACGCGCTTCGTCGTTGACGAACCGGACACGAGGATTGCGGTCGAGGTGGCCCGTGAAGTCGCCGTACTTCCCGTTCGTGGCGCCGAGGACATTTCCGTTGATCTCGACGCCGGTCACCGAGCGCTGGCCAAACTCGAGCGCGGACAGGATGTCGCGCCCGCCACCCACGCCGACGACCAGAACATCCGCGTTGTGCCGGATCTGGTGCGCGAGGTTCGTCACGTCGTAACGGAGAAAGTCCGTCTCGGCGGGTTTTCCGTCGTAATGGGTGAGGACAGTGCTCGCAGTACTGTCGATCACCATCCCTAGCTGCTCGACCTTGACGTCACGAGGCAACCTCGCACTCAGGCCGAATCCCCATGGGGCAGCCGGGCCGCCGCCGCCGAACGGGTCGACGGTGACTCGAGAGAAGGCGTTCCACTTCTCGTAGACGTGCGGCGGGTCGGGCGATCCTTTCGCCCACGTGATACGGAGCAACGGGTGACCGTGCGAATGGAGGTAGCTGTTTAGGCCGGTGAAGCCGCCCAGCGCCACGACCACAGCGATCGACAAGGTGACTCCGCGCCGGCTGCGGGCGTCGGCGGCGAAACTCAGTGCGGCCAGAGCCGCAAACGCCCCGATCGCAATGACGAGGCTGGGGCCGTCGAGGACGACGAAGAGAACCACCAGCAAGGCACAGCCGAATGCGGCGCCGACAAGGTCTGTCGCATACAGCCGATTCACCTGCTTCGGGAATCGAGTCAGCGCGAGGCAGACGACAACGCCGCCGAACACAAACGGGATGGAGATCACTGCGCATGTGAGGACAACTGACCAGGCTGCGGCCAGGTTTCGCGCCGGCATGAATGGAACCGCAAGCTGCGTGACGAAGCACAGGGCCAGCGAGATGCTGAAGAACAGCGAGTAGCGCCAGAGAATCGCCCTGACGTTGGCGTCGCGAAACCGTTGAGGCTGAAGGTGGACGAGCAGCGCGCCGGCCGTGAGCCCAAGAAGCGCGACGGAGATCGCGACGAAGGCGAAGTGGTACCACATCGTCACGCTGAAAATTCGCGTCAGCGCGATCTCGTACATCAGCGTCGAGAGCGTGACCAGGAAGAGCCCCGCGTAGGTCCCCGGTCTGGCGCGAAGTCGCGGGTGAGGCAAGACGGCAGTCGGCATCCGGCGGCTTGCCACACTAGCCGATGCGTCAGCCGACCCCCTCCAGGGCGGCCTCAGCGCAGATCTTTGTTCGACTCCATGTCGAACCACATCGCAAAGAGCGTGAACTGGGAGCCGAAGATCAGCAGCAGCGCCACGAGCACCACCGTGCCGGCCGAGACCGCGTTGCCCATCAGCCGGAGGACGACCTCCGCGATGCCGAGCCCGAGCCCGAGCAGGGTCATCAAGAACCCGAAGGCATAGAAGAAGACGAGCGGGTGGAAGTCCCGGATCACGTACTTCTCGCGCATCCGCCAGAAGAAGCCTTTGACGAGCAACCACGAGATCCGTGGGATCACCTTGCGGATCTTGATCCCGGACCGTTCGCCCACCCCGTAGACCGGACGCGCCGAGATGTCACGCACTCGTGCATTCCAGACGTTCAGATGGACCAGCATGTCGTTCGGCATGCCGTACCCGGGATAGATGCGATCCAGGTCGAGCTGCTCCAGGATCTCGCGGCTGGCCGCCGTGTACCCGGACTGGGAGTCGGCGACGTGCCAGTACCCAGAGGCGATCTTCGTCAGGAGCGAGAGGACCGCATTGCCGAGATACCGGGAGCGAGGAATCACACGCCACGCCTCCCCGGAGATGAGTCGGTTGGCCTTGGCATAGTCGAGCTCGCCTCGGGCCACGGGCAGCGCGATCTTCTTCAGGTCGGTCGGATCCATCTGGTTGTCGGCGGCCATCACGCAGACGACGTCGATCGCCTCGGCGAGCGCCCGCTGGTATCCGGTCACGATGGCCGCGCCGACTCCCGAGTTGCGTTCGTGCGTCACGACCTCGACTCGCGGGTCACCGACGGCGCGGGCCGCCGTAGCGGTTCCGTCCCGAGACGCGTCATCGACGACGAAGATCCGGTCGACGAAATCCGGCACGCCCTGAATCGTCGTCGCGACGAGAGCCTCCTCGTCATAGGCGGGCACGACCACCGCCACGGTCTTGCCTTCCAACATCAGCGCGAGCGGCGGCGCATGAGCGGCTCCCACAGCAGCGCTGCGAGCAGTCCGATCAGCAACCCGAGGAACGCCGCCACGACGACGGAGTTCCTACGGCTACGCGCCGTTGTCTTCACCGCGGCCGCACGCGTGAGCACCTTCGGCCGCTCGACTTCCTGCGCCTGGATGAGCAGCTGCTTCGCCTGAAGCTGGTCATCGAGCACGTCGCCGAGATGAAGGGCGAAGACGGCCTTCGCCGTCGCGTCCGACGCGCTTCGCTGCTGCCGCTCGATCGCGTCGACCTGCTGTTGGTCGGCGTCGATGCGCTCCTGGAGGCCGGCGATCTTCTTGTCGGCGAACGGGGACAGGCGATCGACCACGATCCCGGCGAGCGTGTTCGCGGCCACCTGTGCCTTACGCCGGGTCGAAGCCTGCACAGTGAGACGCACGAGCGGGTTGGCGGTCACCCGGAGCGTGCTTGCACCCGCGCCGGTCGAGATCGTCTGCGTGGAGACGTTGCCCCGCAGGTCGCCCGGGCGCATGCCCGCCTCTGCCGCGGCCCGCGCGATCGAATCCTGCGCTCGCGCGATCGTGCCCACGGTGGATGGGTTGGCCTGCGGCCCCTGGAGCAGGTTGCCGCCGATGATGCTGTACGAAGCGCCGAGGTAGACGGTCGAGCTCGCGTTCCAGACCTGGTTGCCCCCGAGTGAGACGAGGTAGCCGAGCACCGCGCCCACGAGCAGTCCGACGAGCGGAAGCCACCAGTGCGCGACGATCGCGCTCCAGTAGCGGCCGAGATCGACTTCCTGCTCGGCTTCGGGGTCGACGTCGCGGGTGCTCAAGGCGCGGCGACTCTAGCGGAGGCCCATTCCCACTGGGCTCGCAAACCGTCCTGCAACGAGGTCGTCGCACGCCAGCCGAGCTCGCGCTCGATCCTCCTCGCGTCCGCCGCGGTGCGCCGCACGTCTCCCGCGGCCGCGGGACGCTCGACCAGGTCGAGCGTGCGGCCCGACAGCCGTTCCAGGGTTCCGATCGTCTCGCGCATCGTCGCTTCCTGTCCGCCGCCGACGTTGTAGACGCCACCCGACGGCGCTCGTTCCATCGCGGCGGTCGTAGCCTCGATCCCGTCTGCGACGTACGTGAACGAGCGCGACTGGAGCCCGTCGCCGTAGAGCTCGAACGAGGAGCCGCGCGCGAGCGCGTCGACGACGCGCGCAAGAGCCATGTCGGGCCGTTGGCGCGGTCCGTAGAAGGTGAAGTAGCGCAGGACGACCGCGTCGAGCCCGAAGCCCTGCGCATATGCGTGAGCGAGCTGCTCGCACCCGAGCTTCGTGATTCCGTACGGGGAGATCGGGCGGGGCTCGGTCTCCTCGGGCGTCGGATAGCGCTCCGCATCTCCGTAGATCGACGACGAGGACGCGAAGACGACCCGTGTGCCCGCGGCGGCGGCGGCCTCGAACACTCTTCTGCTCGCGAGCAGGTTTCGTCGCACATAGTCGTCGAAGATGTCGCCGAAGCTGCGCACGCCGGGCTGCCCCGCGAGGTGGAAGACGCCGTCGACGCCGGCAAGATCGAGATTCTCCTCGGCGAGATCGACGCGTGCGACGTCGAGCCGGGCGGCGTTCTCCTCCTTCAGCGCCTGGTCGTAATAGTCCGTGAAGCAGTCGACGCTGACGACCTCGTGCCCATCCGCAATCAGCTTCTCGGCGAGCTGCGAGCCGATGAAGCCGGCGGCCCCGGTGACCACATATTTCATTCGGCGGGCGCGAGCGGCTTCAGCGTCCCGTCGCCGTTCGGGGTCAGGCTTAGATCGGAGAAGAAGCGGGTCATGACGATCCCCTCGCGGAAGTCGCCGAGTCGCGGCTCGGGATGCTCGCCGCGCGCAAGTGCGAGCGCAAGCTCCGGGTAGCGTCCGCCCGCTGCGAGCGGCAACGGAAACCCACCGCCGAAGCGCGTGTTGATGTCCGTGAGGAAGTGCGATCCGTCTGTTTCGCGGAAGCACTGGATGTTCGCCGGTCCGACCAGCTCGAGCGTCTCGGCGACGTCGCGTCCCAGCTCGATCAGCCGCGCGTCGCGAATGGTCATCCCCTTGATCGATTCACCGCCCTTCGACTCGATCATGGTGCGCGGGATCGCGTTGAGGCACCGGCCCTCCAGATCGCAGAACACGTCGATCGAAAACTCCTCCCCACCGAGACACGCCTGGACGATCGAGTCGACGGGCGTGTAGCCGAGGAAGAAGCCGAGCTGCGTGCGGTCGGCGGCACGATAGATGTGCCGGGAGCCGAAGCCGTGGCGCGCCTTCACGAGCAGCGGAAACGTCGCGTCCCCGGGGACGCCGTTCGGCAGCCACGTCGGCGGCGAGGCGATCCCGCGCTCCTCGAAGAGGAGATGGGCAAGGTACTTGTCGCCGAGTCGCTCGACGATCTCCGCGTCCGGCAGCAACACGACCGCACCGAGCTCGTCGCGCGAACGTGCGAGGGTGATCTGGTCGAGATCGGTCAGCGGCACGATCAGGCGCACGTCGTGCTGTTCCACGAGCGAGCGCAGCGCGGGAACGTACGCGCGATCGTCGATGCTCGGCACGAGTGCGTGCTCGTCCGCATGGTAGAGCGCAGGCGCAAGCGGATTGGCGTCCGCGGCAACGGCCGTCGCGCCTGCGCGGCGAAACGCACCCACGATGTCGACGCGTTGCCCGGCGCATGTGAAGAGAACGGCCGTCACGGCGGTCAGTACAGCAGGAAAGGCAGGCTGGCGAGCGCCGAGGCGGCCAGGATTGCAGCGATGACGAGACGCAGGCGGCCGGGCAGCCGCTCGAGCGCGTAGCCGAACGCGAGCGCCCAGGCCGGGGCCGTCGTGAGCATGTAACTCGCCTTCAGCACGTCGCCGTCCGGGGTCGGATAGCTGATCGTGAAATAGAGGTAGCCCAGAATTCCCAGCCCCGGGAGCAGCGCGACAGGCAGTCGCGCCGGCAGGCGACGAGACCGCGCCAGCAAGACGGCCCAGCCGACGATCGCGAGCACGGTCGGGAGGAACCCGAGGATGCTCTGGCGCTCGCGGTTTCCTCGCCAGACACCGAAGTAGTCTCCCCAGACCTCGCTGTAGGTGGTGGGAATCGCTTCGTTGCGGAAGTGCGGCCGGATCGGATCGGTGACGACCGCGGGCAGCCCGAGACCGACATAGAAGCGGGCCGGCCGCCGGTTCCAGATCGCCTCGTGCTTCGTCGGCCGGTCGAAGACGGGGTTGCCGTACTCGATCGCCTGCCGGACGTACCACGGCGCGGTCACGACGGCTGTCGCGGCGACGACCACCAGCAGCGGACGCCACGCGCGGGCGGCTGCGAAGCCCAGCATGACGGCGGCGAAGGTCCAGAGCGAGAACGCGCGCACCAGCTGGGCCAATCCCAGCGTCGCGCCCGTTGCGACGGCGAGCTGCCAACGGTACTCGTGACGGCCGAGCATGCGTGAGGCGAGCAGCAGCGCGACCGCGCACAGGAGCATTGACAGCGGTTCGGGATGGAACATCGCGCCCACGCGCAGGACGACCGGCAGGAAGCAAAAGAACGCGAGCGCGGCGAGCTGCGCCCACGGCCGGCGCGGAAAGAGCTCCCGGGCGAGCAGCCACAGCACACCGGCCGTCGCGAGGAGCACGAACCAGTTCAGCACCTGCCCGAGCTTGTGCGGGTCTCCGGGATGAACATGCTCGCCGACGACGGTCGCCACGCCGGCGAGGGCGTAGAAGACGGGCGGCGTGTAGTACTCACTGCGCGACTTCGGACCCGGAATCCGGCCGTGGTGGATCAGCAGGTCCGCGTATTCGCGATGCTGGCGCACGTCGTAACCGGCGCCGCTCGGATACCTGTAGGTGTTCCAGCCCGCGACGAGCGCGAGAGCCGCGATGAGTGCGGCCGCGGCGACGCTAGGACGCAAGTCCCAGCAGCAGGTCGCGGTAGCGGCTGACGGCGACCGTGCGGTCGGCCTCCCGCTCGACCCATTCGCGCCCTCGAGCGCCCATCGCCTCCAGGTCGTACTTGCCGTCGTGGGCGTCGCGGATGGCGCGTGCTAGCAGCTCGGGTCTTCCGGGCGGAACGACGATGCCGCAACCGACGTCGGTGACGAGCTGCGCGGTCTCGCTTTCAGCGTCCGCCGCCACGATCAACGGCCTGCCGACGGCGAGGATCCCGTACAAGCGGCTGGGGACGACGTATCCGGCAAGACCGGACGCAAGTCCGACGACGTGCACGTCGGCCGCCGACAGCGACTGGGGTAGGACCGCGCGCGACTGGTAGTAGAGAAATTGCACCTGGTCGACCTCGTGCAGCTCTGCGAGCGCCACGAGCTCTGTGTGACGCGCCCCCATCCCGATGATCATGATCAGGAGGTCGTCGAGGTCGCGGAGAAAGGTTCCAGCGCGGATGAGCGAGTCGAGGTCCTGGGCATGACCCACGTTGCCCGAGTGCATGACGACGAACTTCTCGTCGACGCCCCAGCTTCGTGACCAGTGATTCGATTTGTCCAGGGGACCCAAACGCTTGGTGTCGATCCAGTTGGGAATCACGAGCATCCGTTCCGCCGGCGCGCCCTTTTCCTCCAGGCGTCGCCGCATCGTGTCGCCGATCGCAACGATCCTGTCGGCGCGGCGCAGGTAGATCCCGACGAGCCCGCGCAAGAGGCTCATGACGACTGGATTCTCGAGTCGCTTCAGCTGGACGGCGATCTCCGGGAAGACGTCCTGGCTGATCACCACCAGCGGCACGCGGAAGCGACGGGCGATGACCAAGGCGACGTTCGCCACAATTGGTGGATCGGTCATGCACAGCACGACGTCGGGCCGCCGGCCGCCGAGACCGCGGAGCAGCGCACTGGTCAGATATGTCGCATAGTTGGACGCCCGCGCGAAGAGCTTCGAGCGCTCGAATGACGTCGACGGGACCCGGACGATCTCGACGCCGTTACGAACGCTGCGATGTGGCTGCTCCTCCTGGCCGTGCAGCTGTCCCGTGACGACCTTGACGTCCAGATCCTCGGTGAGAGCCTCGCAGAGCTCGGTCAAGAGCTGTGCCGTCGCCTCCACGCCGGGCCAGTAGTACTGGTTGAGGACGAGCAGACGCGGCTTGCGGCGGCCGGACATTACGGCAAGGCTAGTACCGGTGAACGGTCCCCGGCTTCGCATCCTCTTCGCTGCACCGGTCTGGGCGCCCTCGCGCGCCTTCGGCGGGCCGGTCGTCGCCGCCGGGGAGCTCGTTCGCCGGCTGGTGGCGCGAGGCAACGACGTCGACGTCGTCACGACGACGATCGTCGATCTTCACACACGTCCCGCGTTTCGGTCTTCGGTCGGTCTCGTCGACGGCGCCACCGTCCGTTATCTCTCGACGCCCCTTCGCTTCCGCTGGATGGGCATCACGCCGACGCTGCCTGCCGCACTTGCGCGCTTGAACCGACCCGACGTCGTGCACATCTTCGGCTTCCGCGACCCGGTGACGACCGGTGTCGCTGCATGGTGCCGCATCGCGCGTATCCCCTATGTCTTCGAGCCGCTCGGGATGTTCGAGCCGCGCCTGCGCAAGGTGTTCCTGAAGCGCGCACTCGACGCGACGCTTTATCGCGGAGTTGCGAGGGGCGCTGCCGCCGTGGTGGTCGCCTCTCAGCGAGAGGCCGACGCGGTCGTCGCGTCGGGCGTTCCGGCCGAGAAGGTACGCGTGCGTGGCAACGGCTTCCCGGAGCCGCTCGGGGCGGAGGCGAACGGTGATCTCCGTACACGCCTCGGCATTCCCGGCGACGCGCCGGTCATCCTCTACGTCGGCCGCGTCGCAGCGGGCAAAGGCATCGAGCACCTGCTCGAGGCCACGCGCCAGCTCGCCGAAGCACATCTCGTCATCGCGGGGCCGGACGACCGGCACGGGACCTCTGCGCTCGTCGAGCAAGCGCAGAGCGCGGCAGCGACCGCAGGAAGGATCCACACGCTGCCGGTGGCGGAGGAACCACCGCACGACCTCTATCCCCAGGCCGATGTGTTCGTGCTCGCATCGGCGGGAGAGAGCTTCGGCATCGTCGCGGCCGAAGCCGCGGCAGCCGGAACGCCCGTGATCGTCTCGGATCGCTGCGGCATCGCCGGGTTCTTCCAGGATGGTGAGGCGCTCGTCGTCCCGTACGACCGCGCCGCGATCATCGAGGCCGTTCGTCGAGTTCTCGCGGACGAGGAGCTCCGCGCCCAGCTCGCGCGCGGCGGGGTCGCGGCCGCGCGAAGAACCTCCTGGGACCACGTCGCCGACGTCCAGGAGGAGATCTACCGCGAGGTTGCCTCGCGGACGGCGGCGACGAAGTTGTCGACCGACGGCTCGTAGGCCCAGCCGCCCACGAGCTCGCGCGAGTGCGCGCCCAGCTCGCTCCGCAACGCAGGATCGGCCGCCAGCCGCTTCAAGGCGGCCGCTGCCGCCTGCACGTCACCGGCAGGAACGAGGAAACCGTTTCGGCCCTCGGCGAGCAGATCCGGGGCGGCGCCCACCCGGTCCGAGAGGAGAAGCGGGAGGCCCGAGGCCGCGGCCTCGTTGACGGCGACTCCCCACGGTTCGTGGTGCGAGAGGAGGGCGAAGACGTCGGCATCGACGTAGGTCTGTGCCAGCTCGGCCTCCTCGACGTGACCGAGAACGGTCAGGCGGACTTCGAGCTCTGCCGAAAGATCGACCAGGGCTTGGCGCATGGGCCCGTCGCCGGCAACCACCAGGCGCAGTCGCGCGTCGCCGGCATCCGCGACTGCGCGGATGAGATCGTCGACCCCTTTCTCCGGCACGAGCCGCGCAACGGACAGCACGGCAACGTCATCGTCCGCGCGTCGCCGCTCGAGCTGCCGCGCTCTGGCCGTCCAGGCACCGACGTCGATCGTGTTAGCGAAGAGACGTACTGACCTAGCCCCTCGCGCGGTGACGGACTCGCGAGCGGCCGATCCGACGACGAGGACGTTTGCGGCGCCCCGCAGCAGTCGCGGGACGACCGCTCCCTTGAGCGCTCGGCGCCAGGCGGTGCGGGGTCCCAGGTCGTGGCTCTCGACCAGCAGCACGTACGGCACGCGATGCGTGCGGCACCAGCCGATCGCGGCTTGCGACGCAAAGGTGCTCCAGCCGGAGACGACCACGACGTCGGGTTGCGCATTTCGCAGCGCTCTCGAGATTCCGGGAGTGACCGGGTATTGGTGCCGCAGGACGCGCTCTGCTCCCGGCACGGCGACGCCGCGCAGGAAAATGTGACCGTGCGCGGGCTCGACGGTCCACGAGCGGTGCGCGACCGACCGGGCCGCGTAGATGACCGTGAGATCGATGCCCGGATTTGCGCCGATGCGACCGAAGAGCGGTGCCCGATACGGAGTCGGCTCCGGTGAGACCACTGCCACTCGAAGAGCAGCGCCCACGGGTCGCCGACTTCGTCGCGGCCCGATCAGCTTCGCCGCATCGCGGAAGAGCCGGCCGCGCAGGAGCGCGCGGCCAGCGGCTTCGCGCACCCGCCGATCGCGGCCGTGCTCCCGTTCGAACGCGGCCACCAGGTCGAGCAGCGCCTGCCCCGCCTCCGTCGAAGCAGGAACGCGGCCGCTGCCCAGGCCCCAGGCGAGCTCGGCTTGCTCTTCGCCCAGCCCGGGTGCCAGCTGCGCGATCTCGCGCAGCGCTACCTGTCGCTGGAAGGATTGCTGCAGCTCGTTTCGCCGGAGCGACGCCTGGCCGGCATGCACGCGCTTCTCGACGAGCGGCTCGGGGAGGTTGGCTCCCTCCGCGAATGTGAAGAGCCGCGTCCACAAGTCGTAGTCCTCGCTCTCGAGAAACGCCGGGTCGTAGCGCAAACCGTGCCGGTCGAGCGTCTCTCGATCGACGAGCACCGTCGGGTGAAAGAACGGGGAGCTGAAGAGCGCGTGCCAGCGCAACGCTGCCGCTTCCTCGGGAAGTCTGTGCGTGCGTCCGTGCGTTCCGTCTGCATCGAGATCGACCACGGCGCTGCCGACGATCGCGACGTCCGGCTCGGCGCGAATCCGGACGAGTTGACGCTCGAGCCGCCCGGGACGGGCGATGTCGTCGTGATCGAGCCGGGCGACGTACCGCCCGCTCGCGTCCTCGAGGCCGCGGTTCAGCGATGCCGCGAGCCCGGCCTGCTGGTCGTTCCGAAGGACAGTCAGTCGTTGGTCGCGGATTCCGGCCAGGAGATCGGCGGTCGCGTCCGTCGAGGCGTCGTCGATCACGATCAGCTCGAGATCTCGGACGGTCTGAGCCAGCACGCTGTCGACCGCGGCACCGAGGTAGCGCGCGCCGTCGTGGACGGCGAGGAGAAACGAGACGAGGGGCACGGGCGGTTAGCGTACGGCGCGTGACCGATGAGCGGCTTCCTTCATTCGACCTGGTCGTCGCCACGGTCGACCGGGTCGAGGAGCTCGGGCGCCTGCTCGACTCGCTCGAGGCGCAGACGCATCGCGACTTTCGCGTGCTGCTGGTCGACCAGAACGGCGACGATCGAATCGAACCGATCGTCGGGGAACGAGCCTTCGACGTCCTCCGGCTGCGCGCCGAACGTGGCCTCTCACGCGCCCGCAACGCGGCCCTCGGAGAGATCCACGCGGATCTCGTCGCCTTCCCGGACGACGACTGCACTCTCGCGCCCGACCTCCTTGCCCAGGTTGCGCGAAAGCTCTCCGGCAGCCTCGACGGACTGACGGGACGCGCGGTCGACGAGACAGGACGGTCAGCGCCATCCTGGGCGCAGACCCCCGCGCTGCTGACGCGGGAGAATCTCTGGAACCGGGCGATCTCGTTCACGATCTTCCTGCGCGCGTCGCTCGTCGACCGGGTAGGACGATTCGACGAGCAGCTCGGACTCGGCGCCGATTCTCCGTGGACCTCGGGCGAGGAGATCGACTACCTAGTCCGCGCGCTCGCTACCGGGGCGCGGATCGAGTACGACCCTGACGTCGTGGTGACTCACCCGGACAAACGAGTCTCGCCTGCCGCGCTGCGCTCGCTCGGCAGCCGGGACGGCGCGAGCGTCGGCTACATCCTGCGGAAGCACGCGTATCCGAAGCGAGTGGTCGGCCGGATGCTCCTCCGCCCGATCGGCGGCGCCCTACTCGCATTCGTACGGCGCGACCGCGCGCAGGCGGCTTTCCAGCTCTCGACGCTGCGGGGCAGGCTGCTCGGGTATCGAAGATGAGCAACCGACCCTGGACGGCGCGGCGCATCGCGGGCGGGATCGGACGGCGGGTGCCGTTGCGTCCGTTCCGGATTCTCTTCCCGTACGCCGTGTGGCGGCCGCTGTTCCGCCTGTGGCTCGGGACTGTCCGAGCACAACCCGATCGCGAGCGCGCGATGCGGCAGTTGCTGCAGCTCTACGACGATGCGTATCACGGGGTCGACCTCGGCGCGATCGACTACGACGAAGGCGTGCATGCGAAGCACCGGCTGACGCGCTACCACGACTTCTTCGTCGACCGAGTTAATGAGGGTGAGCGCGTGCTCGACGTCGGCTGTGGCAAGGGCGAGCTTGCATACGACCTCGCGACCCGCTCGAAGGCTCACGTCGTTGCTGTCGACGCCAGTCCGTGGATGCTCGAGTTCGCGCGTGAGCGTTTTTCCCACCCGAACGTGACGTTCGTGCAGGCCGACGCCGTGAACTACACGCCCGGCGAGCCTGTCGACGTCGCGATCCTCTCGAACGTCCTCGAGCACATCGAGCCACGGGTCGAGCTCCTGCGCAGCTTGCGTGAACGTGCCGGTGCGCGACGGCTGCTGATCCGGGTCCCCGCGCGCGAGCGGGACTGGACGGTTCCGCTGCGGCAAGAGGTCGGGCTCCCGCACTTCTCCGATCCGGAGCACAAGCTCGAGTACGACGCGCAGCTCCTCCGCGACGAGCTGGCCGAAGCAGGCTGGCAGATGGGCGAGCCTCAGCTCAACTGGGGCGAGATCTGGGTCGAAGCGTCAGCTCGCTGAAGAGCTCTTCGTGCCGCTCGAGCCAGGGCTCGAGCGAGAAGCGCTCGACCGCGCGCTTCCGGGCTGCCGCGGCGTAGGACGGGCGAGCGGCCAGTACCGCCACGACCGCCTCGGCGACCGCCTCGGGCGTAGGCGGCTCGTCGCGCTCCCAGCTGTCCGGATGCGGCACACCGACCCCGGCCTCAGCGCCAACGAGCTCCACCGTCCCGCCGCTCGCGGGATAGACCACGGGCAGCCCGCACGCCATCGCCTCGATCACGGCGCTCGGGCACGGATCCTTGACCTTCGTGTGCAGGAGGAGATGCGCACGCCGAATGAGCGCGGGCGCGTCGCGCTGTGAGTATCGACCGACGAGCTCGACTCGCTCGCGAATCCCGAGCTCAGCCAGCAGCGGCAGCGCCGGGGAGACCAGCCGGCCTGCGATGAGCAGGCGTGCGGCAGGCTCGCCTTCGAGAACGTGCGCGAACGTGCGCAACGCCAGCTCGAGCCGGTAGGCCTGCGTCTGGTCGCCGCCGAGCAGCAGCACGGGACCGTCGTCGGGCGCGGCGCCGTCAGGGGTGAAGTGGTCGACGTCGACGGCGTTGTAGAGGATCTCCCACCGGCCTACCGGTTTGCCGAGAAACAGATCCGACGACTCCTTGCTGAATCGGCTCTGGAAGAGAACGTGATCGGCAGCCTGGAGCGCATGGCGGTATGTGGCGTTGAGCCGATCGGTCGACTCGCCGGCCCAACCTGGATAGGCGACGCCGTCTTGATTGACGACGACGGGGATCCCCCGCCGCTGCGCGAGCCGAAGCAGCGGTTCCAGGTCGCGAGGCAGCGACGTGGAACCGAGGTAGAGCAGATTGAAGTCGGTCGAGCTGTTCGGGAACCGTCGCGCCAGCCGCTGGAACTTGGCGGTGCCGCCGGCGACAGGCTCGCCGTCCCCGGGAATCCGGTCGTGTCCGTAGAAGACGCGAATGCCGGTCGAGGCCGCTCTGGGCGGTGCGAGCAGACGTGCCCAACGCCACCCGGCCCGCAGATAGCGACCGGCGCGGGCACGGTCAATCCACATGAGGCGCGCCCTTCTGGACGAAGCCGTCGAGCAACGCAGCCCAACGATCGTCGAGACGCTCATCGGCGTTCGCCTCCGCCGTCAGCCTTCCCGCAGCGCGCAAGCCTCCCGCGAACGCGCCATCCGCGTGGATGCGCACAACCGCGGCGATCAGCGCCCCCTCGTCGTCGACGTCGGCAAGCAGACCGTTCTCGCCGTCACTCACGAGCTCCGGCGCCTGACCGACCCGCGTCGTGACCAGCGGGATGCCGGCAGCCAGCGACTCGAGAACGGCCTTCGGCCCTCCCTCCTGCTTCGACGTGACGAGTGAGACATCGAGCGAGTGGTAGGCACGACCCAGCTCCGCGCGCGTGCCCAGGAGCGCATGCCGTGACACGACGCGGCGACTCTCGAGCTCTCGGCGCACATAACCGCGCGCGGGACCGGTGAGGAGAACGACGAGCTCGGGGATCGCGTCGCGCAGTCGCGCGAGCACGGCGACGAGGGTGTCCGGTCCTTTGACGAACTTGGGCTCCGAGCCGTCCCCCAGGCCGACACCGTCCTTGACGAACGAACCGACGACGAACGCCGACTCGGGAAGGCAGAGCTCTGCTCGAGCGCGTTTCCGTCCGAGATCGTCTACGAGCGGGAAGTTCTCCAGGTCGACGCCGATCGGTATTCGGTGCACCTTCGCCGGATCGATCCCGGTGGTGAGAACGAGCTGATGCATCTCGGCGTGCGTGACCTGCACCCGGTCGATGCGACCGGAGTGGCGCTTCAGCGTGTCGTAGGCGCGGTCGAACTCCGGATAGCCGGAGGTCCCGGGCAGTCCGTGAAAGTAACTGAGGCCGAGCCCGTTCGACGACTCGAGCCAGCGAGGCTGCAGAGCGCTGAAGTGATCGTGATGGAACACCGCCTGCCGTCTCGCGAATCGCGCCCAGGCAGTAGGCGCAACGTCGTAGCCGAGCCGGCGCGCGGTGGCGCTCAGTCGATCCCGGTCATCGTCGATCGACCAGCCGAAGTCGTCTCCGGCCACGAACAGATGCGAAGCTGCCGGCCACCTCGCCGTACGCGCAGGGACGTATGCACGGAGGGCCAGCCGCCGCAGCGCGGCCCTCATCCGCGCAAGACGTCGAGATAGCGGTCGGCGACGTCCGCGAGCGCAGGCACACGAATGGCGCCGCGACGCGCGTCGACCTCGGCGGCCAGCCGCGCGAACACCGCGGGTAGCTCCTCCGCATCGTCGAAGCCGATCCCGGCTTCGCCGACGAGCTCAGGATGTCCGCCGCTCCGACGGAAGGCGGCCGGGAGACCGCACGCGAGAGCTTCGAGGAGCGCATTCGAGCAGGGATCGTCCTGACTCGGCGCGAGATACACGTCCTGCGTGCGCATCAGCTCTGCGAGAGGCTCGGAGGCAAGCGCCCCGACGAGACGGATGCGCTCGAGTCTTGCCTGCGTGTTGCCCGCGAACGTGAGCTCATGCGAATCGAGATCGAGATTGCGGTCGAGCCATTCCAAGACCTCTGCGCCTTTGCGTGGATTGTCCGACCAGCTGCTGGCGATCACACGCAGGGGTCGACCCGGCTGCGGACCGTGGCTCGCAGGCGGCCGAAAGATCGCCGGGTCGACTGCGTTGTGGATCATGACCGGATCTCGCAACTCGAATCCGAGCTCGCGGTGCTTGTCGAGGCTGTAGTCGGACTGCAGGATGGTCGCGTCCGCGAGCTCGTGGTTGACGGATGCGATCCGCCGGTCGGTGCCGTCGTCGAAGCCGCGGTAGACGCCGATGGGACCGTCGACGCGGTGCACCATGCGCACGCCGTTGCGCGCGAAACGGCGCAGTCGCGGGAAGTCGAAATTGAAGGAGTTGAAGAGGCAGCCCGGTGTGCCCCCGGAGAGGCGGTTGACCTCGACACGGAGACCGCGGCTCTCGAGCTCGCGGACAAGCGCGAGCAGGAACTGGTTCCCGCCGCCGTAGGGCGGGGGCCTGAACTCGTGGAAGACGGCCAGATCCGCAGCACCCCGGCGGGTGCGCAACCAGTCGGCCTCCGTTCGGCCACGGCGTGCAAGCGCCCGCACCGGCTGAGCGGCGCTGCTCAACAAGGGTCTCGTTGTCTGGGAAATGGTCATCTGGCTCTTAACCGACGTTTTACAACTAGGGCGGAGACTTCACCGGATACTCTCGGCGATCCGCGCTAACCTGCGCCGGTCCAACCGGGGTCTACGAAAAAAGCCTGGATGCCCCCAGGAAAAGGAGTCGCATGCGCTTCACCAAGATCTTCGTTCTCGTTGTGCTGGCAGCCCTCATCATCGCGCCTGCGGCGCTGGCGCTGAGGTTCACGGATGCCAGCTACAACATTCCCAACGGTGAAACGGGAAAGGCTTTCAGCTTCCAGTTCAACGGAACGGGAGGCTGCGGGCCCGCGCTGCCGTACCAGTACAAGGTTCTCTCGGGCGCGCTGCCAACAGGGCTCTCGCTCTCTTCCAGTGGCCTCATCAGCGGCACCCCCACTGTGGGTGGCTCGTGGTCCTTCTGGGTCGAGCTGAGCGATCAGAACCCGCCGTCGGCGTCATGGTGCATTCCAAGCTCCGCGCAGCGCCAGTTCTCGATCTCCATCGGTCAGGGGCTGAAGATCACGCAGAACGCGCTCACCCCGAAGGCGACGTTCCTGGGCGAGCCCTACAGCTTCCAGCTCACCGCCGACGGCGGCGGTTCGGAGGTCTGGTCGCTCAAGTCCGGGAGCCTGCCCACGGGCATGAGCGTCGGTTCGAACGGACTCGTCTCGGGGACGCCGACGGCTACGGGGGACTTCACCTTCGTCGTCCAGGTAACCGACGGCAACCGAACCGATTCGCAGACTTACACGCTCTCCGTCGTCGAGCGCCTGAAGATCGCCGTGCCGGCATCAGCAGCCGGTGAAGTTGGCCATCCGTACGCACTCGCCCTGAAGTCGACCGGCGGGCGTCCTGCCGTCACGTGGTCGCTCGCGGAGGGAACGCTCCCGACCGGGCTGACGATGGACCCGGCGACCGGCGAGATCACGGGAACCCCGGGAAGTGCCGGCTCTTATCCGCTCAAGGTCCAGGTCACGGACATGCTCGGCCTGACCGCCACGGTCGATGTACCGCTGACCGTCGCCGAGAAGCTCGCGGTCGTGAAGAAGCCACTGCCTGCCGCGAAGCTCGGCAGCAACTACCGGGCGAAGCTGACAGCGACGGGCGGTGTCCACCCGCTGAAGTGGAACATCCTCGGTGGGAGGCCCGGCCTCCTGGCGGCCGGCATCAAGTTCAATGCCAAGACCGGCGCCTTCTCGGGAAAGCCGACGAAGGCGGGCGTCTATCGGCTGCGAATGCAGGTCGTCGACAAGCTCGGTGTCAAGTCCGCGGTGGGGATCCTCCTGAAGGTGAACGCGTAGCGCTCTGAAGAACCTCCCAGAGCGTGTCGGCGTAGCGCTCCCAGGAGAAACTCCGCTCGACGGTTTGACGGGCGCGGGTGCCGAGAGCAAGTGCGGCCTCTGCGCCCGTCAGCGTCTGCAGGATCGCTTGCTCGAATGCGTCGACGTCGCCGGGCTCGACGAGGCGGCAGTTGATCCCGTCCTCGAGCTCGTAGCCCGACGCGATCGCGGCAGTGCGCGACACGACGACCGGCTTGCCCAGCGCCATCGCCTGCAGCAACACCGTCGTGGCGCCGGAGTAGCTGTTCTCGCGCACGGGAAGAGCGACGACGCGCGCGTCGGCCAGACGAGCACGCGCCTCGTCGAACGAGAGGTCGACCTCGAGCTCGACGTTCGCAGGCAGCGAAGCGAGTGTCCGCGCACGCTCCGCCGACGCGACGATTCTGAAGCTCAGCTCGGGTCGGCGTGACGCGATTTCCAGCAGCAACTCGAAGTCCCGGCGCGGATCCGCGCCGACGGACACGACATCGGTCCGAGGGACGTTCGAAGGCTCCGGCCGGAAGGCCTCCACGTCGACCCCAAACGGGAGGAAGACCACCGGCGGAGAGCCAGGGCCGAGCCAGTCTCGAAGCCACGTCGCCTCGTGCTCGGAGTACGCCAGCAGCGCGGCGGCGCCGCCCAGGGCAGCGCGGTACAGCCGGGTCATCCGCTCTCCGCGGAGCTGCAGCAGACGTTCCGGGAGCCCGATCGACGTGTAGACAACCGGCCTGCTGACCAGCCCGGCTCGCTTGAGCAGGATGAGTGGAATCCCAACCGTGTCGACGGTCGAAAGCACAACGTCGGCCGCGTTCACGAGCCGAAACGAAGCCAGCATCGACGCGAAGTCGCCGCCGTAGCCGCCGGTCCCGTACAGGGCACGGTTGACGACGTTGTCCACGCCGCGCGCCCAGAGCGGAGGCAGGCCGGGCCGTTCGAGGTTGTGCCGTACCTCGACGCCACGGGAGACGAGTTGGTCGATGCCGTACAGCCGGTAGCGCTCGGCCGAACCGGTTGCCGCATTCAGCGCGGCGCGTCGCTCTGGCGCGTCGCGCAGCGCGACGAACAGCTTCCTCGGCTCCCTCGGCGACATCAGGGCGACACGCTAGAAGACCTGCTGCCTCGATAGGGTTTCCACCATGCATCGGCAGAAGACCAAGCTGGCGCGGAGAGCCCACCGTGTGGCGTCGGCGCTGGAGCGTCGCGGAATCGTGGCCACCTACGAGCTCCACGATCGCGTGCTCTCGAATCGCTCGAGCAGAAGGAAGTTCGCGCAGCACCAGCCTCAGCTCGACGAGCTCCAACAGGACATCCTGCAGCGGTTGCGCAAAGAGGGTTACGCGGTCGTCCCGTTCGCAGACCTCGTCCCTGACGCAGCCGTGTGGAGCGAGCTCGACACCGAAGCCGGGCGGTTCGCGGCGGAGACGGAGGCCGGCCTTGCGGCCGAGAGCCAGGGCGGCGAGCCGGCGCTACGACGGCGCGAAGGGAAGGAGTTTCTCGTTCGCAAGTACGCGTACGGCGTCGAGCTCGGGCTCGACGATCCGTGGCTGAGGCTCGGCTACAACCGCCGTCTGCTCGACATCGCCAACAGCTACGTCGGCATGTGGTCGAAGCTCGAATACGTCGACCTCTGGTACACGCCGCCGATTGCAGGCGACGAGCGCAAGTCTTCACAACGCTGGCATCGCGACTTCAACGACCGCCATCTGCTGAAGGCATTCCTCTACCTCGTCGACGTCGACAAGGACACCGGACCTTTCGAATACGTTGCCGGAAGCGCCCCTGGAGGCGAGCTCGACCATCTCTGGCCGTGGCGTCCCCTCGGCGACAACTATCCGCCGGAGGAGGAGC
>WNFC01002653.1_pt1 | contig 19830 bp, 20 predicted proteins | sample 5400541 | NCBI WGS metagenome assembly WNFC01 (sample SAMN13153342, study PRJNA577476) | soil metagenome | isolation source: 120 cm saprolite under Douglas fir tree site 2 hole 2 replicate 1 | place: USA:California | collected 2015-04-18 | reverse complement strand
TATCTGAATCCGGGCGGCAGCGTCAAAGACCGCGCGGCGATTGGAATTATCCGGCGGGCGGAGCAAGACGGGAAACTCCCCGCTGGTGGAACAATTGTTGAGGCCACTGCCGGGAATACGGGCATCGGGCTTGCCCTCATCGGAGTGAACCGCGGGTACAAGGTGAAGCTGTTTGTGCCGGAGCGGTTTTCTGAGGAGAAGGTCAAGATCATGCGGGCCCTTGGCGCCGAGGTGTTCCGCACACCAGACGCCGAGGGCATGTTGGGCGCCATCCGGCGCGCCAACGAGTTGGTGGCCGGCGATCCCAGCGCGTTTATGGCGGGACAATTCGAGAATCCTGCCAATCCTGATTACCACTACGAAACTACCGCCCACGAAATCTTCGAGCAAATGGAAGGAAAGATTGACGCCGTGGTTCTGGGCTGCGGCACGTCGGGAACGTTTACCGGAGTGGCTCGTTTTCTGAAAGATAATTTGCGGGGCGTGCTCGCGATCGCGGTGGAGACGCAGGGCTCGGTGTTGGGAGGCGGTCCGCCGGGGCCGCACAAGGTGGAAGGAATCGGAGCAAGCTTTATCCCGAAGACGTTTGACCGCTCGGTGTGTGATGAAGTGATCATGGTGACGGACAAAGACGCGTTCGAAACCGTGAAGGAACTGGCCGCGCGCGAAGGAGTTCTGGCAGGGTCGAGCGGCGGAGCGGCTGTGTTTGCGTCGCTCGAAGTGGCAAGACGGCTGGGGGCGGGGAAGCGGCTGGTTACGGTGATTCCAGACTCGGCGGAACGCTATTTATCGAAGAATATCTTTGAGGGGGGAGTGTAACGCGATCCGCGGTGCCTTTGATCCGCTCAATGACTGAATTCCGATCGAACGATCTCACCAGTGCGCAGCGTTGCACTCTCCGTCCGGCTTTTCGGTGGCACGTAGCCGCTTTGGGCGCTCTGATTTGTGTGATGCTGGTGTTCGTCGCGGTCACTGAGCACGGACCGAAAGCGATTTTCTTCTATTTGTTTTCGAGCACGATCGCCGCAGTTCTGGTATCGGTATTTCGCCGCGAAGCTGCACTGTTACAGAATTACGTGTCAGCAGTGGGAACACTGACGGCGTACAAGAAAAGGCGGCGTGGACGCGATATCAAGTATCGGTTCCGTGCAATTGAAGGGAAAAGCTACGAGGGCGAATCCTCTCTTTGGTCGCTACGCGACATGCGTGAGGGGGGATCCGTTGTGGTGTTCTATAAGCCTTTAGACCCCACCCTGAATCTGCCGTTGCCTAGTTTCATGTTCTACTCGTTCACTTCTCTGGCGTGCGATGCAGAGAGTGTAGAAGGAAAGATTAGTGAAAAAACATAAGCAACCTGGTTTCGCGACGCGGGCAATTCACACCGGTCAGGAGCCGGACCCCTTGACTGGCGCGGTGACGGTACCGATCTATCCAACTTCGACCTATGTGCAGCAAGGGATTGGTGAGCACAAGGGTTACGAGTACTCGCGGGTTTCAAATCCGACGAGGGCGCGGCTGGAGGAAAATCTCGCCTCGCTGGAAGGTGGGTTGGCGGCACCCGTTTTCGCCAGCGGCATGGCGGCGATCAACGCTATTGCCAGCATGCTGAAGTCCGGCGACCACGTGGTCTGCGGCAATGATCTTTATGGAGGCGTGCCGCGGCTGTTCAATCAGGTGCTCGCGGGCTTTGGGCTTGAGTTTTCCTACGTAGACACTTCGGATGCGGAGAACGTTGGCCGCGCCATCCGCAAGAACACGCGAATGGTTTATGTAGAGACGCCGACGAATCCGCTGATGCGGCTGAGTGACATTGCCGCGATCAGCCAGATTTGCCGGCGCAAAAAAGTTGACCTCGTGGTGGATAACACTTTTATGTCGCCCTATTTCCAGCAACCGATTGCCCTGGGCGCCGACATGGTGGTGCACTCGACCACGAAATTCCTAAATGGCCACAGCGACGGGTTGGGTGGCGTTGTGGTTTGCACCCGGCCGGAGCAGGCCGAAAAGCTGGCCTTTCTGCAGAAGGCCGCGGGGGCAATTCTGTCTCCTTTTGAATGCTGGCTGGTGCTGCGCGGGGTGAAGACGCTGGCGGCACGCATGGAGATACACGACCGTAGCGGGCGAATTGTAGCGAACTTTTTGGCGTCCCACGAGAGGGTGAAGCAAGTCTTCTATCCCGGGCTGGCCGATCATCCGCAACACGATCTGGCGAAGCGACAGATGAGCGGCTTCGGCTCGATGATCACGTTTGAAACCGGCTCGCTGAAGAACGCGAACAAGATGCTAAAGAAAGTGCGCGTGTGCTCGCTGGGCGAATCCTTGGGCGGAGTCGAGACGTTGATTTCGCATCCGGCGACGATGACGCACGCGGCGCTAGGCGAGAAGGGGCGGAAGGCCATCGGAATCACCGACGGGATGGTCCGCATCTCGGTGGGAATCGAAGATGTAGGGGACATTCTCGAGGACCTGGATGGGGCGCTGGCGGCGATCTAAGAAAGCTTCGTTGCCACGGATCTACACGGATCGACGCGGATCGACCACAGGTTCAAATACTCACACGCTCGCTTTGTCGACCAACGTCTCCGAGAAAAACTTAACCACAGAGGGCACAGAGGGGCACGGGGTAGAACAGGCCGTGCTATTTCTTCCGCTCTTGCACCGAGTCGGCCAACCAGTGCAGATAGTCAGAACTCCCGTCCTCTATGTTGATCACAACGCATTCGGGGAGTTCGTAGGAGTGTAACTTGCGGATCGCATCGCGCACCGCCGGAAACCTTTCCTGGGTTGTTTTAACCAGTAGCAACCATTCCCCTGAAGTGTCCACCTTATCCTGCCAGCGATAGATCGACTCGACGCGGGGAACGATGTTTACGCAGGCGGCGAGCCGGTTCTCCACCAGGTGACGTGCGATCTTGTGGGCTTCTTCTTCCGAGCCTGCTGTCGTGAGGATGAATCGTTTGTCAGTCATATAAAATCAGCCGTTGCTCTGAGCGGTCAGCTTTCAGGTGTTTTGACGAAGAGAGTAGCATTTCGTGCGAGTGTGCGAGGTTAGAAATGCCGACGCAAATCAAGTTTGGCACATCCGGTTGGCGGGCCGTCATGGCGGAGGAGTTTACCTTCGCCAATGTGCGGTTGGCGGTAAGCGGAATTGCGCGGTATGTCGCTGCGCAGAAGGCGCGAGGAGCACGGGTGATTGTGGGCCGCGATCCGCGATTTTTGGGCGAGACGTTTTGCTCCATGGGGGCGGAAATCCTGGCGGCGCATGGGATCACCCCACTGATGGTGGCTGAACCCGCACCGACACCGGCGTTCTCCTACGCAGTAATTCAGACGAAGGCAGACGGCGTCATCAATTTCACCGCGTCGCACAATCCGCCGGAATACAACGGGATCAAGTTCTCGACTCCGGACGGTTGCCCGGCATTGCCGGAGGTTACCAGGAAAATCGAGGCAGCGATCAAGGCAGTCGAATCTGCAGAGTCTCGCGGGAATGGTCAGAGAAGCATCAAGAGCCAGAGTCTCGATCCGAAGCCGATGTATCTGAAGCGGCTCGGAGAGATCATCGATCTTGAAGTGATTCGCAAAGCGGGATTGAGAGTCGCGTTCGATCCCATGTGGGGAGCGGCCCGTGGATATTCCGATGAGCTTTTGCGGAATGCAGGTGTGCAAGTGGCCACCGTCCACGACTGTCGTGACGTGCTGTTCGGAGGGCATGCGCCGGAGCCGGACGATCATCTGCTGGAAGATCTGCGAAAAAAGATGAGGGAGACCGGGGCGCAAATCGGCATTGCAACGGACGGCGATGCAGACCGCTTCGGCATAGTCGATGCCGACGGAACGTTTCTGCAGCCGAACTATGTGATTGCTCTCTTGTTCGACTACCTGGTTGAGAGTCGTGGCTGGAAGAACGGTGTAGCCAAGTCGGTGGCGACTACGAATCTGATCAACGCCCTGGCTAAGAAGCATGGCGTGAAATTGCACGAAACGCCGGTGGGATTCAAGTACATTGGCGAATTGATTATGCAAGACAAGATTGCGATTGGCGGGGAAGAGAGCGCGGGGTTGTCGATACGGCATCACGTGCCGGAGAAGGATGGCCTGCTGGCTGGACTGTTGTGCTGCGAGATGGTGGCACGAAGGGGGAGGTCTTTGGGCGAGCAATTGAAGGCTCTATGTAACCAAGTTGGTTCCTATTATCCCCGGCGAGAGAACTTTCGCTTGACGGCGGAGGTGAAGCAGAAGTTCACTGAGAAGTTGCGATCGGATCCGCGGGAATTCTCCGGGCGCAACGTCAGTGAAGTGGTGCGCACCGATGGGCTGAAGTTGGTGTTCGACGACGGTTCCTGGGTGTGCTATCGACTGTCGGGAACGGAGCCAGTGGTTAGGGTCTACTCCGAGGCGCGCGATGAAGCTGGCTTGAAGAAACTGAGCGCAGCCGCCAAGCAATGGATTTTCGAATGAAACAATTTTCAAGATTGGCGAAATTTCCCCGACCCGAGGACGGTCTGCGCGCCATGGTCGAGAGAGCGCCCCAGGCAGAGGCGCTGGCGGCCTCCTGGATTGAGCGCGTTCGTCCGCTCGGGACACGGGTCTACGCTTTGCGGCGACGTATTGCGACCCTTGCGGTGGCGGTGCTGGTCTGTTTGCTGTTTGGGCATGTTATGTTCGGCGCAAATGGGATGGTCGTCTATAAGCAGAAGCGGGCGGAGTACGAATCGTTGCGCAATAAAGTCATGGATGCACAACGAGAGAATGACCGTTACACGCAGCAAATCCAGGCGCTGAAGAGCGATAAGCAGGCGATCGAGAAAGAGGCGCGGGAGCAACTCGGTTACGCCAAGCCTGGTGAGTATGTGTACGTTCCCCCGGCGCCTGCGAAACCGGCGCAACCCGCGAATCACTCTGCGAAAAGATAAACCGGCGTTCGTTCTCAGTAGCGCAACCTCCGCTCGCAGATTTTGCCAGTCGTTCTGACAACCTCTCCATTTTCCTGTGGTATAGTCGCCGTTGTTTTACTTCACCCAGGGTGCGGGGATTCTAGATTCCTGCGGAATCCTCTGTTCGTCGGTGCTCTCCCTACGGCCTGGTCGTAGAAGAGCGAGAGGTACCTAGCCCGCGGCAAGCAGTCGCGGCGTGAATATTCAAAAAGGAGAAAAAATCGGCCATGAGAAAAGTGCTGGTAGTCTGTCTCGCGTTTTGTTTCGTGTTCGCCTTGGCGGCGATGGCGTTCGATGACATGGGAAAGAGCACAACCGTCAATGGATGGGTCAGCGATGACAAGTGCGGCGCCAAGGGCGCAAACGCCAAAGCCGAAGCCTGCACCAAGAAGTGCCTGGCCGCGGGCGCGAAGGTGGTTGTGGTCACCGATACCGATCAGAAGGTGCTGGCGGTGGAGAACCCCGATGCGCTGAAGGGGCACGAAGGGCATCATGTGGCCGTGACTGGGCACGTGAGCGGCGATTCGGTCCACGTGGAAAGCGTGAAGATGCTCTGAGGATTAGGATCGTGAGAATGATGAGGGCGGCCCAGCGGCCGCCCTTTATTTTGATGGCGAGTCGCCCGGCATGTGGCTTCGGCGCGGAAGATGCTTGTATTTTTCGGCCTATCCGTGATTTTGAGACCGGTCTGCGGCAGGGGCTGAAGGGTGTGCGTGAGAACTGCGTCCTGGGCGAAGTGGTGGAGTGGAACTAGCAAATCCCAGTCGCGAAGCGACGGCATTCATTAGCCCCGGACGTTAGTCCGGGGTCCAGGTCGGAGAAGGAACGAGTCCCCTTCCGGGACGGTACTACTTCTCACGCGGCCTCTAACACCCACCTTTTATGGGGCACTCTACGATACGGCTAAAGAGGCTGCGGAAAAACACAGTTTGAATACCTCAGAGGCTGAAGCTCTCATTGAAAACAGGGACCCGATCGCAGCGCTGAAAAGCGCTGCGCCACCCAAAACCGGAGTTTTTCCCAGCCTCTAAAACCGTGTCCTGATACGAAGCGCCTCTTCTAGCGCACGACACCTTCCAGCGGGGAGCTAGCGGTGGCATACAGTTTTCTTGGCATGCGTCCCGCTAGATACGCTTGGCGTCCGGCAAGCACGGCGTGATGCATGGCTTCGGCCATCAGCACGGGATCTTGCGCGTTGGCGATGCCGGTATTCATCAACACGGCGTCGGCGCCCAGTTCCATGGCGATCGCGGCGTCGGAGGCCGTGCCTACGCCGGCATCCACGATGAGCGGCACTCCCGTGATCATCTCCCGCAAGATGCGAATGTGGGCCTGGTTCTGAATTCCCATACCGCTGCCGATGGGCGCGCCCAACGGCATCACGGCTGCAGCCCCCGCGTCCACCAAACGCTTGGCGAAGACGATATCGTCCGAGGTGTAGGGGAGAACAGTAAAGCCTTCTCCCACAAGAACGCGCGTGGCTTCGAGCGTGGCCTGCACGTCGGGATATAGAGTCGCCTGGTCGCCGATCACTTCGAGCTTGACCCAATCCGAGATCCCGACTTCGCGGCCCAGGCGCGCGGCACGGATGGCTTCGTCGGCGGTATAGCATCCGGCGGTGTTAGGAAGCAGGAAATACTTTTTCGGATCGATGTAGTCGAGGAGCGATTCTTTGCTGCGGTCGAGGTTCACGCGGCGAACCGCGACGGTGACCATTTCAGCGCCGCTGGCTTCGAGCGCCCGCGCAGTTTCCTGGAAGGACTTGTATTTTCCCGTGCCGACGATCAGGCGGGAGCGGAAAGAGCGTCCGGCAATAATCAATGAGTCCGACATGTTCCTATTGTAATTAAAGGACCGCGAACGGGCAGAAATGACCGATAAGGGTCAGCTTCCGGGTTGCCCGTGACACGAGCAACATTGGCGATACGGAGTCTAAAGCTGTGGCTGGACGCGGTTGGTGGTTGAAGAGCGTTACTAGGCTTGGTCGAACGGTCAGTTATTTCTTGCTGCGTACTTCGTCGACTACCTGCCGTACAGCTGTGACCATGGAGTCCGGCGATTCCGCCATGTCGTGCTGCGCGTCCACGATTACTTGCCGACCACGTGTTGACAAGCGCACCAGGCTCGCCTGCAATTGATGCACCCAGATCTCGTGATATTCCGCTGCTTCCTTTTCGAAACCGTCCGGAGCCCAATACCTTCCTGCTGTCAGCACGACGAGCGGGCGATCACCTAAGCTGCCTGCGTTCCTTGCAGCGCTGTTGATATCGGGGTTTCCGCCGCCTTCTCTTGGAACGACTCTGCCCTCGTTAGTTGCTGCGCAAGCCTGCTCGGCATCGGTCCTGAACGCCTTCGGCTGTGCCTCGAGCTTCGCCAATGTGTTGCCCTGCTCCGGGGTGAAATCGGGCGGAGGAGGGCGCCGCTCTCGGCTCGCCACGAAACGTAGAGCGCCGAACCGCGCTATGACGGGCAAGGCCACACAAAACAGATGCCTCGTGCGGCCCGACATGCGATTTGCTGGCGCGAGATAGAAGTCCGGCTCATGCATGTCCGGAACCGCTGAATCGATCAAGACCAGACCGGCCACGTCCGAGGGGTAACGCGCCGTATAGATGTGAACATATTCGCCCCCTACCGAACCACCCGCCATCACGTAGGGTGGCAGAACCCCGGCGCGGTGTAGCGCCTCGTGCAGATCGCTGGCAACAGTGGCACTCGTTCGCGGAGACGATGGCGGATCGCTCCAACCTACACCCGCGCGGTCGTACCAGCAGGCGCGAGTGAACACTGCCATTTTGCACTGTAGCAACAACCACTCATAACCGGGCGAGTTGCCTCCGGTTTCAAGAATCACGGTCGGAGTACCCTGACCAGAGCAGTAGAGGTTCAGAGTGCGTCCACCAATGTCAACCGCCTGTCCAACTCGTGGAGGCAGTTGATTGGCATCCCTGGCTCTCCCGACTTGTTCATATGTAAAGCCCCCCAGAAGGGCCAGCACCAGCAGAGTCAGAAAAACGTACGAGATTCTCCGAACCCACTTTCTCATATGCCCAGCCTCCTCATAAGAAATGACCGAATCACGATTCGGCACAAGGATCAGTCAGTCCTGTTCATACCGGGCTGTATGTTTGCAAGCCGATGAACTCCAGTTCGTCCTAGCGCAAACAAAATTCCCCAAATGACCATAACTGTGGCGCAGGTGAAGAGAAGCGTTAGCCCCAAAAACCAAGGCAACGAGGGCCATATCGACCCGGCACCAGCCGCATATTTCACCTGGATCGTGTTGGCCTTCTCCATCGCAAGGATCACGCCCACAAAGATGATTGACATCAGGAACACTGTGGACCGCGGGAAACGAAATTCTGGACGCATATCGAACCTCGTGAATGAAATCAACTGATAGCTACCGCTAATGATGCGGATATGCTCTTGCAAAGCGCCGGCAAGCAGCCCCGCACTCTCGCGGGCACGAAAAGAGATGCGCTCTCCAAAGCTCCCAGCCCTGACCTCTGCTTGCGCATCACGAAATACAGAGATCATTTCATCGGCGTACTCACGCCGGTAAAGTGACGGATACAGGTAGAGCAACCATCTGTAGAAACTGAGCATTCCAGTTAGGCCTCCTTGCGTGCGATGCGGAGGGCAGCCAGTTTGGTTAAGTGCCTCATTCGTTCAACTTCTAGTTGTAAGTTGCGGCGTCCGCGTGACGTGAGTCGGTAAGGCCGCCGATCACGGGGGCTTTCGTCTTCTTCGACGCGCTCTATCCAGGCATCGTCGAGTAAACGGTGCAGGGCCCCGTAGAGAGTGCCCGTGCTGAGCTTTACGCGACCGCCGCTCATTCGTTCCACGTCCTTGAGAATGGAGTAGCCGTGACGTGGCTGCTCCGCCAGGCTCAACAACACTAGCAATACTGGTTCGGTCAGGGGCAAAGGTTCCATATGTCATCAACCAATATGTCGTACTACGCCATATTGCGCGATTGATTGCTCGCTGTCAATAGGGTCGCCTGCCGGAGCGTAGGTTCTGACGGGTTGAATGTATCAAGGTCCGTCCAAGGATTGGATGGGTTCTTCCCGGTTTGTGGGCGATCCGGAAATTTAACCCACTACCCAAATGTTAAGCCGTCATCCGAAGACGGCTTCTCCTTGCTATGGGGCGGGGACGGCTTCTGCTTGCGCGTAGAGTTCGTCGATCTGGCGGCGGTAGCGGTCTTCGACGACGCGGCGGCGAAGCTTCATGGTGGGGGTGAGGATGCCGTTGGCGATGGAAAATTCATCGGCTACCAGCAACACGCGCTTCAGCTTCTCGAAGCGAGCCAGTTTCTGATTGACGCCTTCAACGATTTCTTCGTAAAGAGCCTGCACCCTTGGATGGGCGATAAGTTCGACCCGCGATGCAAACGGAATGTCGTTAAGCTGAGCCCAGTGTTCAAGCGAGGTGAAGTTCGGGGAGACGATTACGGCGGGGAACTTGCGCTTATCGCCAATGATGGCGGCAGTGCCGATGAGCGGGTTCAGTTTCAGGGAATTTTCAATCGGCTGGGGCGCGATGAATTTTCCGCCAGAAGTTTTGATCAGGTCTTTTTTGCGATCGGTGACCGACAGATATCCATCGGCGTCGATGTGACCGATATCGCCCGTCTTGAACCAGCCGCCTTTTGAGTGGCCATCCTTGGAGTGGAAAGCGATGAAGGCGTTCTGCGTCTCTTCCGGACGATTCCAATATCCTTTGAAGACCGATGGGCCGCGCACCAAAATTTCACCGTCTTCGGCGATGCGGACTTCGAGATTCGGAAGCGTCTTGCCCACGGTTCCGATGCGGTGGTTGACTGGCGTGTTTACGGCGATCACGGGCGAGGTTTCGGTGAGGCCGTATCCCTCGTGAATGCGGATGCCGACGGCGGCGTACCACTCCGCCAGTTCACGGCCCAGGGGCGCACCGCCGGAGATGAAGGTCTCGACGCGTCCGCCTATGCCTTCGCGGATTTTGGAAAATACCAGTTTATTGGCCACCTTCCAATCGCGCGAGGTTGGAGTGCGGCCAGCGAGAATCTCCGTCTTGTGAGCGCTGCCCACGGAAAGCGCCCAATCAAAGATGGCGTGTTTCGCGAAGCCTTTCGCCTTGTGCTCCGCCTGCGCATAGATCTTTTCGTAGACCCGCGGCACCGCGACGAAGAGGCTCGGGCGGACCTCGAGCAGGGCCGTGGGCAACTGCTCCATGAAGGGACAGTAGGCCAGCGTGACGCCGTGGTAGAGCATGGCAAAATCCACGTGGCGAGCGGTGATATGACACAGCGGAAGGAACGAAATGCTGATCAGGCCGGGACGCATGTCGAAGCCGAGCAAGGAACAACGAATGTTGGAAGCGATGTTGCCGTGGGTGAGCATCGCTCCTTTGGCGGCTCCGGTTGTGCCGGAGGTGTAGACGATCGTGGCCAAATCATCGGGGCCGATCGCACGAGCTTGTGCCTCGACTTCCGCGCCGAGGCCAGAAGGCATTTCGCGATTCATCTCGTCCATGGTCACGTATTTCGCGCCCGATGAGACCAGATTGCCGGTATTTTCGATGTGGTCCATCACCACGATTGTTTCGAGCGAGGTCTGGGGAAGGATCGACAGAACCTTCTGAAGCTGCTGATCGGAGGAGAGGAAGATGGCCCGACAGCCGGAATCTTGCAGGACAAATGCTGTCTGCTCCGGAGTCAGCGTGGTGTAAAGCGGAACTGTAACCGCACCCAGCAGCAGGGTGCCTATGTCGGCGGCCGGCCACTCCGGGCGGTTCTCGCTCAAGATAGCGACACGATCTCCGCGGCGAATGCCCCATTCCTGCAGAGCGCGGGCAGTGCGGGCTACGTTGCGGCCAAATTCCTGGGAGGAGATAGGCCGCCACTCCCCGGCCTGGCGGTGCAGCATGATGCGATCGAGATTGCGCTCGACGGCGGCGAAGAAAATGTCGTTCAGGGTGGCAATGCTCATCGTCGATGCGGCAAATGCGGCATAGGGTCTGCACAGAAAATGTACTGTTTTACCGGCGGTTTACGCAATGCGAAACGTGTCGAGAAGGTACTCGTGGGCATCGAGATTTACCTGAGAATGGAAGAGGTAGTAAGCTGGATCAGCACCGGGAGGGTAAATGCGACAGAGATTTCGGAAGATTCTAGGGGCAGGATTGCTGGCCGGCACACTGCTGGGCATGACTGCAACTCCACTGTTTGCGCAAGAGAAAGAGAAGAAGACCACGCCCGCCTCGACGATGCCCAAGGTGGGCGACACGGCACCGGACTTCAAATTGCATTATTTCGACGGCAATGACTTGAAAGACGTAAGCCTGAGCCAATACCGCGGGAAGAAGAATGTGGTGCTGGCATTTTACATCTTCGCCTTCACGGGTGGTTGAACGCAGCAAATGAAAAACTTCCAGCAGAATTTGAAAGCGCTGGAAGCGGCCGACACCCAGGTCCTGGGTGTGAGCATGGATAGTGCCTTCGCCAACAAAGCCTTCGCCGACCAAATTGGAGTTACCTTCCCGCTACTGAGTGACTGGGGTGGAAAGACGACTCACCAGTACGGAATCTACAAGGACGAATATCAGGCCGCGCGCCGCGTGAACTTCCTGATCGGCAAAGATGGAAAGATTATGGAAGAACAAGTCGACGACAACGCCATTGATCCCAAGAAAATCGTGGATGCGTGTCAGCGGCCAAAGCTGAAGAACTGACGTTACCTCTAAGTTGGACACAGGGCGTCTGCCGCGGAGACGTAGCTTGCTACGTCTCCGCGGAGCCGTTGAACAGCTGTCTCCCCCTTCATCTCTCCAAGTACATCCAAATCTATGACTTCGCCGACGGGAAAACTAAAGCGCCTGCCTCGTGTTTTATAGAGGTGGGGACCAAGATTCGCTGTGCAGTTGCTTTTCCGTCGAGGCGGAAAATTATGAAAACGCGTAAGCAGTGGTGGGCATGGGCAGTCCTTCTGGCGAGCTTTGTATTCCTGCTGCAGACATCGACCAGGGCATGGGCGCAGGATCCAGGCCAAGATCAAGCGCAGGATCAAGTACAGAATCAGCCAGCGCAGGATCAGGGCCAGGGTCAAGATCAAGGCGATCAGGATCCTCCCGGCCGTGTCGCCCGGCTCAACTACTCGCAAGGCTCCATATCTTTCCGGCCTGCTGGCGAAAACGACTGGGTGACTGCCGTCCCCAACCGTCCGATGGTGACCGGGGATGACCTCTGGGCGGACGAAGATTCGCGCGCCGAGGCTCACATTGGCTCAACGGCGATCCGGATGGGCGCCAAGACCGGGATCACTTTCCTCACCATCGATGACCGCACCGTGCAAATCAGGCTGGCCCAGGGGTCTCTGATATTGCGCGTGCCGCACGTGGATGACGACGACACCTACGAAATCGATACGCCGAACCTGGCGTTCACCGTGCTGCAGCCGGGCGAATACCGCCTCGACGTAAATGCGGATGGGAACCAGACGGTCGTGACAGTCTGGCGTGGACGCGGGCGAGCTACGGGCGGAGGGTTTTCGCACACCGTGGTGGCGCACCAGTCGGCAACATTCACCGGAACCGACCATCTGGATTATGACCTCGGGCAAATTCCCGAGGAGGACGACTTCGATCGCTGGGCCGTTGAGCGCGATGACCGCGAGGACCATGCCGATTCCGCCAATTACGTTTCGCGCGAGATGACCGGCTACGAAGATCTCGACGAGTACGGCGACTGGAGCTACGTGGCGGGATATGGTCCATGCTGGCGGCCAAGAGCGGTCGTCGTGGGATGGGCGCCGTACCGCTTCGGCCACTGGGTTTGGGTGGGGCCGTGGGGCTGGACCTGGGTGGAGGATGAGCCGTGGGGCTTTGCTCCGTTCCACTACGGACGCTGGGCCTTCGTGGGCAGCGGATGGTTCTGGGTGCCGGGTCCGGTAGTGATACGGCCGGTCTGGGCCCCTGCGTTAGTTGCCTTCGTTGGCGGCGGTGGGGGCTTTCACTTCGCAGCCGGAGTTGGTGTGGGATGGTTTCCACTGGCTCCGGGAGAAGTGTTCGTCCCCGGCTATCGTGTGAGCCGCAGCTACGTGAACAATGTGAACATCACCAATACAACGGTGAACGTCACCAAGGTCACGAATGTGTACAACACGGTCGTGATCAACAACAACACGAATATCAATCGCATCGCATATGTGAACCAGCACGTGAGCAATGCCGTCACCGTGGTCCCGCATGAGGTGTTCGTGAATGCACGACCGGTAGCGCAGAATGTCATGCGAGTTGAGCCGAGAGAAATCGCGGTCGCTCCAGTTACGCACATGGTGCCGGTCGAGCCGGTGCGCCAGAGCGTGCTCGGCGCGGGAAGGCCTGCACCGGTAAAGCCTCCGGCGACCGTAATCAACCGGCAGGTGGTGGCGCAGAGAACTCCGCCGCCTCCTCCGCGGCCGCTTGAGCAAAGACAGGCTCAGGCGGGCGGACGTCTGAACCAGCAACCGCTGGTCAGGCCAGAGCCGCGGCCGACGCGCGCCGCGCAACCGAATCAGTCTGGTCGACCGCAAGAGCAGCAGGAAGGCTTCCGTCCTTTCACGCCGCCAAACGGGGGAACGCAGAAGCGGCCGGTAATCGAGATGCAGGGAACGCCGCCGGCGGAGAACCGGAATCCGCCGCAACGTTCGCAGGCTCAGCAAGAGAACCGGAATGCGCAGCCGGAGAACGGGAACTCGCAGACGTTTCATCCGCCGCAGCGGGAAGAGGTAAGATCTGCGCCGCAAGAGACGCATCCTCTGGTGCGTCCGGCACCTCCGGTGCAGGAACGAAATCCGCAGCAGGAGCGGGACGAGGAGCAGAAGTTCCACAACTGGCAGCAACAGCGACCGGCTCCCGCGCCTCAACCCAGGCAGCAGAATTCGCGGCCGCCGGAGCAGAGGCAGGAGAAGCCTTCGAAGCCCAAGGGGCGTTGACCCATAAGCGGTACCTTAGGCAGAGTGGCGAGTCCACCGTGGCCTAAGAACCGAAGCCAAAGCTTGAAAGTAAAAGCCGCGAGATGCCGTTGTGGCGAGATGAGTTATTGCCGCGTGTAGGGCATCGTGATCTCTGCCGCCTCGATGGAATATGGGCTGTCATGGATAGAGGCCTTCGCCGTCTCCATGCTCATCCATCCAAGCCCACGATCGCCCCAACCCAACTGCCACATGAAACGCATCGACGTGTCTTCTTCATTGCATCCGACGATCGTGATCATGGACCCCCAAGGGTACCCGTCGTCAGCACTGGGCTCGATCCTTCCCGTCTTCAGTATGGGCTCCTCGACCCATTTCCGACGCCAAGTCAACCCCGCGACCACCGGCCGTCCCAGTCGGAGCTGGCCCACGATGTCATCGAGGGATGCCAGAGGAAAAGATCGTGCGGTGTAAATCTTCTTTGACCGTTCAGCCCGCACGCCGATGTGGTCGATCACGTACATCATGTCTGCCATAACGAACCCTTCTTGGTCGGGCTTGCGCTTGGTCAGCTTCGTCAACTTGGCGTGCAAGTCATTGTGGGACAGCGAAACACGCTTTCCATGAAAAGCCATAGACATCTGCATGGCGATTAAGACCGCGTCGCGGTCAGTCGCGGCGGGCGAACGGTCAATGAACTTGGTGAGATCGATCCATCCATCTGGAGAAGGCAGGACTAGGGACCCAACGTGCCGTTTCTTGCGCTTCGAAGGCGGCACGGCGGCGATGTAAATCTCTCCCTCCTGCCCGATCGTCGAGAGTGTAGGCGTCTGAGTTCGCGACTCGCTACGCATCTGCCTGCGAGCGTAGCCAATGAGATCGACAGCAGAAATCAGCCCATCCCCGTCTAAGTCTGCAGCGCCGGTGCTTAACCCTTTGACCAGGGAACTCGTGAACACGGAGAGTTTGGAGTTGTTCTTTAGTCCGTCGTCTTCGAACGCATATTGAATTGCGTTGGATCCAGTCAGAATGGCTGCCCCGTGGGCCTGGAATCGATCGACATCGTCGACAGTCGCGTCGGACTTGGGAAGCATCCGGCTTGTGAAGAAGCCGCCATAACAGCAATCGAGGATGAGTACCTGTTGGCGTGCTCGGGTGGTGCGCATCTGCTCCTGCACGAAGTCGTCGGGCACAGCAGACGCGCGCAGTATCTTCCGGTTCGTATCGCATGTGGCGAAGTATAAGTGGCCGTCATCGTTCTTGACGCCATGACATGAGAAATAAAGAAGGAGGGCGTCTTGGGGTCGCGGTTGGCGAAGAACCGGCCGATCGCCTGCTGTACTGCCCCCAGGATTTGTTGACGATGGTCTTGACTCTGAAGCCGCCCACTCTCGGATCGCCGAGAACCTCCGCGAGTGCTTGAACGTCAGCGCCAGGTGCGGCGAGCTGGCGGAGATCACGATCTTTGTAGGCGGTGCTCGCAATCAAGAGAGCGTGGCGGTTTTTAGGTAGAGTGCCCACGGTCGACGTCTTTCAGCCACTTTTTGAGCACCTTCTCACGGTCCTTCCGGGTTGCTCCCGAGAGCTCGATCGTATTCTGGCCAAGCGTGACCTTAACCGTTCGACCGTGCGCCCTCTTGGCCCAGTCGATGAGGATGTCGAACACTTTGTTTGCAACGATGGGCGTCAAGGTCACTGCAAGCCAACCGATCGTGAAAGGATCGCCTTTGCTGCCGGGCGGTGCTGCGCCCTCGGAGATACGGTCCACGGAGTGTACTTCGACCTGACGTAGCTCGTTGCCCAGGTTCCTCGTCAGCTCATCCAACTCCCGCGCGTCGGCGCCCTTAGCGCCCACTCCTACAACGATTCTGTTGGGCTGCTCCGTCATGTGCGAGCCTCCACCATCGTCTTGTGCGGACGGTCGAAAACGACACGCACAGGATAGGTAAGTCAACCACAGTTTGCAACAGGTTCGGTTTCCGGGAACGGTTAGTTGATGTCAGTGCAGGGGAGGTCACGAGGCGTCCCCGAAGCGGTAGCAGTGTCGCATCACAAAGCGACTCGCCTCCATAAGCCGTCACTTGGGAACGTGGCACACCCATCAAGGGCCACACACATTAAGTTAGCGTTTACGGGGCGTTGACCCTAGGGGGGAGGTTTCTCCTTTGTGAGGGGTTCGCACGTAGAACCGGCTTGCGGACCGGAAACGAACCAACTGTGACAGCGCTGGGAGTGGGAATCGGACCCGCTTCCGGCGTAGTCTTTTATGAATGCACGCGATGAACGAAGGGAAGCGTCCCGCAATCAACTGGATGGATGTGTTATGGCTCGTGTTCCTCGCGGGGCTGGCCATCCTGCCCCCGGTGCGCGAGATTCATAAACAACTCATCCTTCTCGCGTTCGGCCTGATCCAACTGACCGAGGGATGGTTTCTTTCGCGGGTGCCGGAGAGAGGCGCGGCCTACGTTGTTCTAGCCAAAATTGGCTTGGCTACGCTGTTGATTGATCACACTGGCGAGCTGAGCATCAACAGCAGCTACTACCCTATCTACTATCTTCCCATTGTTACCGCCGCTGAGTACTTCGGGCCGTGGGCCACGTTGTTTTGGACGGGACTGGCTTCCGCTGCGTACTGTTCTTACCTTTATCCGGCGCTAGAGGAATATGAGGTCACCAGCGAGAGTTACGGACTGCTGGCCATTCGCATTCTGTTTTTCTTTCTGGCTGCCATGGTGGTGAACCGCTTTGTGGTCGAGAACCGGCGCCAGACCAAGCGCTATCAGGCGCTGGCGGAAACGCTGGCCGAGACCAACCGGCGCCTCGAACAGGCACAGGCGGAAGCCCGACGGTCGGAGCGCCTGGCAGCGCTGGGGCAGCTTTCGGCCGGGTTGGCGCATGAGATTCGTAATCCGCTGGGTGTCATCAAGGGATCGGCGGAAATGCTCACCCACAAATTGGGGGACTCGAATCCTCTGGCCGCCGAATTGGCAGGTTACATTTCGAGTGAGACGAATCGTCTGAGCGCCCTGGTGTCGCGGTTTCTGGATTTTGCGCGTCCGCTGCACGCGGATACGGAAGTGCAGGAGATCACGCCGGTGGTGGATCGCGCGCTGCTTGACGTGGCGAAGGTTTGGAAGGGCGGAAAGATTCAGGTGACGAAGGAGTATAGGAGTGGCCTTCCATTGATTCCGCTGGATGAGAGTTTGAGCGAGCAGGCATTCGTCAACATCATTCAGAACGCCTATGACGCGATGGGGGAAGAGGGCGGAGCGCTGCGGGTGAAGGTGGCAACGGCGAGAGTGAACGGGCGGGACGGAGTCGAAGTGCGGATTGAGGATACGGGGCCGGGGATTCCCGCGGAATTGCGAGAGCAGATATTCAATCCTTTTGTGACAACGAAGAAGACGGGCGTGGGGCTGGGGCTGTCGATTGTTTCGAAAATCATGGATGGACATGACGGTTCCATTCGCGTCGAGGGTTCAGTTGGAAAGCAGTCAGCGGGACAGCCGGGCGACGGCATAAGAGGAGTGGGCGCGTGCTTTGTGATGTTCTTCCCGGCAGCGACTGAACAGTCCCCGGCTGCGGAAGCATCTCACATGGTGATCTCTTGAGCGCACGAAAGGAACTGACTAAATAGCAAAACCATGGCGGCCATTCTGATCGTCGAGGATGAAGCGAAGATGTGCCGCCTGCTCGAGTTGAATCTCGGGGAGGATGGGTTCACCACGTTCTCTGCCGGCGACGCCGAAACCGGGCTGAAGCTGCTGCGCGAAAACTCCATTGATCTCGTGGTGACTGATCTGAAGCTTCCCGGCATGAATGGCCTGGAATTTCTGCAGGCGATCAAGCACCAGAACGCAGCACTGCCGGTAGTCGTGATGACGGCGTTTGGAACCGTGGAAACTGCGGTCGAGGCCATGAAGGCAGGGGCTAGCGACTACGTGCTGAAACCATTTTCCCTGGCCGAGATGCGGATGGTCATCCACAAGGAGTTGGATGTCCACAATCTTCGTGAGGAGAACCGGTCGCTGCGTGAGGCGCTGGGCAAACGGTACGCGCATCCCAATATTGTGGCGCAGAGTCCGAAGATGCAGGAGGTGCTGGCGACTGTGGAGCGCGTCGCGCCCACGAATTCGACGGTGCTGTTGGGCGGCGAGACCGGCGTGGGCAAGGATCTGATCGCGCGAGCCATTCACCAGAAGTCACGGCGCGCGTCGGGGCCGTTTATCAAGATCAACAGCACGGCGATTCCTGAGAATCTTCTGGAAAGTGAACTCTTCGGCTACGAAAAAGGGGCATTCACGGGAGCGGCGGCCAGTAAGCCGGGCAAGTTTGAACTGGCCGATAAGGGGACCCTCTTTCTGGACGAAATTGGCGACGTGCCACTGGCTATCCAGGTGAAGCTGCTGCGCGTTTTGCAGGAGCGCGAGTTCGAACGGCTGGGTGGCACGCGTACGGTGAAAGTGGATGTGCGCTTGGTCGCAGCCACGAATCGCGATCTGCGGGCCGCGCTCGAAGAGGGCACTTTTCGCGAAGATCTTTATTACCGGTTGAACGTGGTGCCCATCGACATTGCGCCTTTGCGCGAACGGAAAGAAGACATTCCCGGCCTGGTGCATCTGTTCATTTCACGGTTCTCGGCAGAGTCGGACAAGTCCGTGGCAGGCATCACTCCTGACGCGATGCAGATCCTGGTGAACTATCACTGGCCGGGAAATGTCCGGGAATTGCAGAACATCCTGGAACGGGCTTGCGCGCTTGCGAAGGGAACAATCCTGGAGCCCTCGGATATACATCTCGACGTGCGTCCGGCCAGAGGAGTGGAATCGGCGAACCACTTTCTTCCCGAGGGTATGACGCTGGAGCAGTGGGAAGACGAGATGATTCAAGAGGCGCTGAAGCGCGCAAATGGCAATAAGAGCCAGGCGGCGCGTCTCTTGGGGTTGTCGCGGAACGCGCTGCGATATCGGCTGTCGAAGATTGGCATTGCGGATGAGGGGGAGAAGGAGGCATAGCCACACGTAGGCTCGCACAGCATCATCGACTCAGTGGCCGTTCCGCCGCTGTATCCTTAGGACTCTTTTGCCTGGCGCGACTTTGGTACTCTCACCGCTGTCGTAATTGCGGGTGGCAGCTCTGAATCCAAGCAAGCAAGGGTAACAATGCCTCGGCTGGAAACCTAGTTGGGATCGAAAAGGAGCAGCGGAGGCTGTTAGACCTGCTGTTTGAGCAACCGCTCCAACTTCCTGCCCGACCGCCTCAAGTGCTGCAGACGCGAGTTGTTTTTTGCTACGTGTGGCGGTAAACTCAGCGGTCGGCAAGTTGCGGCAAACGGGCTGTTCCCGGCAGGCCCTGATTTCCTGCGCAATGCCCCCCACAACCGTAAGCATCGGACAAACGATTTCTCATTACCGGCTGGTGCGCAAGCTGGGCGGCGGTGGGATGGGAGTAGTGTACGAAGCGGAAGACCTGATCTTGGGCCGCCACGTGGCACTCAAGTTTCTTCCCGATGACATCGGCGACGACGCGCAGGCTGTGCAGCGCTTGCGCTGGGAAGCGCGTGCCGCTTCCGCCCTGAACCATCCCAACATCTGCACGATTTACGAGATTGAAGAAGCCGCCGGCCAGAGCTTCATCGCCATGGAGTTGCTGGAAGGCAAAACCCTGGGCGAAGTCATGCGTGGCCGCCCCCTGCCTCTGGAGCAGGTGCTGGACTCGGGGATCCAGATCGCGGAAGCGCTCGATGCAGCGCACACAAAGGGCGTTCTGCACCGCGATATCAAGCCGGGGAACATCTTCCTGCTCCAACGCGGCCCGCTCAAGGTGCTGGACTTCGGAGTGGCCAAGCCCATGCTGGAGCGTCGCGTGGCGCAAGCCATCGATGCGCCCACCTCGGCGCTGGCAGTGACACCGTGGGGGCCTGACGACGGCGGCCAAACGGTGGGCACGGTGAGCTA
>WNFC01018983.1_pt1 | contig 19835 bp, 15 predicted proteins | sample 5400541 | NCBI WGS metagenome assembly WNFC01 (sample SAMN13153342, study PRJNA577476) | soil metagenome | isolation source: 120 cm saprolite under Douglas fir tree site 2 hole 2 replicate 1 | place: USA:California | collected 2015-04-18 | reverse complement strand
ATGGGGCATAAAGATGTCAGAGCTGCCATGCAGTATCAGCATCCAGACCTTGAGATTGTCCGAGCCGCCCTGAATCGAACAAATGGATCGTCCGTGCAAACGACCGCATAGGCAAGTCCGCGGCCCGTTCTAGGACACAGGCGAAAACGATAATTCGGCAGGTGGTTGAAAACATGATCAGAACAGAGGAAATCAGACTGCCGGTAGACTCACGGCCGATCAGCCGACCCAAGTTATAGCCGTATCTCAGAGTCGAAAAGTCCTTCAATCAGGTAGGGGACCACCGCGATGTCAATTTACAGATCACGTGGCTGGGTTAATCATGGTTTTGGAGGACGGCAACTTCGTCGAGCTCACGAGTAAGACGAACTCGGGGGCCTTTTCGCCGTTCCTTCCAATTCGTGTACCTCTTCTGAAGTTTGTCGAGATAAATGTAGTAAACCGGGGTAATGTATAGCGTCACCACTTGCGAGAAGAGCAATCCGCCGACAACTGCCAAACCGAGGCCGCGCCGCGATTCCGCGCCTGCGCCCACGCCCAGTGCAATGGGCAACGTTCCCATCAGCGCCGCCGCCGTGGTCATCATAATGGGGCGGAAGCGAATCAGAGCACCCTGGTAGATCGACTCCTCTGGACTCTTGCCCTCATTGCGTTCGGATTCGAGCGCAAAATCGATCATCATGATGGCGTTCTTTTTTACGATGCCGATAAGCATGATGATGCCAACGAACGAATAAAGATTAAGTTCCTGGTGGAAGATCATCAGGGTGAGAAGCGCCCCTACGCCCGCAGACGGCACGCCAGAAAGAATGGTGATGGGATGCACGAAGCTCTCATACAGAATGCCGAGAATGATGTAGATGACGAGGATCGCGGCGACCAGCAAAAGGCCCAGCCCGATGAATGAATTCTGAAACGCCTGCGCCGTTCCCTGAAAGGCTCCGGTGACGTCAGCCGGCATGATCTTTCGGACCTGCTCCTCTACGAATCTGGTGGCGTCGCCGAGAGACGCGCCGGGCTTCAGGTTGAAGCTGACGGTGACTCCTGGCAACTGCCCGAAGTGATTGACAGTAAGCGGCCCGACGGATGGAACAAGTTTGGCGAGCGTATCGAGTGGAACTAACTTCCCAGTGCTGGAGTGAACGTAAAGTTGCGAAAGTTCTGCGGGATTGTTCTGGAATTGCGGCAGCAATTCCAGAATCACGTAATACTCGTTGTTTGGGGTGTAGATGAGGCTGGTCTGGCGTGTGCCGTAAGCCGAGTACAACGAATTGGCCACCTGATCAGGCGACACTCCCAGCGCGTAGGCCTTGTCGCGGTCCACGTCAACCGTGAGTTGCGGGTTCTGCACCTGCAGGTCGCTGGTAACGTCCTGCAGCAACGGAGATTGGCGCAGCGCGGCTTCTACTTTCGGGGCGAGGGCATAGAGTTTGTCTGTGTCAGGGGTCTGCATCGTGTACTGGTATTGTGATTTGGTCAGATTGCCGCCGATGCGGATCGTGGGCGGGATCTGCAGATAGACGTTGATACCCGGAATGTTCGCCAACTTGGGACGCAGTTCCTGAATTACGACCTGCGCACTCATTCGGTTCACTCGGTCTTTTTTATCCTTCAGACGGAAAAAGATGCGGCCCTGGTTCGTAGGCTGGCCGATCGTAGAGAAAGTGTTCAAAACGCTTGGATCGTTACGGACGACATCAGCCGCCTGTTGTTGCAGTTTCATCATGTCGCCAAATGCAATGCCCTGCTGTGCCTCGGTGAAGGCGAACACCAGACCCTGATCTTCGTCGGGAATGAAGCCGGTCTTTGAGATGGTGAACAGATAATAGGTAAGTCCGATCACCGCGAACGAGATCAGCAGCGTGACGAAGCGATGCCGCAGCACACGTTGCAGCGACCAGTCGTAGCCCTTCAGCCCGGAATCGAATACCTTTTCGCTGGCGTTGTAAAGACGGCCATGCTTCTCCTTGGCCGTGTGCTTCAGGAAGCGGCTACAAAGCATTGGGGTGAGGGTCAGCGAGACAAATCCGGAAACGAGAATCGCGACGCCGATGGTGACGGCAAATTCGTGGAGAAGCCGTCCGATGATGCCGCCCATGAACAGCAATGGAATGAATACCGCTGCCAGAGACAATGTCATGGAAAGAATGGTGAAACCGATTTCGCCGGAGCCGTCGATGGCGGCGCGCAGGGGAGACTTCCCCATTTCCATGTGACGCACAATGTTCTCGAGCATCACGATGGCATCATCAACCACGAAACCTACGGACAGCGTTAAGGCCATCAGCGACAGGTTATCGAGGCTGTATCCGAGCAGGTACATCACCGAGAATGTGCCGATGATGGACATGGGCAAAGCCAGCGCGGGGATGACCGTGGCGGAGATATTACGCAGAAAGAGGAAGATCACCATCACGACCAGGGCAACGGTCAGCATCAGGGTGAACTTCACGTCATTGACCGAGGCACGAATCGAGACCGAGCGGTCGTACAGGATGTTGATCTGCACTGCGGCCGGAATTTGTGCTTCCAGTTGCGGCAGCAATTGCTTGACACTATCGACGACCTCAACCGTGTTAGTGCCGGGCTGGCGCAAGATGGCAAGCACAATGGAACGATTGCCGTTGAACCAGCTGGCAGATTTATCGTCCTGTACGCTATCGATGGCACGACCTATATCGGAAATACGAACTGGCGCACCGTTCCGATAGGCAACGATGATGGGGCTGAACTGCGCGGCGTTCTGAAGTTTTCCGTTCGAGAGAATGGTGAAGGTCTTGCCCCTGGCCCACAGCGTTCCGGTTGGGAGATTGGTGTTGCCCTGGTTCAGAGCATTGCTGACATGATCGATGCCGATCTGGCGAGTCGCCATCGCACTCGGATCGACCTGCACGCGGACAGCGTACTTCTGCGCACCATAAACTTGTACCTGGGCAACACCATTCACCATGGAGACGCGCTGCGCCATGGTGGTTTCAGCAGCCTCGTCAACCTGCGAGAGCTTCAGTGTGGGAGAGCTCAGCGCCACATATAGGATCGGCTGGTCAGCGGGATTCACCTTGCGAAATGAAGGCGGCGTCGGCATGTTCGGCGGAAGTTGTCCGGACGCCTGAGTGATGGCCGACTGCACGTCGAGCGCAGCGCCATCGAGACTGCGGCTGAGATTGAACTGAATGGTAATGCTGGTCTGGCCGAGCGAGTTCGTTGACGTCATCGAATCGATGCCGGCGATGGTCGAGAATTGCTTTTCGAGCGGCGTGGCCACCGATGAAGCCATGGTATCCGGGCTGGCCCCGGGTAAGGACGCGTTCACCTGAATGGTGGGGAAATCAACGTTCGGCAGATCACTTACCGGCAGGAAACGATAAGAGAACATGCCAAAGATGAGAATGGCAGCCATGACCAGCGTGGTCATGATCGGACGTTTAATGAATAGTTCCGGAATGCTCACTGCCCGCCTCCACCGGTTCCGGTTGCGGCATCGCTCGAGTTAATGCCGTTGCCGACCACTGCGTTCGGCGGCAACGAGCTTTGCACCAGGACTTTACCATTGGGCGTCACGCGGAGCTGGCCATCGACTATGACCGTGTCGCCGGGACTGAGGCCGGCCTTCACTAACGTCAGGTTTTGATAGGTTCCGATCGCCGTGACCTGATGTGGATTGGCGATGCCGTCTTTGCTGACCACGTAAACGTAATCGCCCTGTTGTCCCGATTGCACTGCCTTTGTCGGGACCGTGATGGCGCCGCGCACAGTCGAGAGCTTCAAGACCACGTCAACGAACTCTCCGGGCCACAGACGCCTGTCTTTGTTTTGGAAGGTCGCCTTCAGCTTTATGGTGGCAGTCTGCGGATCGACACCATTGTCGATGAAGGTCAGGCGGCCTTCCGCGGGATTGGATGTCTGTCCCTTCGCATGGGCCTCGACCTTCAGCTCCCGGGCCGCCAACTGGCGGACATCCGCCAAACGCGCTTCGGGAACGGTGAAGGTGACATAGATGGGTGTGATTTGGTTCAACTGCACCAGGAACGGAGTATCGTTCGCCTTTACGAGATTGCCCACATTCATCATGAGGGCGCCTGTCCGTGCGTCGATGGGAGCGTAGATACTGGTGTACTGCGCCTGCACCTTGGCGGCATCGACAGCGGCCTGGTCAGCGTAAACCGCGGCAGAGTTTGAGCTTGCCGCGGTGCGCTGGAGATCCGCCTGTTCGTGTGAAATCACTCCCTGATGTTCAAGCTCGGTATAGCGGTCTGCCTGCAATTTGGCATTCGCCGCCTGTGCTTCGTCACGCTTCAGGTTGCCTTGCGCTTGCTCAAGTGCTGCCTGAAACGGTCGCTTGTCCAAACTGTAAAGAAGTTGCCCCTGGCGAACGTCCTGACCTTCCTTGAAATGGATGGTTTCGATTTGCCCGTTCACCTGCGAGCGAATCTGGACCGTCTGGTAGGCCTCGACATTGCCGATGGCGGTGATCTGAACGGGAACGTTCCTTTGCTCCACCGTGGAGACAACGACGGGCGCCGGCGGACGTCCGCCTCCAGGAGCAGCACTGGGCGATGCTGCCTGCTGCGCTTGTTGGTTAGCGCATCCGGACAGCACCAATAGGCCGAGAAATAATGTAGAGATCGATAGAACGAGTGGTTTCAAGGTATTCCGTTCCCAATTCAACCGCTTGACGCGCGTTGAATAATCAGGTTGCTGTCTCAAACACAGTTAAGGTCTTAGTGCTAAGGCGATACCCGGGCGGACACGTGCCGTTTTTCGCCCTGCCCATTCTTGGTTATGATGCGATTCGCCGAAATACCCTCGATAAAAATACTCACTAATTCCTCCGCTAACTCGCGGGTGGATAACACCTGAGCATGGGGTACGCCGAAGACTTCCTCGACCAGATAGTGGTAGACGATCATGCCAAGAAAGGAGCGTGCGGCGATCACCGGATTAACCGCACGAAGATGGCCTGCTCCAATCCCCGCGCGTATATGACTGGCCAGCATTTCAAACTTCTCCTGCCCATAAGTCCGAAAAAAACGCTCGGAGAGTTCCTGATTGCGCAGCGCGCTATAAAAAAGGAGGCGTGTCACGGCAGCGTCGTCATCTGTCCGGTCCAGGAGAATTTCCGCAATCGCAACCAGCAGCTCGCGAAAATTGCTCTCCGATTGCAGCAATTCACGCACGCGACGATTGCGCCCGCGGCGTTCGACGCGGTCGGACAACACCGCCCAGAAGAGGGCTTCCTTGGTGCGGAAATGGCGAAAAATGAGTGCTTCGTTTACGCCAGCAGCCTGGGCGATCTCGCGCGTGCTGGTGCCGTCAAAACCTCGTTCGGAAAACAATTTCATCGCGATTTCGAGGAGTTGTTTCCTGCGGTCTGGCGCGGGCAGTCGCATAGTACAAAAGTAAGTACTCACTTACTTTAACCGCGAGGAACGCATCGCGGCAAGTTCAATCGAGGGGAGGCGTCTTCGTATCCGACGCAGTCTGTACCGCAGAGAAAACACGCAGTATTCCTCTGAAAATCGCGAGAAATCGCCGCAATTGCGCAGGTTTCGCCGTCAAACCGGACCGGAGAAAGTGTCCCGCGGGACCCCGCAGCCGAGCTTTCGATCGTTTTTCTCTGCTGGGCACATGCGCAGTCCGGTTTCAAGGCTCCATCGGGCGAATGCTGGCTTGACTCCTGTCTCTCTTGGAGGAACTTCCAAGGGATCAATTGGCCAAATCGCTACCCTGGCACGTAAAGACCTAGGGTTCGCATTTCCACATTGGGGTCCGACTGGCGGCCCATCAGTCACGTGCTTCCCTGAGCAGCCCCAGATCCCATTTATCTCTGACACGTTGTGTGCGAATGGTGCGCCTGATCCGCGTCCGCCCGAAAGGTACAAAAACCGTGCGGTCACCGGGTCTGAGCCGGTCAGGGCCTTTATCCGGCCTTCGTTCACGCACGCCTCCTGGAGACACCGGAGATCCTTAATCGTTCACAACTTTTTACGTATTTTTACCCCCAATTGACACAGGCACTGTTCCGTTCAAGTATGTTTCGTGCCGGGCTGATCCAGGTAGCGGCCCGGATCAGGAGTTCACCATGAGACCGAAACGGCGCTGGAACGAGCGAACCCGACTGATACTGACCCTCGAACTAGCCGTAGTTCTGCCCGCCGCCGCTCTAGTGATCCTGAGCGCTTGGCACCTGATGCACATTCAGCGTGACCGGACGGTGGAGGCCGCCATACAGCGCGACTTCAGCCAAGTGCTGGCCATTTCCGAAAAGGAGATCAACCTGAAGGCATACGAACAGTTGGACGATGTTCGAAGCGGGTTTCCAGCCCCTGGCATGACGTGCGCGGAAACGCTCGACAGGCTTCTTGCCGGGCATCCCTACGCCGCCCATCTGTTCGCCTATGACCCCGATCACGGCATGGTGTTTCGTTCCCAGCCCCACCGCCTGAAGAATGATCAGGCTTTTCACGCGGAGGCCGATGAGCTCTCTAAAATGAGCGACGGCTGGTTGGGGATGGAGTTCCAGGACCTCGCCGAGAAGATGACAAAGATGGAGAAGAAGGGAATGCCATATTACGTCTTCCCCAATTGGGTGCCGCGAGGCGAGAAACGCCTATATCAGCCCGTCGCCATGTTTGCCAAGACGGACGAGGCCACTGGCAAAAAGGTTATCGGGGGAATCGCATTCGATGCCGAATATCTGCACGATCAGTTCTTTCCCGAGATGCTGGAAACGGTGATGAACCGCAACCTCAGTGAGGGGCAGCGCGATAAGAACCAATGTGCGATCATGCTGCACCCCAAGGGTGAACCGGCACCCTTGGCAGCCTCAGCCGGTTGGGATGGCGGCGTGCCTGAGGTGGAACGCGACATGGAAGCTGCGTTTCCCGGGGTTACGCTGGCCATCAAGCTGCGTGGAACCACACTGGAAGCCATCGGTCAGCACTTCGTGCGCACCAGCTTCCTCGCTCTGGGGGCGTTGTCTCTGTTACTGGCAGGCGGAATCGTGCTCACTTATCGCAACGTAAGCAAAGAAATGGCGCTGGCCCGGCTGAAGTCCGATTTTGTTTCGAACGTCTCACATGAGCTGCGGACGCCGCTCTCTTTGATCCGGCTTTACGCCGAAACTCTGGAAATGGGCCGGCTCAATTCGCAGGAAAAGTATCAGGAGTACTACTGCATCATTCGCAAAGAAAGTGAGCGTCTTAGTGCCCTCATCAACAACATTCTGGATTTCTCCCGGATCGAAGCGGGCCGCAAGGAGTACGATTTCCGCGAGACCGATCTGCGCGAACTGGTGCGCAACACGCTCGATTCCTATCGCTACCAGATCGAGCAGCATGGTTTCAGTTATGAAGAAAGGATCGACGAAGTGCCGCCCCTGCGCGTGGATCGCGAGTCCATGGCCCGCTCATTATTGAACCTGGTCAATAATGCTCTCAAGTATTCACAGGACCGGAAGTACATCGGCGTCAAGCTGTATCGTGAAAACGGATCAGTAAAGCTGGAAGTGATTGACCATGGGATCGGCATCCCTCACCAGGAGCAGCACAAGATTTTCGAGAAGTTTTATCGTGTGGGCGATCCGCTGGTTCACAACACCAAGGGCAGCGGACTGGGCCTCTCTCTGGTGCGTCACATTGTGCAGGCCCACGGCGGCGAAGTCCTGGTTGACAGCGCGCCTGGCGAGGGCAGCAAGTTCACCATCGCCCTGCCTGTCAAGCAGGAAGAGAACGGACACAACCTGGCCTCGGCTTGATTGCCGACGGAGAAACTGGCAATGGCATCCATCAATTCAGCAATCGAGTTACAGGCCAAAGCGAAGAGAAGCCATGGAGATCATGAGATGGCCAGAATTCTGATTGTCGAAGACGAACCCAACATGGTTGCCGGTTTGCGCGACAACTTCGAGTACGAAGGATATGAGGTGATTGCCGCCCCAGACGGCGTTGCTGGCCTGGAACGCGCGCTCAACGAAGCTCCTGACCTTGTGATCCTCGATGTCATGATGCCACGCATGAGCGGGCTGGACGTCTGCAAACAGCTCAAGTCCAAGCGGCCTTCAGTCCCTATCATCATGCTCACCGCGCGTGGCCAGGAAGTGGACAAAGTCGTCGGGCTCGAGCTGGGAGCGGATGATTACGTCACCAAGCCGTTCTCCATTCGTGAGCTGCTGGCTCGCGTAAAGGCCGTCCTCCGCCGTGCGCGTAGCGTTCCCAAAGATCAGGACCGCTATTCGTTTGGTGATGTCGAGGTAAATCTGCGCAGTTGCCAAGTGTCGCGCAAGGGCAAGGCGGTGGATTTCTCCTCGAAGGAGTTCGAACTGCTGAAGTGTTTCCTCTGCCATCCTGGGGAGGCCCTGAGCCGCGATCGCCTGCTCGAGGAAGTCTGGGGCTACGAGCGCTTCCCGACCACGCGTACCGTGGATGCGCACATTGTCCGCTTGCGGCAGAAGATCGAGCCCAAGCCGGACGAACCTCGCTTCATCCTCACCGTACACGGTACGGGTTACAAATTCGTCGGCTGATCACAGCATTTGCGGGAGATGAAAGTTGGAGAACGCTCTACGAATTCGGGGCTGGCGCCAGGACAAGACTTGGGCACGTCGGGCGGAGGTCTCCGGGCATGCAGGAATGCTCTCAGGTTCTGTGGGCGTGGCGCACCGCAACCTTGCACTACAGGACCAGCTTTCGACTCTGCGCCGTGAGCACGACGACCTGCGACGGACGATGTACGAAGCCGCCCAGGTGCAAAGAAAACTCTGCGGCCCGCGCCTTCTCCGCCGTAAGCCCTTTGAGATCGCCAGCGAGATTTTCCCGGTACGTCATCTGTCCGGCGATTTCATTAGCGTATTTGAACTCGGTACAGATTTGGTATTCGCCATTGGCGATATCGCCGGCAAGGGCCTCTCCGCCGGGATGTGGTTCAGCTATGTGGTAGGCATGGTTCGACTGCAGATTGAGGTGCTGGGCAATCCTGCGGCTGCTTTGTCCGCTATCAATCGCAATCTGCTACTCACCCGCTTGGAATTGCCTCTGACCACGGTTCTTCTAGGCCGGCTCAGCCTACAGACTGGTGGGGTTACGTACTGCAGCGCGGGACATCCGCCTGCGGTGGTTCTTCGCAACGACGGGCATGTGGAGAGCCTGCGAGAGGGTGGGCCGGTACTGGGAGTGCTGGCTGGCGCCTGTTTCGCCAACAGGCGGACGACATTGCGGCCGGGCGACACATTGGTGGGCTATTCCGACGGCGTCGCGGAGTGCCGAAACGAGAATGCTGCCGAGTTCGGCGCAGAGCGCCTGGCAGCTGCCGCACAAGTTTCCCGTGGTTCCAGTGCAAGCGGCACGCTGTTTTCCGTGCTGGGCGCGGTCGAGGACTTCGCTGGCGGCCAATCGCGGGAGGACGACATGGCATTGATCGTGGTATGCCGGGCAGATGAGTGATCGAAGATTCTGAGTGACTCGAATATTCGTGCAGATGGAAGGATGATCGTGTGTGATACAGGCAAAACTCGCATCGCTCCAGGTTATTCTCATGCTGCTGGATTTAGCGCCTCCGGGCCGAAGGCTGGCGAGGCTCGCCCAGTCCGCGTGGACGACACCTTGCTTATCCGCGAAGCCCAGCAGGGCAATACCGCCGCCTTCGAAGAACTGGTCCGGCAGTACGACCGCGCCGTGCTGCGCCTCGCCGTCCATCTCACCGGCTCGCAGGAGGATGGTCAGGACATTTATCAGGAGGCGTTTCTCCGGGCATACATAAACTTGGCGCGCTTTCGCTTCGAGTGCTCTTTCTACACCTGGATCTACCGCATCGTAACCAATCTCTGTCTCGATCATCTGCGAAAAAAGAATTCGCACGGCCGGCATGTGACCACCACCGTTTCTCGGGACGGCGAGGAAGAAGAAGTGCTGAACCGCATGCCCGACCACAGCCCAGACGCCAGCCCCCAGCGCAGTCTGGTTGGCCGTGAACTGCGCCGATGCATTCTTCGTGCTCTGGGAAGACTCTCGCCCCGGGAGCGCATGGTCTTCGAATTGAAAATTTCTCAACGTCCTCGGTCGGGGTAGCGTTCATAAACGGTCGCGATACGACGCACCATGGCGCCATGGACTTCGACGATCTCCTCTCGCCTTTTGACGAGCACAATGCCCATCGCCTGCAGCCGCTCTTGGAAGTTTGGCGCACGAAAGCCAGTCGATGTAAACGATCTGATCAGTTTGACCGTTGAGGCGAAGCGGAAACGGTGCGGCGGTGAAATTCATCTGGTTGTGCCGCCCAACTCCGGTGTCTCGGTCGGACATCCTAAACCCTCGTTGATAAAAGCCATCGCGCGGGCCCACGGCTGGTATGAAAAGGTGGTTCAAGGAAACGCATTCGATATGAGATCGCAGGCTCGACATGCGGGCCTGACGGAGCGTTATGTCGGCAAGGTTTTCGGGTGTGCATTCCTTGCGCCGGATATCATCGAATCGATTCTGGAAGGACGCTAACCTCATGATCTGAACTTTGAGAAGTTGTGCCAGCACGTTCCGTTGAGTTGGACTGAGCAGCGCAGCCAGTTTGGGTTCCCTCAGGCATCGACGCGGCGTCCAGGTAAGTCCCTTCTGCAATAGATCCTGATCAGAGAACTAAATTCCCTGATACGTCCCTGTTAATTCCCTGTTCCGATTTACAAGTGATGGGCTGCTTCTCGCGCAGAATGTGCGATTTAGAGAGCAGGAGTGCGATTTTGACAGCGAAATTTCGCAAATTCCCTGTATTTTTCCCTGCTAGCAGGGAATTTAGGCGGAGAATGGTTAGCGCGAGACTGCGCCCTCCGCCAGTTCCTACAATCCCAACCACTTAGGCTTCCGTCTTCGATTCGTGCGTCTGGTTCGACCGCTTCTCCCCGTGGAAGTCTACTGTCTCATTGCCCGGATCGTCTGGCCGAGCCATGTGCTTGCCATCCTTTCGCTGAAAGCTCTTCACACTCGCCCAGACTTCCAACAGCGTTCCGTCCACCACGGTCGAGCGCAAGGTTTTGTGGAAGGGCACGACTTTAGTCGTGCCGTAAACGCCGCTAAATGATCGCCGGCTTTAGCCGCTGAGGGCCCTCTCTATCCGCCTTAGCCGTTGACCCCAGCACTGATGCGATCTGGCGCATGAAATTTCCCAATGGTACCGCGGCGCAGATCACCTCCGGTCCCACCCGAGGAGGACGGGGTTGCGATCGCTCCGGATGGAAAATCGTTGATTACCTCAGTCGGCACCGCCCACGGAACTGTGTGGTTTCACGATGAGAAGGGTGATCACCAAATCTCCTCCCGAGGGTTATGCGTTTTATCCAAGCCTGACATTCGAGGGGAATGCATTGTATTTTCTTCAGCAAACGCGAGGCAGACATTTCAGTGCCGACGATCAGGCCACCCAGCACCAGGACGAGATACACCTCATGCGGGTCGAGTTACGCACTGGCGCCAAACAGGAGATTCTCTCCGCCGCCAGCATGGAAAGCCTGAGCGTCTTCGCCGATGGGACGCATGTAGTTTACTCGGCCAGACGCGGCGACAAGCGCTCCCACCTGTGGTTACTCCCCACCGATCATCACAGCCCACCACAGCAAATTTCACCAGACGACACCGATGACGACGAGGCGATTTCCCTGAATAACGGCGACATCGTCTTTCGCAGACAAGAAAACAACGCGTTCTTCGTGTACCGCATGCGGCCGGATGGCAGCGGCTTGCGCAAGCTTCTGCCCACCCCGATCGTTCACCTGGGGTCAGTCTCACCGGATGGAGGCTGGTTGACCGCAACGGTGAATCTAAGCGACGGTTCCGATTTTTTCACCCAGGTTTACCGGCTGCCTGACGGAACCGCAACTCGCCTGTGCAAACCCTGCAGAACGTCGTTTTCGCCCGACGGCAAGTATCTGTACCTCTCTTTCAATATCATCGCGACCAGCAGTTCCACGCAGCACGGCCAGACACATGCACTGGCACGGAAGGCTGGTTCGTACGTGCAGTCCTTGCCTCCCGGGGGAACCCTGTTCGAAGCGGACGTCGCGAAAGTGGCGACACTGGTGCCAGCCGCGACTCAGGCCGAGGATTTTGCATCCGGGCCGTCGCCCAATAACTGCAGTCGGTGATAGGTTCGGATAGCGCGCACATGACCACATTGAGGACACAACAGACTATATCAAGAGGGTGACAAGACCCGTGGCCACGAGTGCAGCTGCCCAGATCAAGTCGAAGTTGAACCATGCCTTACGGAGAATCGCGAGGCCCAACTTTCGATAGACCACCCAAGCGAACAGCCCAGTGACCGCAAGATAAGCAATAGTGTGGACCCCGGTGGCGAGCATCCCTGCGAGCGGGCTGCCGACCGGAGCCATGTGATTGTGGCCTGTCATTTGGACCTGTGCTTCGACAGTGTTGCTACGCAACAGAACCGGCACCACCATCAGGCCTGCGCCGTGCGCAGAGGCCATGAGAAACGACCAGACGATCAAGTCTCGGAAGCCTACCTGCATGCGGACCCACCGCGGGTGCTGATGTCGCACTAGGAAATAGATTCCAAGGCCGAGCAGGATTGCAGCGACGGAGTAGCGGGTGGCTGCGAGCGGCAGCGTCATGCCGAGCACCCCGGCAGTCAGCACCACACTGCCGATGGCCAACGCGTGGCCGATTGCAATGGGGATGAGGGACCTTAATACTGCACTCCCCTTTCGCTCCTGCATCCCCAACGCCACCGCGAAGAGCCACCCCATCGCAGGATTTATTCCGTGGTAAGCGCCGAGGAGCAGCATCATCCACAACGCCGTCGAAGTCAGTCCCGCATGCGTCATTGCGAGTCTGAATAGCAATAGGAGTCCGACGAAGCGTCGCCCCCTTCCAGCCGCACCTGGTGTGCACGCAACTCGTCGAACTCGACAAAGAATTTTTCATCGAGTTTCATTCCGCCCTTGGAGATCGTATCGATCTTCACCATCCAACTCTTTACACCATCAGGATAGAACTGATCGTCCCATGGAGAGTAGAGCGAGTTGGTAAAGTACACGCGCTTACCATCGCGGCTGATCTCGACCATCTGCGGACCGCCGTTGAGAGCCTCCGTGGGTTTCTTTGGATGAGCCGCCTGGCGCACGATGCCGCCAAGGTGGATTGAGCCGGTCTTTTTCGGGCTGGCGGGATCGGAGACATCGTACTGGATGAACTCACCTGTCCCCCAGCACGAAACATAGAGGAAGCGGTCGTCGAGTGAGAGATTGATGTCGGACACCAACGGTGGAACTGCCTTGAAGCCCTTCAGTAGTGGTGGCAGGTTCTCTGGATCAGCCGGCTCAGCGGGAATTTCAATCACCTTGCGAACTGCCCATTTTCCAGTCTTCCTGTCATCCTCGCGGTGCCACATCCAGATAGAGGACGAAAGGTCTTTCAGGGAGACGACGACCCCCACGAATCCAAAGCTCTTATTGGGTTCGTGGGCAGGCCGAAGCTCCAGCACCATCTGTTGCTCCGCACCCAGGTCAAGTTCCTGCAGGTGGCGACGCTTATCCAGGTCCCAGATGTGCAGCTTGCGGCCATACTTTCCCGCAAGCAGCAATTCCGGGTTAAGGCCGTCCTTCACCATATTCGGCGTGCCCCATTCGGAGGTAATCATGGTGTCGTGCCCGAGGTGCCACCAGAAGTCGTACGCCAGATTCTGGGGGCCGCGCTCCTTCTCCCACGGGCCCTTCAGCTCAAACGTGTTCGCATCCATCAGGAAGATGCCGCCAGGACCATCGCCGCTGGCCGAACCGAGCGCGCTGCCATAGATGCCGTCGGGGCCACAATGAATGGTGTGTGGCGATGTGTAGCCTGTCTTTTTAACGAACTCTTCAGGCTCGATCACTTTTACGATCTTGGGATGGTGAGGGTCCGCTTTCGTATCCAGGATGTGAACGCGCGACGATCCGATGCCCGGTACGATCAGGTAACGACGCTCCATATGCGGGTGCGGGTTTTGCGGGCAGAGGCACGCGCTGCATGCGTTCCAACCGAAGTGATGCAACTCGTTATCGTCGTGGGGAAAATCTACCTGGCCGACGAACTGGCCATAAGTGGAGGAACGCGGATCGACGTCGATAACACCCATGGCGTCGCGCTTCCCGTTCTTGCCGACGTTGAGCAAAGAGACGTAGGCGATGCGTTCCGGCGCGGCTTGCATCGCCATGCGCGGCGAAGGATAAAAGGTTGGATCTGGCGTCAAGGACATATTCAGATTCTCCTTTGGCAAAGAGTCACAGCGAAGGATTTGACCCGGCTAGGTTCCACACACGATGTGACGCAGTCACGAGGCGATACAAACAAGCCACCACAAACGACTCCAGGGGGAACTATGGAAAGGTTGCGGTGACAACCCTGACCAGGATCCCAATATCCTCTGCAGCCGAAAGCCCACGCACCCGCACTTGGGTTATTGTAAGCATAAATCGTCGGCGTATCACTGGACTACCGCTCCCCCAGCTTGTGTCCAGTCATACCGGGGCCAAGAAAGCCCGCAGGGATTGCGACCGCCAGAGTTAATTTACACCACCGGCCGCGAAGTTGGATACGCGTGAACTGGCCGAGCCGTCAACCGGCTCATACGTCTCCGATCGCCATTAGGGCCTCCGCCGTCGTGTGAGCGGCAGGGGTCGCGGTCAACCCGGCCTTAACGGCATCAAAGTGATCGAGCGTCTTGCGCCAGAGTCCTGCCTCTGATGACGTGTAGCCTCTGTGACACTCGTCGGCTATGACCAGATCGAAGGCATCCGTCGAGCGGTGGTGAAGTCACCTTTCTTGGCAGAAATCAAGCCGAGATTTATCAGTTCTCGGATTGGGAATAAAAACGACACGTGCCAGTTATCAAGTCAGAACGCTGCAAACACGGAGGGCCAATGCCGAACAAGAAGCAAGATCTTATCGATCAAAAATTACAGGACCTCAACAACGACGGCGTTGATCGTCGCGGATTCCTGAAGTGCATGGCATGGGCGGGTACAGGCTTGGTCTGGACCTTAAGCGGCGGCATCCCGGTCTCTCGCGCATTCGCTAAAAACTACGGCAAAGATGCCGGCAAAGGCGGCGACTTCAGCTTTGTGCAGATCAGCGATAGCCACATCGGCTTTAACAAGCCGGCCAATCCCGACGTCACCGCTACTCTGCAGACGGCAATCAACAAGATCAACGCGATGCCCCACAAACCGGACTTCATCATTCACACCGGTGATCTGAGTCAGCTCTCGAAGCCGAGTGAATTCGATACGCTCGATCAGGCATTAAAAGGAGCGTCCGCGAAACAGATCTACTTTGTGCCGGGTGAGCACGACATGCTGAGCGACAACGGCGAGCAATATCTCCAGCGCTATGGGAAGGGCACAAAGGGGACAGGGTGGTACAGCTTCGACCACAAGGGCGTGCATTTCGTTGGCCTCGTAAATGTCGCCAATTTGAAAGCCGGAGGCATGGGGTCCCTCGGTCACGACCAACTGGAGTGGCTGGAAGACGACCTCAAGGGCCGCTCCGCTAGCACTCCGATTGTGCTCTTCGCACACATTCCGCTGTGGACCATCTACCCCGATTGGGGATGGGGAACCGATGACAGCGAACAAGCGTTGTCTTACGTCAAGCGTTTCGGTTCCGTGACGGTGTTAAACGGCCACATTCACCAGATCATGCAGAAGGTCGAAGGCAAGGTTTCGTTCCATACTGCGATGTCGACCGCCTTTCCTCAACCTGCGCCGGGAACAGCGCCCTCAGCCGGACCGATGAAGGTGCCAGCCGACCAGTTGCAGCAGGTGTTGGGTATCGCCGATGTGAACTATCTGGTCAGCGGCCGCAGCCTGGCCGTCGTCGATTCGCCACTTGGGGCATAGGAGCTCTTTGGCCTCAGGAGATAAAGTCCGGCCCTGGCGGTAGTTGGCTTAATCATTGCGATGGACCGACAAGGATTCGGTCCAAACAAAGAAGAACAAGCAAGAACATCAAATCTCGAAAGGAACAGAACAATGACGGGTAACAATGTGTGGGTTGCAAGTTTCGCAGCGGCGGTAATTGCGATTGTACTGCTGTCAGCGGGATCACCGAGCGTTACAGCGAATGACCAGCCTTCCGCAGCAAACGCGGAGGTGAAAATCGACAATTTTAGTTTTGGGCCGCAGACGGCCACGGTGCCCGTCGGAGCTTCCTCGGATAGTTTTTGGGCAAATGCGGTCAACTTTGCGAACCACGTTTCGATGTTCGCGGCACCCGAGTTGTACTCGTCTATCATCTTCTGGAACTCTTGAAGGAAATCAATGCGGGTGCACAGCGGACGGCAGGGTACTCTTGTTCTTCTGGGAATGATGTGCCGAAAGGCATGCAGCAGTACTTCGACGCAGCCATGGGCAAGCCGGGGATTGAAGACATTCTGCTGACCATGCGGTCCGATGTGGAGGCCTATTACGGGCGTCTTGGAAAGGCACGAGAATTTTCACGGTCCCCGCAAGAGTGACCAGGCTGGTTCATCAGACCTGCAGATCGTGAAGGAAGGAAACGCTCGCTTTCATCATGTCCAGGTTCATTTCGACGAAGTAATTCTTGATGCCGCCGGTTTTCGCCGCGGTAAAGATTTTCTTCCAGTCCAGCGTGTCCTGTCCCACCGGCATCACTTTCTTGGCTTCCGCTGACCAGCCTTGTACGTGCATTGAAATGAAGCGGCCCGGGTACTTCGTGAAATACTCGGCGGCGTCATAGCCGCGGCTGATGGTGGAGACCTGGAACTGGAACTTGACGAGCTTCGGATCGAGAAGGTTCAGCAATAAGTCATAGGTTCGCTTGCCGTCAACCATCGAGAGCTCAAAGCCCTCATTGTGAAGGCCCTGCTGGATACCAGCCTTAGCCGCTTGTTCACCCATTTTGTTGTATTCGTCGGCCGCTCGCTTGACGTCATCCATGGTCGGTTTCTCGGGTCCGTCGAGGCTTGGCACCAACATTTGCGTCAGGCCGACATCCTTCGCCCAGGCAATCGCGCGCGCCTGGTTCTCCCTGAGTTCCGCGATCCCGAAGTGAGAACTCACGCAAGTGACCCCTGCGTCGCTGAGAGTTTTCCGGAGCTCAGCTCCCGTGTATTTGGCGAGACCGGCGAAGCCAAAATCGGCATAACCTGTTGGCGAACACAGTTCGATTGTCTGAAACCCGGCCGCGGCAAGCTGCTTGATCGTTCCGGGGAAGTCCTTGGCGATCATTTCCCTGACCGGCCACGTCTGACATCCAATTGGCATGCCCAGCGGATTGGCGCGAAGCTTCGGCACACCAGCGGAAACAAGGCCGGCCGCGGCGGCGTAAGTCGCCGCACTCTGAAGAAACTCTCTTCTCGAAATCGCAGACATTTGAAGCCTCCTCATTCACCCTCGTGAATATCATCGTCCTTGGGTGTGCACATCATAGATTCGTCCATTCTCGCTAGAGTTCCCACCCGCTTCGGCGTTCCGGGCGGACGTACTTCTCGGCGACTTCAGAGTTAACGCTCAGGTTGGCGCGATCCCAATTGAGTTTTTGTCCCATGCGAGCCGCGACATTTCCCAGGAGCAAGGTTTCGGTAATAAGGCCCGAGAATTCGAAATTCCCGCCGGGCTTCACTTTGCCTCCCTTGCAGGCATCGAGCCATTCCCGCTCGTTGCCCGGCGACCTTGGCAGTGTTTTTGGCGGCTGTTGGTAGCTGTCCATCTTTGTCTGGGGAATGAGCTTTGGATTGCCGCCATTGAATGTGCAGAGAATTTTGCCGCGGTCTCCAACGAAGAGGAGCCCTTCGTCCTCTTCTTCGTCATCGCCCTTCAGGGGACGGTTTTCTTCCAGTTCCTCCGGGCGCGGGGGCTTCAGACCACCGTCATACCAGGTGAATTTCACCGGTGGCACTTCCCCGCGGGCCGCGAAGTTATAGTGGATGACCGAGGCCAGCGGGTAGGTCTCTTCGTAGCGATCGCTGGAACTCGCCTCCACGCTCATGGGCGCTTCCAGCTTCAGCACGCGAAAAATTGTGTCAAAGCTGTAGGAGCCCATGTCGCCCAGGGCGCCACAACCAAAGTCGGTCCAACCCCGCCACACAAAGGGCAGGTAAGCATGGTTGAAAGGACGTTGCGGTGCCGGGCCCAGCCAAAGGTCCCAATCTAGACCTTCGGGTACCGCTTCGGCTTCCTTTGGGCGTTCGAGGCCTTGGGGCCAGAAAGGACGGCTCGACCAGTTCATGACCTTCCGCACCGGCCCAATGGCGCCGTCCCAAATCCATTCACATAGCAAGCGGGTGGATTCGGACGCCTGGTTAGCAACTGCAATCTGAGTGGCCACGCCTGTGTCCCGGGCGATTTCGGCAATGCGTCGCGCCTCATAGATGGTGTGTGTCAAAGGTTTCTGGCAGAAGACATGTTTGCGCTTCTTCATCGCCGCAGCGGAGACAGCGGCATGCAGGTTGTCCGTGGTACACACAATCACCGCGTCCAGATCCTTCTGCTTCTCCAGCAGCTCGCGGAAGTCACTGTAGGCTGAACAGCCACGGTATTGGCCGGAGCGCTGCTGCCTGCCGTAGTAGGCATCTACGATTTTCTGGCAAGGCTCACGGCCGGCAACCCCGCTGGTGACGCCGAGAGAATGGGTCAACTGAATGGGTTGGTCGGGGCTGAGCCAATCCCAGCCGCTACCGACGCTCAGCAATTTCCGGACGGAGTTGCAGAACTCATGTGTGTCCCATTGTGGGTGATTTGCGCTGACTTTATTGGGGTCGCAGACCGCCACACCCTGTACGTCGGGCTCCCGCAAAAAACGAAGCATGACGCGCAAACCCTGGGACCCGACTCCGATGAACGCAATATTGACCTTGTCGCTGGGCGGAACATACCCGGCGCCGCCCAACACCCGGCGCGGAACGATCGCAAGACCAATCGCCGCTGCGGCAGTTTGCCCCAAGAACTTGCGCCGCGAGATCGAGCCCTCTAAAAAGCTGCGAGACCGAAGCCGATTCTTCACTGTCCCTCCTTAACCGCAGCTCACAGGTACGGCATGATTTTGGTTGCTGTCCGCCTTTGGTGGTGATTCGCCGCAGTACTGATCGACCCGGATACTGTAAACGAACCAGAAGCCTACGCGCGCCGAAAGTTGGCAGATCCACACCTTGCCACTGATCGCCGATTTACCGCGGCAACGGGGCCTCTACTTCCTCGAGGGCAGAAATGAGATACCGAGATGGCGTCCTATACTATGTATCCCGCAAACAACGGACTCGAACAAAAGCAGTTAAAAGCCCTTTAATGAGTTCCTTGAATTCGAGGTTCTCAGAGTGAAAGACGATATATAAAGTCTTGAGAGAAGTTGCCTTCGACGACGTTTAACTGTGTTTCCGCCGAGAAAACGAACGCTCGGAGAGACTGGATACCTCTTCATGGATCGAGCATACCATTTGAGCATGAGCAGAATACATTCAGCAGTTCCGGCTGATCGGGTGGTCGCTGCCGATACCTTCCGGTGCAGTGGGGTTGCTGGCGACTATCACACGCACGTTTGGGCCGCCGACCCCCGCATCCCAGTTTGGAGACGACATTAGAGGTGGCGGATACACGGGGTGGCAATATACCGACTACGTCGGAACAACCGCAAGGAGGCGTTTTCAAAATCCAAGGTTGACTTTATTGGCCGTCAGCATTAGGAGTCGGCGGGCGCGCCGTTGTTCACCTCGGCCGGTAAGGCGGACATTATCGGGGGTCGTGAAAGCAAAGTATCCAGTAACGTCCCGATAAGAGCGGCTCTGCGCGCGGAATTCTTCGTAGGCGTCCGCCGAGTGGGTCGCGCAGGACAGACCGCAGTCAG
>WNFC01002482.1_pt1 | contig 19839 bp, 16 predicted proteins | sample 5400541 | NCBI WGS metagenome assembly WNFC01 (sample SAMN13153342, study PRJNA577476) | soil metagenome | isolation source: 120 cm saprolite under Douglas fir tree site 2 hole 2 replicate 1 | place: USA:California | collected 2015-04-18 | reverse complement strand
TTCTGGAGAAGACATTCCGGAGCGGCGGCGAGAATTTTATCTTCGGCTTTCAGAACTGGTGCAGCGATCTGATACGGCTGTTGTCCGCCGGCAAGTCATCTCCGGAGGATCGGGATTTTGTCGTTGGCGAGACCGTCGCGACGTCGCCTGGAAAGGTCGTGTACCGCAACGCGCTGATCGAGCTGATCCAGTACACCCCGACGACCGCGAAGGTGCGTCCGGAGCCGATCCTGATCGTGCCGGCCTGGATTATGAAATACTATATTCTCGACCTGTCGCCGCATAACTCCCTGGTGACGTATCTGACGGATGAAGGCTTCACCGTGTTCATGATCTCCTGGCGCAATCCGGGACCCAGCGACCGGGACATCGCCTTTGATGACTATCGCACGCTCGGCGTGAAGGCCGCGCTGGCGACGATCGGAGATATCGCACCCGGCCGGAAAATCCACGCGCTCGGCTATTGCCTGGGCGGGACATTGCTGTCGATTGCGGCTGCGGCGATGGCGCGAGACGGTGACCACCGGACGAACGTCGCCGAGGCGCAGGTTGCCCTATTTCCAGGGTCTTAGCGCCGCGAGCTTGCGATAGGCGGCCTCGGTTGTCCGCAGCAGGCGTTTTTCTCGTTTGCCATCAAGAAAATGCGCAGGGGTTTCGACGCCTTGTCTGCGCAGTTCAAGCGCGAGTGCGCGGCCTCTGACATTGTCGTTGAGCCGGCCAAGCGACCTTTGCGCCCGGCGCAGATGTTTCATCGCGGTCTTCTGCTTGGAAAGCCGTTGATCTGCAAACAGCTCCGAGATCGACTCGATCGAATAGTTCAGCTTCTTGTTCAGCAACCGCAGCCGATGCCGTTTCCGTGCCCCCAGGTCGCGCAGCTTGCGCGACTTCTCGATCAGCTTTTCCTCCCATTCCGCGAGTTTTTCCGCCCCGTAGGTGCCGATGGGGATGGCGCGCCGCTTCGCCGCCTGCTTGGCCCCGTTGGTGCTCCACGGTCCGCTCTCGATCCAGCTCGATATGCGCGCGATCAGGCGCCGATATCGCGCCGATCGCAGCGACCGCGAAAGCTGGCGATGTCCTTCCGCGCGCTTTTGGCGCCAGACCCGCAGATCGGGAAGCGCCTGCGGCCGCTTGGGGGACGCGGCCTCGATGCCCTCGATCGCGACGTCGAGATCGCGCAAGGCGCCGAGTTCGCCGTTCAGCCACTTCAATTCGACGCGTAGCTCGTCCCGGACGGAGTCGTCGACCATCGGCGAAAAGAACAGGATGGCCGCGCGCAGATGGGTCAGCGCGATTCGCATTTGATGCAGCGCCTGCGCATCTCCCTGGCATGTCGCTTCATGGTTGGCGTTCAAATTATCGAGGCAGCGGCGCGCAACGATCCGAAATGCCGTGTCGCACGGCATCGCGGCGCTGAGCTTGGCGGCAGGGGGACGCGGCTTGGGCTGTCCGGTGCGGGGAACGGCCTTGCTTGCTGATTTCGGCGGTCGCGCCATGTGTGTTCCGGGTTAAACATCCTCGGCCGACCCCAGGTCGGCAATCCAGGCTTGGCAATGTCCTAACGTCGCCTCAGGCGGGCCCGAGGCATCAATGATTTTCCAGTCGATGGTGCCGATATTATAGGTCTCCTGCAGCCCGGCAACCTCGGGCGTCGCATCGGATGCATCAGGTCGGCGGCTTCCGACACGGTTTTGGCGGGTCGTGAGATCCGCGATCAGGAAGACGCCGGCAAAGCGAACGTCGGCTCGGCACGCGGCTTGCCGGATCGCGGCCCGCTCCGCCTCATGGGCAAATACCGCGTCGGCCACGACGGAATGCCCTTGCGCCAGAACCCGGATGGCACGCCGCATCAGCTCCTGGTAGACCGGTTCGCTGACCTCCGGCTGATAGGCGTGAGCGGGCAGGCGATCGGTTTCGCCGACGCCAAAGAGCTGCTTGCGAAGCACATCGCTGCGCAGCACGACGGCACCTGGCTGCGGCGCCACGACGGGCGCAAGCCCGCGCGCCAGCACCGACTTGCCGGTGCCGGACAGCCCCCCGATCACGGCCAACGTGGGACGTGGCGGATGGATCAACTCTATCGCGAGATCGAAGTAAGAACGAGCTGCCTCGGCATTCTTGGCTTTGTCGGCCGTGGATCGCGCCAGCATGACATGGGCGCGAATGGCTGCGCGCATCGACATGAACAGCGGAAGTGCGGCGAGCGCATCGAGATTGTCGTCCGGCGTGATCGCGAGATAGCGGTTGAGGAGCGTGTTGGCCGCGGCCTGCCGGCCGCAGCGGAGGAAATCCATCAACGGAAAGGCGAGGTCGTAGAGGACGTCGATCGAAGCGATCGTTTCATCGAATTCGATCGCGTCGAACAGCACCGGCTTGCCTTCGATCACGACGATGTTCGCCAGATGCAGGTCGCCGTGACAGCGCCGCACATGTCCCTGCGCACCGCGCAGCTCCAGCAGGCCGCGCAGACGGGAAAATGCCGATTGCGACGCTTTTCCAAGCGCCTCGATGTCATCACTGGGAAAACAGGCCGCGTCGCGGAACGCCTGCGTGTAACCCTCGATGAGGCCAGAAATCGAGTCGACCCAGGGCTTTTCCGGCGCGCGGGGCACCACTTCGTGGGACGCCGCGATCGCGCCCGCCATGGCGTCGACAAGCGCCGGATCGAGCGGACCGGATTCGGCCAGATGATCGATGGTCTGCCGCTCGTCGAAGCGAGTCATTTCCACGGCAAATTCGACCGGTGTGCCATTTCCGTCGATACATAACGAGTCGTCGTTCTCTCGCGTGATCGCAACGACGCGGCGATAGATTTGCGGCGCGAATGGCCGGTTGATCCTGAGCTCCTCGTCGCAGGCCGCCTTCCGTTTCGCCAGCGTCGAATAATCCAGGAAGGGAAAGCGGACGGCGCGCTTGATCTTCAAGGCGCGGCCGCCTTCGAGAAAGACCGAGGCCGCGTGGGTATCGATCCGCCGCAATCCGGGATGCGCCAGCGGATCGGCGAGAAACGCGAACACGCGCTCTTGCGTGCGGGCTTCGTCTGCCGGCGGGCTCTCCATCGGCGAACCTTTAAGGTACGAGCACGGCGGCGCCGAGAATTTGCCCGGTCCGCAGCTTGGTGAGAACGTCATTGGCCTCGGCGAGCGGGAAAGCCGTCGTTTTCGTCTTGATTCCCGCCTGCGGCGCGACCTTGAGGAAATCCAACCCATCCTGACGGGTAAGGTTCGCGACCGAGACCAATTGCCGCTCTTCCCAGAGAATGTCGTAGGGGAAGCTCGGGATGTCGCTCATGTGAATACCCGCGCAGACGACCCTGCCACCCTTGCGCACCGCACGCAGCGCGGCCGGCACCAGCTCTCCCGCGGGCGCATAGATGATCGCCGCGTCCAGTGGCGTGTCCGGCAATTGGCCTGACGCGCCGGCCCAGACCGCGCCGAGCCGGAGGGCAAATTCCTGCGCGGCGCTGTCGCCGTTCCGCGTAAAGGCATAGACCGAACGTCCTTGCCAGCGCGCGATCTGGGCCACGATGTGCCCGGCGGCGCCGAAGCCGTAGATGCCAAGCCGCTCGGCCTGACCCGCCATCACCAACGAGCGCCAGCCGATCAGGCCGGCGCACAGCAGCGGCGCGATCGAGATGTCGTCGCCGTCCTCGCCGAGCGGGAAGGCATAGCGGGCGTCGGCGATGCTGTGCGTGGCAAAGCCGCCGTCGCGCGTATAGCCGGTGAAAAGCGGATTGTCGCAGAGGTTTTCCATGCCGTCCCGGCAGAACCGGCAGATGCCGCAGGTGTGGCCGAGCCAGGGAATCCCGACCCGGTCGCCGATCCGATGTGAGGTCACGTTGCCGCCGATCAGATCGACACGCCCCACGATTTCGTGACCCGGGATGATCGGGTATATGATGTCGGGAAGTTCCGCGTCGACGACGTGCAGGTCGGTGCGGCAGACGCCGCAGGCGCTCACTCTGACGCGGATTTCCCCGTCGCCCGGCTGTGGGTCTGTTCGCTGCTCGAACCGGAGCGGCGTCCGCGGACCCGGCAACACCATTGCATGCATACGCACTTCCTACGCGGCAGCAGAGCCTCGGGGGGCTCCCTCGGGGCAGCTTATACCAGCTAACGGCACCAAATTTGACCTCCATCAAGGTGACGGAGGGCTGCCTGGCGGAGTGCCGTGCGGCGCCCGCACATGTCCTGCGCGCGAATTCGTGGCTTGATGAAGATCAAAAGCCTCGACCGAAAAAAGCTCCATCGTCACCGCCAGAGGAGAGCGCAATGCCGATCAAGGATGTCTTTCTGCCGCTTGTCGGTGAACCCAGCCCGGCTGCGATCGCTGCGATCGACAAATGCGTCGCCGTATCGGCCGACTTCGGTGCGCGGATCAGTGCGCTGGCGATCGAGCAGGACGTTCTGGTTCGGCCGACGGTGATAGTTTCGTCCGATCTCGACAATGCGACGGCAACCGAGGCCGTGCGGAGCGTGACCGACGTGCAGGCCCTCTTGAAAGCATTCGACCTCGCGGTGGTTCGTTTTGCCGTGCGTAACGAGCAGAAGCTCGCACGGTTGGAGGCGGCTGACGCGGCGTCGAAAGTTGCGGAATACGCGCGGCTCAGGGACATGTCGCTCGTTCCGGTGAAGTCGCACGATGGTCGGTCGGAGAAGCTCGTCGAGCTTTTGCTCTTCGAATCCGGCCGCCCGGTTCTCATGTGCCCGGAGGACATAGCGACCGAGCTACCCATCTTGTTCGACCACGTCCTGATCGCCTGGGATCACAGCGCGCCGGCGGCGAGGGCAGTGGCCGATGCGCTGCCGATGCTTCAATCGGCCGAGATCGTGCATGTCATCACGGCAACCGACAACGCGACCCCGGAGGAGATGCGGTCGGGGGCGGCTCTTGTCGATCATCTCGCCGAGCACGGGATCAACGCCGTTTTCGAATCGGTGCGGATCGACGGCAGTTCGATCGGAAAAGTATTCGAGGCGTATGTGAAGAAAAATACGGTCGACCTTCTGGTCATGGGTGCCTATCGGCATTCCCGTCTCAATGAAATCATTTGGGGCGGCGCGACCAAGACCGTCATCGGTCAGCCACCTTGCTGGGTTATGATGTCGCGTTAGACAGTCCATCGCATTCAAGTCTCGATCCAAAGACAACACGGACCGGTGCGAACCCGGATACGCGAGCCGGATGATTGACCGATGTCGACTTATCGTTTGAAAAACCTTCTTTCGCCGCGCTCTGTCGCGTTGATCGGAGCAAGTCCCCGCCGCGGTTCCGTTGGACGCGCCGTGCTGGAGAATATCCGCAAAGCCGGGTTCGAGCACGAATTTGGACTGGTGAACCTGCATCATGCCGAGATTGGCGGTGTTGCCACGGTCGGCAGTCTCGACAAGTTGCCGTTTGTCCCGGAACTTGTCGTGATGACGGCTCCGGCTGCCGCCATTCCCGATCTGATCGATCAAGCGGGACGGCGGGGCAGCGCAGGCGCCCTGATCATCTCCGCGGGCCTTGGCCACGGTGCGGGTTCGCTGGCGGATGCCGCCGAACGCGCCGCGCAAAAATACGGCATGCGGCTGATCGGGCCCAATTGCCTCGGCATCATGATGCCCGGTGTCAGCTTGAACGCGAGTTTCTCGGCGCACATGCCACGCGCGGGAACTCTCGCGCTGATCTCGCAATCCGGTGCCATCGGTGCGGGCATGGTGGATTGGGCAGCGCAGCGCGACGTCGGCTTTTCCGGCATCGTTTCCATCGGCGACCAGCTCGACGTCGATATCGCCGATCTCATCGACTATTTTGCGCTCGACAGCGCAACGCGCGCGATCCTGCTCTATGTCGAAGCGATCAAGGACGCGCGCAAGTTCATGTCGGCGGCGCGGGCCGCGGCGAGGGTCAAGCCCGTCGTCGTGGTGAAATCCGGCCGGATGGCGCAGGGGGCCAAGGCGGCTGCCACCCATACCGGTGCGCTGGCCGGCGCGGACGCGGTCTATGATGCCGCATTCCGTCGCGCCGGTATCCTGCGGGTCTCCGATCTCCGCGAACTCTTCGACTGTGCCGAAACGCTGGGACGTGTCGGACCACCGCCCGGAAAGCGGCTCGCGATCCTGACCAACGGCGGCGGCATCGGGGTGCTCGCCATCGATCGGTTGGTCGAGCTTGGCGGAATCCCGGCGGCGATCGCGCCTGCGATCCGCGGGAAGCTCGACGCGGTGTTTCCCCGGACCTGGTCGGGATCCAATCCCGTCGACATTGTCGGAGATGCCGATGCCGCGCGTTACGCCGCGGCGCTCGACGTGTTGCTGTCCGATCCCGGCAACGATGCGATCCTGGTGATGAATGTGCAGACCGCAATCGCGCCGGCCGATGAGATCGCCGCAACCGTCGTCGATCTGGTCGGAAAGTACCGCCGGCAGCATCACCGCTCGGCCAAGCCGGTGCTGGCGGTCTGGGTCGGCGCAGAACAGAAGGTCATCGAGGCGCTGAGCGCGGCCGGCATTCCGAACTACCCGACGGAAGACGACGCGGTGCGTGGCTTCATGCATCTGGTGCGTCACCGGGAGGTGGTCGAGGAGCTGACGCGGGTTCCGCCGGCCATGCCCAATGCGTTTGTGCCCGACGTCGCGGCCGCGAAGCAGATCGTTGCCAGGGCGCTTGCCGATGGCCGAAAGTGGCTCGACCCGATCGAGGTCAAGGAGCTGCTGGGAGCCTACGACATCCCCATGGTGGCGACCTTCGCCGCCGCGGATGCCGAGCAGGCAGCGGCTTTCGCGGCGCAAATATTTGCGCAAGGCGCGACCGTCGTCGTGAAGATCAACTCGCGCGACATCGTCCACAAATCCGATGTTGGCGGAGTCGTTCTCAACCTCACCAGTCCCGAGGCGGTTCGCACTGCTGCGACCGATATCCTGGCGCGGGCGAAGGCCGCCCGGCCAGAGGCGCGGATATCCGGCGTGATCGTGCAGGCCATGGTAGTCAAGGCCAAGGCGCGTGAGCTGATCCTGGGACTTGCCGACGACCCGACCTTCGGCACGGTCATCGTATTCGGTCGCGGCGGCACCGCCGTCGAAATCATCAATGACAAGGCGCTGGCGCTGCCGCCGCTCGATCTGCACTTGGCGAACGATCTGATCGAGCGGACCCGCGTCTCGCGGCTGTTGCGCGCGTATAGGGATGTGCCTGCGGTCAAGCAGGACGCGGTGCCGATGGTGCTGGTCAAGGTGGCGCAGTTGGCGGCCGATATTCCGGACGTCCGCGAGCTCGATATCAATCCCTTGCTGGCGGATGAAAACGGCGTGATGGCCGTCGATGCCCGCGTTGCGGTAGGCCAAGCGGAGCCGAAGTTCAGGGGCTCGGGGCCGGCGAATTTCGCCGTGCGCGCCTATCCGTCGCAATGGGAGCGGCACCTGCAGGTCAGGGATCACTGGCGTGTCTTCGTGCGGCCTATTCGTCCCGAGGACGAGCCGTTGATCCACGATCTGCTGCGCCATGTCACCCCGCACGATCTGCGTCTGCGCTTCTTTGCGCCGATGAAGGAGTTTTCGCACGAGTTCATCGCGCGCCTGACGCAATTGGACTACGCGCGCGCCATGGCATTCGTCGCTTTCGACGAAGCCACGCGGGAGCTGGTCGGGGTGGTTCGGATTCACTCCGATTCGATCTACGAGAGCGGCGAGTACGCCATCCTGCTGCGGTCAGATCTCAAGGGCAGGGGACTGGGCTGGACCTTGATGCAGCTCATCATTGAATATGCCAAGTCAGAAGGGCTCAAAGTGATTTCGGGCGACGTGCTGCAGGAAAATATCGTGATGCTGGACATGTGCCGGAATCTCGGTTTCCAGGTCAAAGCCGATCCCGCCGAATCCGATATCTGCAATGTGCGGCTGAAGCTCTAGATCATTCCCAGAATCCAGATGAATTTCGCTTGCGAGTTCGAGATCGCGCCCCGAGGGCGGCCACGCCGCGATGGCGAACAGGATCGCGGCAATGACGAAATTGACCGCGCCGAGAATGGCGGCCGCCGAGATGGCGCTCCAAATCTGCACCAGTGCGAAATAGGCCGATAGTTCCAGCATCAATAGCCCGAACGCGGCGATCAGCGCCGCGAACGCGCGCAATCCATGAGCAGATGCCGCAGCCTGATGTCAGACCTTCTCGCTCGCCTTTTCGCCGAACAGGCCACGTGGCCAGGCGGTGAGGAAGGCGATCATGACGATGAAGGCATAGGCGTCGCGGAAATCCGAGGAGATATAGCGCGCGCCAAAAGTTTCGATCAGGCCGAGCAGCATCCCACCGATCACGGCGCCTGGCAGATTGCCGAAGCCGCCGATAACGCTGACGATGAAACCCTTCAATCCGAGACTGCCGCCCATGGTCGGCTCCGCCAGGAACAGCGGCGCCACCAGAAGGCCGGCGATGCCGGACAAGACCGCGCCGAGCGCGAACGCGACCGCGATGGTGCGATTGATGGGAATGCCGACGAGCCGCGCCGTGTGCAGATCTTGCGCTGTCGCCTGCATCAGGATGCCGAAACGGGTCCTGGTCAGCAGCAGATATTGCAGCAGCAGGATCACGGCCAGCGTGCAGAAGATCGCAAGCTGGTGCATCGAGACCACCACACCGGCAAAGCGCAACGGCGCGCCGCGCACGGGCGAAGGCAGCGAGACCGGCAATGGTCCCCAGATGATCAGCGCGAGATTTTCCAGGACGATGCCCATCGCGATCGTGGTCAGGATCACCAGGAACGCCGGGCGTCCGCGCAACGGAAAATACACCAAGAGCATGAACACCACGCCGATCAGCGCCATCGCGACGATGGTCGCGATCCAGGCCAGCGCGATCGGCAATTCATGCGTTACCGCGCCGCTGATGCCGATGAAGGCGCCCAGCATCAGGAGCTGGCCTTGCGCGAAGTTGACGATCTGCACGGTGTTGAAGATCAACAGCAGACCGAGCGCGACCAGCGCGTAGATGCTTCCAAGCGCCAGTCCGTTGACGACGAGTTGGCCCATCGAAAGCTCAGTACCCGGCTTCCTTGATCGGCCCGATCAGCTCCGGCGTCTTGCCCTTGTTGCGGTAGATGCCGAGGGTGTGGGCGAGATCGCCGTGCGCATCGGCCTGATAGCTGATCAACAGGCCCTTCCAGTCCTTGGTGGCGGCGAGCGCGTCGCGGATCGCGGTCTTGTCGCAGCCGGCCTTCTCGATGATCGACTTCAGCATGTAGACCGTGTCGTAATAGGAGACCGTGAAATTGTCCGCGGGCACCTTGTACTTGTCCAGCACGCGCTTGGTCCAGTCCGTGATCTTCGGGTCGGTCGAGGTCTGCGGGATCATGCCGCCGATCGCGATGCTGCCATCGGCGTCCGCCGCGGAGAGATTGTTGAGCGTGGTCTGCGCGACCATGCTCGAATTTCCAATCGCGGTGAGCTTGATGCCGAGTTCTCCCATCTGTTTCATGACAAGAGCGACATCCGCCGGTCGGCCGAACAGGATCAGGCTGTCGGCGCCCTTGTCCTTGATCTCCAACAGTTGCGCGCTCATGTCTTTGTCGGATGGCGCATAAGACGTCACCGCCACCGGCGAGACGCTGAGCTTGGCGAGCGCGGCCTGAATGCCCTTCGAGGCGCCAAGCCCGTAGTCGTCGGCGACCGCCATGATGCCGGGCTTGGTCTTGCCGAGCGTCTTGACGAGATATTCCGGAATGAGCTCGGCGAGCTGGCCGTCATGTGCATGGGTGCGGAACAGCCATTTGCTGCCCTGCGCGGTGACCTTGGCATTGGTGGCGCCGACCAGGAACGGCGTTTCCGATTTGTTGACCGCCTCGGTCTGCGCAAAGACATGCGGACTGATCATCGAGCCGAAGATGACCAGCGGCTTGCTTTCGATCACGCGGTTCATCGCGTTCAACGCATCGGTCGACGACGCGCCGGTATCTTCGGTCTTGAGCGCGATCTTCTTGCCGGAAATGCCGCCGGCGGCGTTGATCTCGTCGACGGCGAATTCGGCGCCGTTGCGCGCCTGCGTGCCCAACAGCGCCAGGTTGCCGGTCAGCGCCGTGGTCAGCCCGAACGGGATTTCGGCCGGGCAAGCGGCGGGTTCGGCCTTGGATTCCCCAGCCAGGGACGCGAACAGACACGCGACGGCCGTGCCTGTGATAAAGAAAGTCTTGCGGTGCATATTTGATCCTTACGCAATCAATCTGCACAATTTGCATGCAAACGAAGTGCCAGTTCGTGCGAGAAGACACAAGCGGACCGGCGAGAAAATTTCCTTGATGTGGTGGAATAAATAGAGTGGATCGGTTCGATGTCGGTTTGGCGCAAAGTGTCGGAAGTCGGATGATGATGGATTTGAAGAACTCACGATCGAAGGCGCGGGTTGCCGTCGCAGGTCTTGGCGCAATCGGGACGAGTGTCGTCCGGGCGTTGGACAGGGGGATCGAGGGGCTGACGCTGACCGCGGTCTCGGCGCAAAACGCCGCGAAACATCGCGGCTGGCTGGACCAGCTCACGTCGACGCCGGAGATGCTGCCGATCGAGAAGCTCGCGGAGGTTGCCGATATCGTCGTCGAATGCGTACCGAGCAAGCTGGTACGCTCGATCGTCGCGCCGGTGGTTAAAAGCGGAAAGACCGCGGTTGTGCTCAGCGTCGGCGCCTTGCTCGACAACGAAGATCTCATCGATCTCGCGAAAGAGAATGGCGGCCAGATCGTGGTGCCGACCGGCGCGCTGATCGGGCTCGACGCCGTGACGGCCGCGGCCGAAGGCACCATTCATTCGGTCCGGCTGGTGACGCGAAAGCCGCTCCAGGGGCTCGCCGGGGCGCCGCATCTCGTCGAGAACAAGATCGAGATCGCGGGATTGACCGAGCCGCTGCGGATCTTCGAGGGGACAGCTCGGGAGGCGGCGAGGGGATTTCCGGCCAACTTGAACGTCGGCGTCGCGTTGTCGCTGGCCGGGATCGGCGCGGATCTCACGCGGGTGGAAATCTGGGCCGATCCGACGGTCACGCGCAACACCCACCGCATCGAGGTCGATTCCTGCTCGGCGCGTTTTTCGATGTCGATCGAGAACATCCCGTCGGAAAACCCGAAGACCGGCCGGATTACCGCGCTGTCGGTGATCGCGTGCCTGCGAAAGCAGCGCGCGTCGCTCCGGATCGGGACCTGAGCGCGGTCGTCGTTGACGCAATTTGCTGCTGCGGCCATATCGGCATTCCGCTAGACTTGGCCGCATCAACATGGATGAAGACGCATGCAGATTCAGCCCGACGATTTGCTGCTGGTCATCGACGTGCAGAACGATTTCTGCCCGGGTGGCGCCCTGGCTGTCGGCGAGGGCGACGCGGTCGTGCCGGTCATCAACCGGCTCGCCGAGCGTTTCGATCATGTGGTTCTGACGCAAGACTGGCATCCGGCCGGCCACAGCTCGTTCGCTTCGAGCCATCCGGGTTCGGCGCCTTTCGAGACCATCGCCATGCCCTATGGTCCGCAGACGCTGTGGCCCGACCATTGCGTGCAGGGCACGCCCGGTGCGGCCTTTCATTCGGAACTACTGACCAATCGCGCGCAACTTGTAATCCGCAAGGGATTTCGCGGCGCGATCGATTCCTACTCCGCATTCTACGAGAATGACCGCCGCACCCCGACGGGGCTCGCCGGCTATCTGCGCGAGCGCGGCTTGAAGCGGGTTTTCCTCGCCGGCCTCGCAACCGACTATTGCGTCTATTATTCCGCTGTCGATGCGCGCCGCGAAGGTTTTGATGCCATCGTGATCGAGGCCGGCTGCCGGGCGATCGATCTGGCGGGCTCGCTCGCGGCCGCCTGGGCCGGAATGGCGGAAGCCGGCGTGCGGCGGGTCGGGGAACTGTAGTTCACGCCGTACGGCTGGTGCGGTTCGGCATGCCGCCGGCCGCGATGATCTCCGCGCTTAATTGCTCGATGGTCGTGCGGTACCGCATTGCCGTCTGGCGGATCAAGGTGAAGGCGTCTTCTTCCGACAGCGCGTGCGCGCGGATCAGTTGCAGCACCGCGGCGACGACGATGCGGCGCGCGCGAACCCGGTCCTCGAGCTTTTCGACATGCGCGGCCTCGTCGATCCGCCGCTGCGCGCAATCGAACGCGACGACGAGCGCGGTATAAAGGCCCGCCGAGCGCAACGGCTTGACCAGAAACGATGCGGGATGGAGGTCGAGCAGCCATTTCAGCCGGCTCGGCGTCTCTGTGCCGATCAGTGCGATGATGGGAACATTGATCTTCCGCGACAGCGCGCAGTCGGACTTGATCGGAATGAGGTCGGCGTCCAGGACGATCACGTCGACGTCGTCCCGGGGCAATAGGAGTTGGCTTGGATCGGTTTCGACGACCGACATGCCCAGCCGGTCGAGCTGGCGGCGCACGATGGCGATTTCGCGCTCATCCTTCATGATCACGAGCGCGCGGCGGCCACGGACGGCAAAAGGAGAGGTTCTGGTCATTTTACGACACGCAGATGGTTCGCTCGCTTCGCCGCCGCGTCGGCGTTGAGGTCCGGCTTTGCAAACGAGGCGAGGTCGAGACTGGAGAGATAAGGGTCGGGGCGCTCGGGAGCGTCCGCTTCCCAGAAGATCTTGAACTGGCCTCCAGGCACCGAGCGTGCCAGTCGTGGCGTCAAGAAGCAATGATTGTTGGCGGGATCGACCCAGACGGGGCCTTGCGGCGAATCGTAGCGGTGGTTGGCGGCGGCGCGCCGGACCGCGGCGACATCCGTCGTGCCGGCGCGGCGGATCGCGCGCGCCAGCAGCATGACGCAGACATAGGTCGATTGACCATCGACGCACGGGATATTGTCGGTGCCGTGGCGCGCCTTCCACCGCGCGACGAAGGCGCGGTTCTCGGCACCCTCGATGCTCTCGAAATAGGCCGACGACGTGATGCAGCCGACCGACGCCGCCGAACCGATCATCTTCAATTCGGGTTCGCACAGGCTGCAGCTCAGCATCGGGATCGACAGCTCCGCGCGCTTCGAGGCCGCATGCAGCGCGCGCATGAATGCATAGCTCGACTCGCCGACCAGCGTGTTGAAGACAGCCGCGGGCTTCCGGTCGATGATCTCCTTGACGATGTGATCGACCGCGGTTTCGCCGAGCTCCAACAGGCGTTCGGCCAGAATGCGGCCGCCCGCGCTGCTTACGATTTCGCGCAGGACGCGATTGGTCTCCCAGGTCCAGACATAGTTGGAGCCGACGCAGAACACGTCGCTTGCGATGTTGTCGAGCATGTGCCGCACCAACGGCACCACTGTATGATTGGGTGCAGCCCCGACATAGATCACGTTGTCGCTGCTCTCGAATCCCTCATAGCGCGCCGGATGCCAGAGCAGCCGCTCGGTGCGTTCGACGATCGGGATGACCTGCTTGCGCGAGGCCGACGTATAGCAGCCGACGATATGCTCGACCCGCTCTTCGCGGATGAGGTCGTCGCACGCGCTGTGATAGGCGGCCACGACGCCGCGGGGATCGCGTAGATGAGGCACGAAGGTAAAATCGAAATCGCCGTCGCGATTGACTTCATCGACCGCCATCAGCGCGCTCTTTTCCATCTCGCCCGCCATCATGGCGTAGGGGCCGGAGCGCGAAAACACCAGGCCAAGAGGGATGCAAGGCTTCTTCATCAGAGAGGCTTCTTCATCAGAGAGGCTTTTTCATCAGAGAGGCTTTTTCATCAAAGAGGCGCTGTCATCAAAGAGGCGCTGTCATCAAAGAGGCGCTGTCATCAAAGAGGCTTCGTCATCTAGCTACTCGTCTGCGCGACGAATATCTCATCGCAAGATGATCAATCTGTCACCCCAGTCTTGCACCCAATCTTTCACTTGCCAATTGGCGATACGCATTGCGCGCGTTTTGTGCTGCGCCCGCTCAAAAAAGGGGCCGGCGTCTCATTGACAAGCCCGACGGGGCTAAGTCACTATCATGGGGTACGTAAATACGTGCAGTGCGAATGAGTTGTCACGCAGCCGATGGCGTCTGAGTGATGATCCCCTGACACATCGCACTGCAACGTAAGCCTACGCGACCATCGACATAGCTTCGGCATCGCTGCCATTCGGGGCCTTCTCGGGCCACGGGTGGCTTTTCTTTTTTGTGTGCAGGCCAACGTGTTCGCAGACCAAGGGTGAGAGCCATGGTAGTTCGCCTTCCGACGCTGGAGCAAATCGACAATCTCGGGGCCGATTTCGGTCTCGTTCTCACCCCGGACGAGGTCGAAGCCTTCCAGCAGGCGTTCAAGGGACCCTTGGTCTCCTACAACAGGCTGGAGGAACTGGTCGCGCCGGCCTTGGCGCCTGTTGCGCCGCGTTCGCCGGGCTATCGGCCTCCGGCCTCGGAAAATCCCTACGGCGCCTGGTACTGGAAAACGGACATCAAGAAGGCCGGCGGCGATGGCCTGCTGAGCGGCAAGAAGGTCGCGATCAAGGACAACATCTGCGTCGCCGGCGTTCCCATGATGAACGGCTCGGCGCTGCTCGAAGGCTACGTGCCCGAGCTCGACGCCACCGTGGTGACGCGCATTCTCGACGCCGGCGGCACCATCGCGGGCAAGGCGGCCTGCGAGGATCTCTGCTTCTCGGGCGCGAGCCACACCTGCGCCGGCGGCGTGATCCGCAACCCGCATAATCCCGCCCATAGCGCCGGCGGCTCCTCCGGCGGCAGTGCCGCGCTGGTGGCATCGGGCGAAGTCCCGATGGCGCTCGGTGGCGACCAGGGCGGTTCGATCCGCACGCCCTCGAGCTGGTGCGGAGTTTATGGATTGAAGCCGACCTGGGGGCTCGTGCCCACCACCGGCTCGATGCCGATCAGCTATTCCGTCGATCATTGCGGGCCGATGTGCGCGTCCGTCGAAGACGTCGCGCGGCTGCTCTCGGTGATTGCCGGCCACGACGGCTGGGACACGCGGACCATCGCCGCGCGCACCGGCGACTATATGGGCGCGCTGAAGCAGCCGGCGAGGGGATTGCGCGTCGGCGTGCTGCGCGAGGGCTTTGGTCACGCCGAGAGCGATCCGGCGGTCAATGAAAAGGTCCGGCAGACGGTCGCCGCGCTGAACAAGGCCGGCGTCGAAAGCGCGGAGATTTCAATCCCCTGGCATCTCGACGGGCCGCATGTCTGGAGCGGCGTCATCCTGGAAGGCGCGGCCGAGATGATGCTGAAGGGCTATGGCGTCGGCAACAACGTCCAGGGCTATTACCCGGTCTCCATGCAGGAGGCGCTCGCCCGCGGCATGGGAACGCGGATCAACGACGTTTCGCCGACCGTCAAGCTGGTGCTGATGCTCGGTGAATATATGCACCGCAACTATCACGGACGCTATCATTCGAAGGCGCAGAACCTGCGCGTGCTGCTGCGGCGCGCCTATGACGAGGCGCTGGAGAAGTTCGACGCCCTGGTCATGCCGACCATTCCCTTCACAGCGACCCCGATACCGCCGGCCGACGCGCCGCTCGGCATCGTGATCGATGTGGCACTGAACATGCAGGCCAACACCTGCTCGTTCGACGTTTCGGGGCATCCCGCCTTCACCGTGCCATGTGGCAAGGTCAATGGTTTGCCGGTCGGCCTGATGCTGGTCGGGCGCCACTTCGACGAGCCGACCCTGATCCGGCTGGCCTCGGCGATCGAGGCCGGCGGGGACTGGAAGCTGAATTAGGATGATCCGCATCGTTTTCGCATTCCCAACTTTGAGGATATCGCGATGATCAACGATCCCTGGCTCAAGACCTCGATCATGGCCAAGCGCGGCCTCGCCAAGGGAGAGGCCCGCAAGCGCCACGACCTCTCCATCGAAGCGCAGGGCGCGTTTCACTACGTCTACGGGCCCTACGCCAAGCCCGTGCTGGCCGTCGATCCCGGCGATGTCGTCGTGGTCGAGACCGAGGACGCGTTCGGCGGCGTCATCACCAGTGAACAGGACAGCCCCACTGCGAAGCTGCAGTTTCCGTTCCTGAACCCGCAATGCGGGCCGATCGCGGTCAACGGCGTGGAGAAGGGCGATTGCCTCGCCGTGGTGATCCATGCGGTCGAGACCCGCGGCGCGCAGCCGGCCGGCACCACCTGTATCATTCCGGAATTTGGCGGCCTGGTCGGGACCGCGTCGACCGCCATGCTCAATCCGCCGCTGCCGGAGCGGGTGAGGAAGGTCCACGTCGACACCAATGGCGTGCGCTGGAGCGACAAGATCACGCTGCCATACCAGCCGTTCATCGGCACCATCGGCATCTCGCCCCAGATCGAGGCGATCTCCTCGCTACAGCCGGACTATCACGGCGGCAACATGGACCTGCCTGATGTGGCGCCCGGCGCGATCCTTTATTTCCCGGTGCATACCAAGGGCGGGTTGTTGTACGTCGGCGATTGCCACGCGGCGCAGGGCGACGGCGAATTGTCGGGTGTCGCGATCGAGCAGCGCGCCACCGTGACCCTGCAGGTCGACGTCATCAAAGGCTGGAGCTTCGCCTGGCCACGGCTCGAGAATGAAGACATCATCATGACGATCGGCAGCGCGCGTCCGCTGGAGGACGCCGCCCGCATCGCCTATCGCGAGCTGACGCGCTGGATGAGCGCCGAATACGGCTTCGACGAGATCGACGCCTACATGCTGCTGAGCCAGGCCGGACGCATGCGGCTCGGCAACATGGTCGATCCGAAATACACCATGGGCGCGTCGATCTTGAAAAAGTACCTTGTCTCGTGAGGGCCATAGTGAGGAGAGCAACGGAAATGACACTTAATCGCAGACGATTTTTACAGAGTACGGCCGCGACCGCAGCTGCCGGGATGTTCGCCTCCAGCGCCTACGCGGAAGACCCGATCGGCGTCGCAAGCATTCATGATCTCTCGGGCGGGCTCGACATCTACGGCAAGCCGATGATCGATGCGCTGACGCTTGCGGTCGAGGAGGCGAATGCCGCCAGCGGCCTGCTCGGGCGGCAGATCAAGCTGATCAATTACGATACGCAGTCGAACATGCAGCTCTACACGCAGTTCGCGCAGCAGGCGGCCTTGAAGGACAAGGTCGCCGTCGTGCATGGCGGCATCACCTCGGCCTCGCGCGAGGTCATCCGTCCCGTGCTCGACCGCTTCAAGACGCTTTATTTCTATAACACCCAGTACGAAGGCGGTGTGTGCGACCGCAACCAGTTCGACACCGGCGTGACGCCGGCGCAGACGGTCGAGAAGCTCGTGCCCCATGCGATGAAGAAATGGGGCAAGAAGGTCTATGTCGTCGCGGCCGACTACAATTACGGCCAGATCACCTCGCAATGGGTGAAGAAATACGTCACCGAGAATGGCGGCGAGGTGTCTTCGATCGACTTCTTCCCGCTCGACGTCACCAATTTCGGTCCGACGATTTCCAAGATCCAGGCGGCGAAGCCGGATTTCGTCTGGTCCGCGCTGGTCGGCGGCGCCCACATCTCGTTCTATCGGCAATGGGCCGCGGCCGGCATGCGCAAGAGCATCCCAATGGCCTCGACCACCTTCGCGGTCGGCAACGAGCACATCGTGCTGTCGCCGGAAGAATGCGACGGCATGTTGGTCTGCTACAATTACTTCCAGGACCTGAAGAACCCGGTCAACGAGGCGTTCGTGACGGCGTTCCACAAGCGCTTCGGCGCCGACTATCCCAACATCACCGAGCTTGCGATGGGAACCTATCAGGGCTTCCGGCTGTGGGCGGAGGCGGTGAAGAAGGCGGGGAGCATCGACCGCATCAAGGTGATCGAGGCGCTGGAGACCGGCATCAGCATCGATGCGCCCTCCGGCAAGGTGACGATCGATCCGCCGACGCATCATTGCGTGCTCGACGTGCATATCGCCGAGGTCAGCGGCAAGAAGCTCAAGGTGCTGGAAGACTTTGCCCAGCAGAAGCCCGCAGATACCGCCGCGGTCTGCGACCTCATCAAGAATCCGAACGACAACCAGCAATATGTGATCAAGATTTGAGGGCCTCTCCGTCGTCAAATCCTGTTTGGGACAAATCCTGTCTGGAAAGGTGAACGTGGATCTCGTTGCTCTCCTGGCAATCCAGGTCCTTTATGCGATCGCCAGCCTGGCGTTGATCAGCGTCGGGCTGGCCATCATCTTCGGCATGATGCGGGTGATCAATCTCGCACATGGCGAATTCCTGATGCTCGGCGGCTATGCGGCGATCGTGGCCACCAGCCACGGCATCAACATCTGGTTCTCGATGCTGGTGATCGCGCCGACCGTGGTCGGCATCATCGGCATCATCGTCGAGCGCACCATCATCCGCTTTCTTTATGGCCGCATGATCGACACCATGCTGGCGACCTGGGGCTTGAGCCTGTTCCTGGTCGGCCTGACCACTGCGATCTTCGGCAACACCACGGTCGGCATCTCGGCGCCGCTTGGCAGCATCGAGATCGGCGCCTATCGCACCAGCGCGTACACGTTATTTGTTATCGGCGTGGCGATCGTCGTGCTGGCCGCGATCTTCGCGGTGATGCGCTGGACGCGGCTTGGCCTGATCGCGCGCGGCACCATGCAGAACGCCAACATGGCGGCGGCGCTCGGGGTCAATCCGCCGCGCGTCTATGCCGTGACCTTCGGCATCGGCGCCGCTCTGTCGGGCCTTGCGGGCGCGGTGCTGGCGCCGGTATCCGGCGTGTTCCCGACCATCGGGGTTGCCTATGTCGCGAAATCCTTCATCACCGTGATCGGCGGAGGTGCTGCCATCCTCAGCGGAACGATGTCAGCCTCCGCGCTGTTCGGCGCCATCAACCAGATCGCCACTTTCGTCACCACTCCGGTGTTCGGCGAGGTGGCTTTGCTGGCCGCTGCGATCGTCCTGATCCGCCTGCTGCCGCAGGGCATCACCGGCCGCTTTTTCCGGAGAGGCCTGTGAACGAACGCGCGCTCAACCTTCTCGGCCTCGCTCTCGTCGGTGTCGTCGGCATCGCCTTCATGATCCTGACGCCGCGGTTCGCCGAGCTCGACATCGTGCTCGAACTGACCGTTTACATGGTGATGGCGATCCTGGCGCTCAGTCTCGCGTTGATCTGGGGCTATGGCGGCATTCTCTGCTTCGGCCAGTCGGCCTTCTTCGGCCTCGGCGCCTACGCCTACGCGATCGCCATGTTCAACATCGGCGAGAGCACGATTCCGCTTCTGCTTGCGATCGTGCTGCCGGCGGCGTTCGCCGCGCTGCTCGGCTATTTCATGTTCTATGGCCGCATCAGCGACGTCTATCTCGGCGTCATCACGCTGACGGTGACGTTGATCCTGTTCAACTCCGTCAACTCCACCGCCGGTCCGGAATTCCATATCGGCACGGCGCGGCTCGGCGGCTTCAACGGCATTCCCGGCATCCCGCCGCTCAATCTTCCCGGCAATAAGACCGCGGCGATCGATCTCGAAGGCATGTTCTACCTTGCGACCGGCTCGCTGCTTGTGACCTATTTCGGATTGCGGCTGCTGCTCGCAAGCCGGTTCGGCCGCATCATCGTCGGCATCCGCGAGAACGAGCGGCGCGCCGAGCTGCTGGGTTATGATCCGCGCGCCTACAAGCTTGCGACGTTCACGATCGGCGGCGCACTGGCCGGTTTCGCCGGCTGCCTGTTCGCCAATTGGGGCAATTTTGTCAGCCCGACGATTTTCGGATTGTCGCAATCCGCGCAGATCATCATCTGGGTCCTGGTCGGCGGCCGCGGCACGCTGATCGGTCCGGTGGTCGGCTGCATCGGCATCCAATGGCTCAGCACCGCGCTTGGCGCCAACCAGCCGAGCGGCGGCTCGGACTGGTGGGCGAAGATCTTCGCCAACGCGCCCTTGATCCTCGGGATGATCCTGATCGCGTTC
>WNFC01007426.1_pt1 | contig 19844 bp, 12 predicted proteins | sample 5400541 | NCBI WGS metagenome assembly WNFC01 (sample SAMN13153342, study PRJNA577476) | soil metagenome | isolation source: 120 cm saprolite under Douglas fir tree site 2 hole 2 replicate 1 | place: USA:California | collected 2015-04-18 | reverse complement strand
TCCGGCGCGGCGTCCGCGGTGTCCGGGGACGCTCGGCCGCTGGCGGTGACGGCCGTTGTCTTCCCCGGCGATCGCCATGCGACACCGACGCCGATGCCGCCGCCGTGGGAAACGCGGGTGAACGTGTCGACGGTCTGGCGGACGCCGTCTTCCGCGACGCCGAAGTCCGCAGCGGCCAGATCCGTGACCGGACGATCCCCCTTGTCGCGCACGACCACGTCTACGAGGATCGCTGTCGTGGTGGACGTAAAGGATTGCGGGCTGCGCGCGGGCGCCGCCTGGCCGCCCAGGTCCGCGGCACACACACCGGCCACCATGAGTACGACGCCGACGCAGATGCAGCCTCTGATCACGGGATCCTCCTGCCGCTTCAGTCGATGATGCTCGCCATGGTCGATCGCGAGACCACGGCCGGTCCTTGTTTCACGACGACGTGCAACTCGTACAAGCCCGTGGCAATCTGGTCGAGCGGCAGCCGTCCAAGCTGCTGGATGCGGCCCGATGCGTCGGCTGCGTCAAGCGTGAGGGGCACCTGCGCGATCAGCGCGCCGTTCAGCAGGAGCTGCAGTGTCGCCTGAGGAGCCGGCCCGGCCTTGGACGGGTACACGCTGAAGTAGAAGCCCAGTTCCTTCGCCGCCTTGCTGACCGGATTTCCAAGGTTCGGGTAGAGCAGCAGGTCCTTGACCATGAGCGGATTGCCGGAACGTCGATCCTTCGCGTCTACCTTCTCGCCGCGCTTCACGAGCAGGAGACTGCTCATCTGCAGTTCACCGGCGCGCGCCGCCGGCACTTCCACGGTCGAGAGCCGCACGCTCGACTTTCCCGACGGTGCGTCGTAGACGACGGTCTCCATCGTATAGACACCGGGCGGCAGTTCCGGCTCGCGATAGAAGATCACTTCCCCCTGCTTGGCGCGCCCAACGTCGGCGATCGGGCCGTTCACCTCGTAGTGCTGGCTCACTTGCCTCGCAACCTTGGCGTTCGCATCGAGGAATCGCACGAGGATCGCGAAATCGGACGAGTATGTCTTGCCGTCGGCCGCGGCCTGGAACGTGAGAGGGGCGGTTTTCAGGTCCACGACGACGGGGACGAGCCCTGGACGGTCGGGTTCGGGGAAGAGCAGCGCGGCCGCCCTTACCGGAAAGGCGTTCGGCACGGGTTTACGTTCGAGTTCGCCGAGGGCCGGCGCCTCCCAGGCGTTGACCGCGCCGGTACCAGCGTCGCGCAGGGCAAAATAGCCTTTCCGAGCCGCCACGGTCACACCAGGCCGTTTGACCTTGACGTCGATCGTCCGGAAGCGCCCGTCGTAGGTATCTGTCGAAGAGAAGCCCGCCTGTGTCGTGCGCGAGGGTGCCCAGACCGAAATGCGGATCCTGGCGGAGCACGTCCTCGTTCTTCTCCATGTCCTTCGACGGCGGCGCGTCGCCGCTGGCGTGACTCAATACGCCGCCGCCGCCGCCTGCCGCCTGGTTCACCTGATCGCGCATTTTCCCCTGGTCGCTCTCCGCGCGGAGACCGGCGGCGTCCATGGCGTAAATGCTGACATTTGCCTGGTTGGCGGCCGCGATGACGCCGAGGAACAGCCGTTGCACGGCCGGAGGGATCGCGACACCTTCGGAAAAAAGAACAAGGCTCTTGCGCCCGGGGAGGCGTGCCATCGCGTTGACGATCGCGAACAGGCCGTTCGTTGTGGTGTACCCCTGCTGGTCGCGCTCCATGAGCTCGAAGCCCTGGATGATGTTCGATTGCATCTGACCGAGCAGGGCATCGCCCGCAGCAGTGCCCACCGACCCCCCCGCGCCGGCGGCCCCGGCGATCGCACTCGAGGCTGCCTGCGCCGCAACCGCCGCCGACTGATCTGCGTTGGCCCTCTGCTGCTGCTGCTCGGGACTGTTGAAACTGGACGATCCGCGGCTCGACATCCTGTCCAGCGCCTGACGCAGCACCGGTGCGTTGCGCGTGAACGGCGCATAGGGAGTCAGCGCCAGATCGACCCCGAAGATCCCGATGTAGCTTGGCGTCTCCGCCTGGGTTCCCAGATAACCTTTCGCCGCCCGCACTGCCAGCCGCCGCGCTTCGGGACTGAGGCGATCGAAGACCAACGCCGTGACGATGGGCACGCCGTTGACCACGGGTCCGGCCGTTGCGGCGGCTCCTGACGGTGCCGCCGCGGTGGGCGCGCGGAATCCCGTACCCTCGAGCACCGGCGTAAACGAGCCGATCGTCTGGGGCACGCCGTCTTCCGTCAGCTCGAAGTCCGACTGCGACAGATCGCGAACGGGCTGTCCGCGCTTGTCGCGCACGACGATATCCACCAGAACCGCACGAACCCCTTCGTGAATCACGCCGGGGGCCCGCTGCTGTGCTTGCTGTCGCGCCTCGCTCGAGGCGACGGCCGCCGCCAGCCAGAGGACAGTGCCCCACCGCACGCCGATGCGACGTTTCCCTATCACAGTCACCTTCCCCCTACCGACTGCGCGCCGCTCCGTTGCGTGCGCGCGATGCGATCCAGCCGTGTGAACTCGTTGCGCTCTCGCGTGGCGTCGTCCAGCCGTCCGGCTCGCTGGTACGCCCGGGCGAGCTGAAAGTGCAGGCCCGGGCTTTCGGGCGCGAGCCTGATCCCGGTCGTCAACTCCTTAATCGCCCCGTCGACGTCGCCGGTTTCCAGGAGCGCCTGCCCGAGGGCCTTATGGGCGGGGAAGGCGTTCGGCGCGGCGGCCAGGGCCTGTTGCGCCCACGGCAGGGCGGACGTCCCGTCGCCCCGCTTCAAGTACTCGAAGGCGATCTGCATCATCGACCACGCGTGCCCCGGTTGCACCTCGAGCTCCCGCTTGAATTCGTCGATGGCCTGGTCCGGCTGCTCCTGGAGCAGGAAGACGCCGTTGGCGTAGTGTACGTTTGGCGTTTCCGGGTAGCGCGACACAAGTGCTGCGAAGGCGGTTGCGGCGCCGGCGGTGTTGCGCGTCGCCATCAGGTAGCTCGCGCGTCCGGCCATCAGCACGCGCTCGCGCCGGTCCGGCGGCACTTCGATCGGCAGCATCGGCATGCGCAGCGTCGCGATGCCCATCGCCTCGATGATCCTGGGGTTGTCGTCCCCCTCGCTCGCGAACTCGCCAAGCGTCTCGAGGGCCTGCTCGTATTGCTCGATGCGCGTCATCAGGACCGCAGCGTGGTAACGTGCGACGCTGCCGAGATCCGGCGTGTCGCCGACGCCGAGGATGCGCGATTGCAAGAGATGCTGGAGCGCCCGGTCGTAGTCTTTGACACCGAACTCGCAGAGGCCCAGAAATGCGTAGGCGGCGCCGTTTTTCGGCGCGAGGCGCGTGACCGTCCGGAACGGCTCCCGGCATTCGTTGAACTTGTCGAGCGAGTAATAAGACGTCCCTTGATACCAGTAGCCCTCGACGTACTTCGGATTGAGCGTCACCGCTTTCTGGTACAGCGCGATCGCCTCTTCCCAGTGTTCCGCCCGCCGCGCCTCAGTCGCCGCGGCCACGAGTTTGTCGAACGCGGCGGCATTGGCGCCAGGCGCGGCCTTGGCCGGTGCCTTCGGCGGCGGGGCGGACTTCGGCGTCTGGGCGCCCAGCGTCACGCCCGCGAGCAACACGGCCAACACAAGTGGAGAGACGTTCATACCGTGGCTACGGCTGGCTCTTTCCCTTCTGCTTGGCCTGGAGCTCAGCGTTCAGGCGATCGATGATCGCGCGCTCCCGTTGCGCCTCGTCCTTGCGGCCCAGCCGGTTGTAGGCGGTCGCCAACTGCACGTGCGCCTCGAGGAGATCGGGCGCGTCTTTGAGGATCGCCTCGAGCATCGCGGCGGCTTCGGTGACGTGGCCGGTCTGGAGACGCAGGCTCGCGAGCAGCTTACGAGCCGTCAGGTCGTTCGGACGGATCGTGGTGGCGCGTTCCAGATAAGTGGAAGCTTCCGGGAATCGCTGGGCGGCTTTGCGCAGGTTGCCGAGCTGCAGGTTGGCCTCGAAGTCGTTCACGTTGACGTCGAGCTCCTCGTGAAACGCGCGCTCCGCGTCGGCCTGCTCGCCGAGCGCCAGCAGTGCGCGCCCATAGAGCGCGTGGACGGTAGGGAGCTTGGCGTTCAGCTGCACGGCCCGCACAAGCTCCGTCTTGGCGGCAGGATAGTCCTGCTGGCCGAGATGCGCCGTGCCCATCAGCAGATGGCCCTCCGCCAATTCTCCGGCGCCGAACACCCTGTCCACGTATCTCTGGCCGGCGGCGATGTCCCCGGTATGCAACAGGGCGGTGCCGAGCAGATATGCATATGAGAGGTCCGCGCCAAACATCGGTTCGCGAGGCGTCAGGAGCGCCACCAACTCCTGATCCTGGCCGGTCTGCAGATAGCAGTCGGCCAGCACGAGGTACGCCGCTCTTGCGTCGGGGTCGGACGAGACCACGCGCTTGAGCTGCGGGATGGCTTGGTTGGGGCGGGCCGATTTGTAGTACGCCAGCGCGAGATTCATCCGCACCGCGGTGTTGCCCGGATCCGGCTTCAGCGCCGCTTCATACTGCCGGATCCCGTCGTCGTACTGGCCGAGTCGGACATAGGCCGCCCCGAGGTTGGAGAGGGCGTCGGCCCGCTCAGGATTGATCGCCAACGCCGCCTTGTAGGTGTCGATGGCGCCGAGGAGGTCGCCGGCCTGCTGCAGCGCCATCGCGCGATCGAAGAGGCGTGCAAAGTCCGGCGCATTCTGCGCCTGCGCCGGCGTCGCTGTCAGGATCAGGAGAAGAGGAAGGATCGAGAACCGCGCCATGGGTGTATTGCTTCGTGGCTGAGGATTCTTTCATTGTACGGCAGCCACGGGTTCGCGGCCGACAAAAGAACGGGGAGAGCACTTGAGCTCTCCCCGTGGCGTATCCGGTTCCGGCCGCCGCCGGATTGTTGTGCGCGCTCCTCTTAGAAGTAGTACTTCAGGACGAACTCGATCACGCGGTGGCCGCGCTTCAGGTTGATCTTCCCGAAGTTGTCTTTCGTCTGCTGCGTGAAGTCGAACCCGCCCGTCGGATCGCAGACGTTGGTGGCGAACCCGCCGGCGCCGTTCGGCACGCTCGCAACGCGTACTCTGCAGGTCGTGTCGAGGAGCAGGTTGATGTCGTTCTGCTGGTTCGTATTGGCAAACGCCTGGTTGAACAGGTTGAAGAAGCCCACCCGGAACTGCAGCTTCTGATCACCGACGGTCTTGAAGTTCTTGAACAGGGTGATGTCGTGGTTCACCCGCGTCGGCGTCCGGATGTTGTATGGCGGCACCAGGTCGCCGTTCTTGCCGAACGCCGGCACGGCGATGCAGTTGATGTCGAGGATCTTCGACCCGACCGCCGTATTATTGAGGCGCGGGTCGCAGGTGTATGAGGGTGCCAGCGCGTTGCCGGCACCGTTGCTCGGTCCGACGACGTCCGCGCTCCCGAAGTAGGCGGCCGCGATGCCGCGACCGGACGCGTCGCCGGCAAAGCTGAGCCGGACAGGAATCCCGCTGGCCAGCGAGGAGATACCCGACACCTGCCAGCCGTTCAGAAGCTCACGGACGATCGGAGTGTCCATCGACCCGCGCGCGCCGTCTGGCAGGAACGCGTTCCATGACACGTTCAGGACGTGGGTGCGGTCCTCGTTCAGCACACCATAGGTGCGCTTTGGATCGTAGGGATCGATGGAGGAGTATTCGCCTCCGAGCGTCCCGCGGCTGCGGCCGAGCGTGTAGGCCACGAAGTATTGCAGCCGGGCCCCCGTCTGCCGGCTCAACGTCACCTGCATCGAGTCGTAATTCGAGAGACCGCGGTAGTCGTAGTTGGTGATGCCGTTCAGGGAGTTGTATTTTCTGAACGACGCGAGGTTGTCGCCGACGCTGGCGACCGCGACACGGTTGATTGGCACGGACAGGTCCACGCCGTTGAACGTGCCGGTGCTGAGCGCGCCGAAGGGCATGACGTTGCCGTTGCTGCGGCTCACCAGGTCGCGGCCGCGCGTGCCGACGTAACTGGCTTCCACCACCTGGTTGAAGGGAATCCGTCGCGCGTACGAGACGCTGAAGCTGTGCGTCTTCGGCCACGTGGACGAGCTCTTGGTCGGCGTATTGATGCCGATGCTGCCAACGCGGTTGGCCAGCGTCGCCTCGCGCGCCGTGTCATAGGTGAGGCCGAGGCCGTTGCCGTAGCCGCCGCCCGCCCACAGGTCGGTGCTGACGTTGTACGCGTTCGGCGCCAGCCGCAGCGTGTTGTCGTACTCCACGTTCCCCATGTTGCGGTTGTAGAAGATCCCATAGCCGCCGCGAAGGACGTTGTTGCTCTCGCCGTCGATGTTCCACGCCACGTTGACGCGCGGCAGCGCGAACGGCGAGCGATTCGGCAGCACGCCCGCCGGCGCGCACCCATTGGCGACGTAACACACGCCGTTCACCTTCTGGAAGGTGCCCGGGTCAAGGAACGATCCCTTGGTGCCGTCGTACAGCGCCGGATCAAAGTAGCCGCCGAGGCCACTCAGCTCCCGGTTGTTCGTCCAGGATCCGAACCGCGCTCCGTATTCGACAGTGACATTGGATCGGACCTTCCAGCTGTCCTGCGCGAAGGCATCGACGTCCCAGTAGCGGAACCGTCCGAAGGGCTCACCCGGCGACGGGTTGCCGTGCGCCGCCGTCCCCTGCTGCAGCAAGCCGATGCGGCCGACCAGCATGTCGGCGGCGGAATTGCCCGTGCCGGTTCCGTTGTCGGTGCCGAACCAGAGCTGGCCCGCCTCGTTGTTCTGGAAGTTCTGCTGCTTCTGGCCGCGCTCGACGGCGACGCCGAACTTCATCCCGTGCGTGCCGAGCAGCTTCGTGACCTTGTCGCTGAATTGAAGGGCATCGTTGTGCGCATACACGTCGTTTGCGGCCGCCCACAGATTGCCGACCTGGCCGCTGCCGCCCCAGCCGTGAATGATGTCGGTCGGCAAGTACGGGCTCGTCGTTCCGGCGGGGAAGATTCCATTGAACGTGACGCCGCCGGCGCCCTGCTTAATCACGCTCGGATCCTTGAAATGATTGTCGAGCTGCAGGCGGCTGTAGCTGACCAGCGCCTCGTTCGTCATCGACGGGCTCAGCACCGAGACGACATTGCCGGCGAAAGACTTGCCGGAGTGCTGGCCGATGTTCGGCGACGGCAGCGCGACGTCGGACGGGCCCCACCAGACGCCCCGCGGATTCTCCGCGTATTCCCCCTCGCGCGCGACGCGCACGTAAGCCTTCGTCGAGTTGCTGATGTTCCAATCGAACCGCGCCTTGAAGTCCGTGCGGTTGGTCGGCTCGAGACGGCTGTATACGTAGTTGTAGAGGTTGTTCGGATCGCTGAGGTTTGGCAGCGGATACAGGCTCGCCAGGTACTTCCCGAGCGGCGTGATGTAGGGGCGCATGTCGTTGTTCGGCGCCGGCCCGCCGGCGCCGTCGAATCCCTGGGGGATCTTCAGCTGTGGCGTGCTGTTCAGGTTCGACCCGCGGTTGGCCAGCAGCTCGCTGAAGTCGCCGTTCCGCATCGCCTGCGTGTAGGTCCGCGAGAAGCGCGATCCCGAGTCAACCTGCTGCCGCTGACCTTCAAATGCCGCGAAGAAGAACAGCTTGTCGCGGTTCTTCGTATAGCTGTCGCCGAAGCTGATCGGGCCGCCGATGTTGCCCCCCGGATACTGATACTTGCTCTTCGGCTTCGGTGTGCCCGCGATGCTGTTCGACCGATCGTTGGCGGCGAACCGGCTGTCGCGCACGTAGTCGTACACCTCGCCGTGGAACTTCGACGTCCCCGACTTCGTGACGCCGCTGGACGCCGCCGTTGCTGCCGATGTCGATCAGCGATGAGCCGTCGAGCGTCACGGTATTGCCCGATGACCGGATCCCATTCACGGTGTAGCCTTGGGTGTCGTTGCCGCCGCTGCCGAAGCCCACCGACTCGCCCACGTTGAAATTGGTGACGACGCCAGGCAGGATGCGCATCAGCTCGAGCGAGCTGCGCCCGATGACCGACAGGTTGTCGATCTGTTTCGCGTTCAGCACGCCTTCGCGCGCGCCGGTCTCGGTCTGGATGACCTCGGTCTGCGCGGTGACCGTGACGGTCTCGGTCTGCCGGCCGACGTCGAGACGCACGTCGATGCCGCGCGTGTCGCTGGCGCCCAGCAGCACCGCCTTCCGTTCGTAGGTTTTGAACCCCGCCAGTTCAACCTTGAGATCATAGACGGCGGGAAACACACCTGCGAAGAGGTACTGGCCCCGGTCGTCGCTGACCGTGGACTGGATCGCCTTCGTCCCGGTGTTCGTGAGCGTCACCGTTGCGCCCGGCAGCACGCCACCGGTCGAGTCCTGCACGTTGCCCCGGAGCGTAGCCGTTGTCGACCCCTGTCCGGCCGCCGTGCCGCTGTTCAACGCGATCATCAACATCACGGCGAGGGCCCAGCCCCACGCCGTACCGACCTGAACCGTCCGTAATCGCACCATTAACTCTCCTCCGCCGTACGCCCTGGTGGCCAGTGGCCGCCGGAGCATGCGCCTCCCAGCCGGCTGACTAATGCTGCGCATAACTTGAACGCATTACCGACGGCGAAGCCTACGCTCAAGATCAGCCAGAGTCAATTGCCTGAAGGGGGGGCTTGGCCGATATATCTAACGATATATATGGAGGTTAGCCGTCCAGCTGGACGATTCCGCGCTGGAGCGCAACCGTGACGGCCTCGGTTCGGTCGTCCGCCCCAAGCTTGCTGAGGATGCTGCTCACGTGCAGTTTGACGGTACCTTCGGTGATCTCGAGCGCGCTGGCGATCTCGCGGTTCCGCCGGCCGGTCACGAGCAGCCGCAGCACCTCGATTTCGCGCGCCGAGAGCTGCGAACGCGCCACACGGTCGGCCAGCCGCGCCGCGACTTCGGGGGGGATGTGCCGCTGCCCGGCGGCCGCCTTCCGGATGGCGGTAATCAATTCGTCGCGCTGCACCGACTTCACCAGGTACGCCATCGCTCCCGCCTGGAGCGCCCCGTAGACCTCTTCATCGCAGACGTAGGTGGAGAGCATGACGAAGCGCGCGTCCGGGAATTCGCTTCGGATCGCGTGGATGGTTTCCGCGCCGCTCATCCCGGGCAGGCGGAGGTCCATCAGGGTTACGTCGGGCCGATGGGTGCGAAACAACGCCTGCGCCTGCTCGCCCGAGGATGCTTCGGCGCACACCGCCATGTCGGGCTCGACCGCGATGACGCTGGCCAGACCCATGCGGACCAGGTAGTGGTCGTCGACGAGCATGACTTTCAAGGCAGCGGTCATGAGCTCGCAGCCTCCGCGAACGCGCCCGTTCGCGACGGACGGCGGGCCGGCACCGTGACCGACAGGCACGTTCCTTTCCCAGGCGTGCTGGTGATCGACAGCACGCCTCCGAGCTTGTCCACCCGCTCGCGAATTCCCTGCAGGCCGAAGTGGCGGCTGGAGAGATCCTCCGCGGCCTGGCCCATCCCGCAGCCATCATCGCGCACGATCAGCGTGATGCCGTCCGCCTGGAAGCGAAGCACGATCTCAATGTGTCCGGCGCCGGCGTGCTTCAGCGCGTTGGTGAGCGCCTCGAGGCCGATCCGGAGCAGGTGGTGCTCGTGGGAGGCGTCCAGGCGGAGCACCGAACCCTCGACGCGCACCTGCGCCGAGGCGCGGGTGCCCAACGTCATCTGGCGCGCGAGATCCGACAGCGCCCCCGCCAGGTCGCGGCTCTCGAGCGCCTGCGACCGGAGATCCATGACCGATCGCCGCGTCTCTTCGAGGCTGTAGCGCAGCATCTGCCGCGCGACATCGAGCGACTGCTGCGCCTGTGCCGGCGAGGTCTGCAGCGTCGCACCCACGGCCTCGAGCTGAAGCGCGATGCCCGACAGCCCCTGCTCGAGCGTATCGTGCAGCTCGCGCCCGACGCGCGTCCGCTCGGTCAGCACGGCCTGATACTGCTGCCGCTTCCGCCGTCCGTTCGCCCTGGACCAGATGATGACCACGCCGACGCTCAGCCCAAGGATCGCCAGCATCACGCCGGTGTGCCCCATGGTCCACCATGGCGCCGCCGAGAGAAGAACGAGATCGCCGGGCGACCGCAAGAGCAGCCGGAACGAAGGGGCTGGTCCGACCTGGTACGAGTAGACGCCAGTTACCGCGACGAGACTGCCGGAACGAATCTGATCGAGCGCGCTGGTCGCCGTGCCCTCGAGATCCGCGTCGAAGACCGTTTCGCCGACCTTCAGCACGAACGTGCGCGCCGTCGGATTGGTCAGCACGCTCAGCAGGAGCCCTTCCATCCGCACGAGCGTCGCGTCGTTGTCGGGCGCGAGGACGTTGGCGGCCGCCACGCGCACCGGCGTCGGCTGGGGTCCCTGCCCGGCGAGCCTCACGAGCGCGTTCGTCAGGATCGGCTTGCCCGGTGTCACCTCGGGGAAACCGGCGACGTCGACGACGGCTCCGGCGCGAACCGGCTGCGCCTGTTCGGTCTCGATGCGCGCGCCGCCCGTGCCGTCGTCGACGTAGAGCACGCTGCGAACGTAGCGGAATCGCGCGGTACTCGTGAAGTCGCGGACCTCGACGGGACGCCCCGGGGCGTACCCGGTAACGACGCCGCGGAGGCGGATCCGGCGGTTCACTTCTCCGGCCGTGGAATAGTTGTACAGGCTGCCGATGGACCGTGTGGGGAGCCCGTACGGGTCGGGCGGCGCTTCCAGGACCGTGATGTCGCCGATGCGCCCTACGAAGAGCGACACGCCGCGCAGCTGCTCGGTCGACCCGAACAGCGTCCCGACGTTGCCGCGCAGCCGTACGCGCGCGTCGATGAAGCGATGCAGGTCGTCGGGGGCGTAGTCCCAGAACGTCGCGCGCACCACGCCCTCCTCGTACGCCACGTCCGCGAACAAGGTGTGCATCTGCGGATCGGACGACAGCCAGGTCCGCTGGATGACGCCGTCAATCTCGACGTAATCGCAGTCGTGGCGCCCGGTCAGCATCGCGGAGAAGGGAATCTGCTTGGGCCGCGGCAGCAGCGACCGGCCCAGCCGATGGACAGTCAAGGGGCGGATGTTCGGCGCAAAGCCGCCGCGCTCCGTTCGTCCCTCGATCTCGACCAGGTCGCCCCGCTGCAGGTCGGGCCACGATCGCACGGAAGCGACCACGCTGGGGGGAAAAACGAACTGGCCCAGCTCGCCGTCATGGATGATCAGCGAGGCGTGATCGCGCTCGTCGACGTGGGTCACGGTCGCGCGGACGCGCACCGGATAGCCCCGCGCCGCCTCGTCCTGCGAGAGGGAGCGGATGGCCTTGACGGTCGCGAGCACCGGCAGCCGCGGCCCTGCCGGAGGCTGCGCGCCGGCCCGGAGAGGTGTGAGCCCGCCGGCCGAGCCAGCCAACAGGATTACCAGTGCGCCGAGCCGCGAATGCCGGACACGCACAATGGGGGCATACTACCGTAACCTCTTCCCATTATTGAAACCGGGATTGGAAGTTCAGTAAGCTCGGGCGCTACATGCCAAGGGACCCTGCCGATCGTCGCGTCTGGCTGACGGCAGCGATCGCGCTGCTCCTCATCAACACCGCGTACCTTGCGGCGGCCGCCTCTCCAACGATCTTCTACTTCTCCAACGTCGTCCTGCACATCGGCCTGGGCCTGGTCATGGCCTTCGTCCTGGCACGAGCCTATTACCGGCGGCGAGACCAGATCCCGCCGCTGCTGCAGGTCTTCGTCCTGCTGCTCGCCGCCGGGACGCTGGCGGGCGCCGCCATTGTCGTCGTGGGGGCCTATGGCGGCCACCGCTGGCTGCGTCCCGCGCACATTGCGCTGTCGCTCGCCGGGGCCGCGCCGCTTCTCGTTTACGCGGCGGCCCGTATCCGGGGACGACTCACCGCCGCGCGGCGGCTGGCCTTCGCGGTCATGTGCGTGATCGTCGGCGCGGCCTCGGCCGCCGCGGTCGTGGCGGCGGCGCAATACGGCGAATCGCGCCGCGCCCGCTACCGCATCGTCAATCCCCTCACGCCGCCGCTGAGCATGGAGCAGGAAGGGGCCGGTCCGCGCAGTCCCTTTTTTCCCTCGTCGTCCGATACGAACGTCCACCGGACGATTCCGGCGAACTTCTTCATGACGAGTCAAAGCTGCGAGCGCTGCCACTCGGAGATCTATAACGAGTGGAAATCGTCGGTGCATCACTTCTCATCGTTCAACAACCAGTGGTACCGCAAGTCGATTGAGTACATGCAGGACACGGTCGGCACACGGCCGTCGAAGTGGTGCGCCGGCTGCCACGATCACGCGGTGTTTTTCAACGGCCGGTTCGACCGGCCGATCCGGGAGCAGATCAACACGCCCGAGGCGCAGGCGGGTCTGGCCTGTACCTCGTGCCACGCGATCACGCACGTGCGGAGCACGATGGGGCAGGGGGACTTCGAGATCGAGTATCCGCCGCTGCACGATCTCGCCGCCAGCGACAACCCCGTGCTCAGGGTGATGCACGATCGTCTGACCTACATCGATCCGCAGCCGCACCGCGAGACGTTCCTCAAGCCGTTCCACCGGGATCAGACCGCCGACTTCTGCTCGAGCTGCCACAAGGTGCACCTGGACGTGCCCGTCAACAGCTACCGGTGGTTCCGCGGATTCAACGACTACGACAACTGGCAGGCGTCGGGCGTCTCGGGCGAGGGCGCACGGTCGTTCTACTATCCGAAAACGCCACAGACCTGCGCGGCGTGCCACATGCCGATGGTCCGCTCGACCGATCCGGCGGCGCGCGACGGCGTCGTCCATTCGCACCGCTTCGCGGCGGCGAACACAGCAGTACCGTACGTGAACGGTGACCAGGCGCAGCTGCAGGCGGTGCAGAACTTCCTTCGCGCCGGCGCCGTCACGGTCGACGTCTTCGGCGTCGTCAGGGGCGAGGAGTCCGCCGCTTCCTCATCGGCACCGGCGACGAAAGCACCGGCGGAGCCGCGGCTGGCGAGCACGTTCGCCGTCGGCGAGGAGTCCATGAATTTCGGGGCCGCGCAGAACGTCAACGCGCCGCCGGTCGAGGTGATCGCGCCGGTCGATCGGGTAGCGGTCTCAGTCCGGCGCGGCGACTCGCTGCGCGTCGAAGTCGTCGTCCGCACGCGCAAGGTCGGTCACTTCTTTCCCGGCGGCACCGTCGACGCGTTCGACGTGTGGGTGGAGCTCGAGGCGCACGACGAGAACGGGCGTACGCTCTTCCACAGCGGCGCCGTCGCCGACGAGGGGAAGGGACCGGTCGATCCGGGCGCTCATTTTTACCGCAGCCTGCTCCTGGACGAGCACGGCAACCCGATCAACAAGCGCAATGCCTGGAGCGCCCGCTCGGTCGCCTACGTCCGGCTCATTCCGCCCGGCGCAGCCGATACGATCCACTATCGCCTCAAGGTTCCGGACGAGGCCGGATCGAAAATCTATCTGACCGCGAAGGTGAACTATCGCAAGTTCGCCTGGTGGAACACGCAGTGGGCGTTCGCCGGCGTCAGGGATCCGTCCGACCCACATCCCCTGGTGACACCGTCCTACGACGACGGGCGATGGCTGTTCACGGGAAGCACGGCGAACGTGTCGGGCGGCATCAAGGCGATCCCGGACATTCCGATCACCGTGATGGCAGAAGCGCACGCGTCACTCGGCGTGCTGCCGCGCCGCGCGGCGCTGCCGGCGGCGAAGCCGGTGATGTCGGCGGAGGTTCGTGAGCGCTGGAACGATTACGGCATCGGCCTGCTCCTCCAGGGGGACATCAAGAACGCCGAGGCGACGTTCCTCAAAGTCACGGAGATGGATCCGCCGTACGCCGACGGCTGGGTCAACGTCGCGCGGGCGCGAATCCAGGAAGGGAACATGGCGGAGGCCGAGCCGGTGCTGCGCGCGGCGCTGCAGCGGGATCCACAGCTCGCGAAGACCCATTTCTTCCTCGGCACCGCGCTGAAGTCGCTCGGCCGGTACGACGAAGCGATCGAACACCTGCGGCAGGCGTCGGCGTCCTATCCGCGCGATCGCGTGGTCCTCAACCAGCTGGGGCGGGTCCTGTTCCTGCAGCGACGGTTCCAGGACGCGGTCGCCGCGTTCCAGAAGGTCCTGGCGATCGATCCCGAGGACCTGCAGGCGCACTACAACCTGATGCTGTGCCAGCAGGGGCTCGGCGACGCGGCGGCGGCGGCGCGCGAGCAACAGCTGTATCTCCGGTTCAAGGCCGACGAGGCGTCGCAGACGATCACCGGACAGTACCGGCAGCTTCATCCCGACGACAACAACGAGCGGCAGCAAATCCACGAGCACGGGCACCGATGATGTCCATTCTGTTTTCGACGCCGGCGCGGCTCGCCGCCGCGGGCGCGCTCGTCTGGGCGCTCGCGGCCCCGCCGAGCTTCGTCACCTTCACCGATGTCACCGCGGCGGCCGGGATCAAGTTCCGCCACAACAGCGGCGCCTTCGGCAAGAAATACCTGCCGGAAACGCTCGGCTCCGGCGCGGCGTTTCTCGACGTGGACAACGACGGCTGGCAGGACATCCTGTTCGTGAATTCGCGTAACTGGCCGTCCCATCCCGGTGCCAAGACGTATCCCGCGCTTTACCGGAACAATCAGAACGGGACGTTCACCGACGTGACGCTGCAGGCAGGTCTTGCCGTCGAGATGTACGGTATGGGGGTCGCGGCCGCGGACTATGACAACGACGGGAATGTGGACGTGTATATCACCGGCCTCGGCCGGAACTATCTGTTCCGCGGGCTGGGAGGCGGCCGGTTCGCCGACGTCACCGCGACGGCGGGCGTCGCCAGCGCCGGCTTCTCGACGGGGGCCGTCTGGTTCGACTACGACCACGACGGCCGGCTGGATCTGTTCGTTGCCCACTACGTGGACTGGACCGCCGAGCACGATCTGTTCTGCTCGCTCGACGGGAAGACGAAGTCCTATTGCACGCCGGAATCGTACCAAGGGCGGAGTCCCACGCTGTACCACAACCGCGGCGACGGCACCTTCGAGGACGTGACGAAAAAGGCGGGCCTCTACGACCCGACGTCGAAGGCGCTTGGGGTCGCGGTGCTGGACTACGACGAAGACGGCTGGCCCGATCTGGTCGTGACCAACGATACGCAGCCGAACCGGCTGTACCGGAACCAGCGCAATGGAACGTTCGTCGACGCCGGGATGACCGCCGGGATCGCCTTCAACGAGGCCGGCGTGGCGCGCGCCGGCATGGGCGTCGACGCCGCCGATTTCGACGGCTCCGGCCACGACGGCATCGTGATCGGCAATTTCTCGAACGAGATGATGACGTTGTATGCGAACGACGGCAAGGGCCTCTTCATCGACGAGGCGCCAACGTCGACGATCGGGAAGGCGTCGCTGTTGACGCTGACGTTCGGCTGTTTCTTCTTCGACGCAGATCTCGACGGGCGGCTCGACATCTTCGCGGCCAACGGCCACGTGGCCGACGACATCAACCGCGTGCAGCCGAAGGTCACCTATGCGGAGCCGGCGCATCTGTTCAGAAACCTCGGCTCCCGGAGATTCGAGGCGGTGACGGCGAAAGCGGGCCCGGCGCTGCTCGCGCCGGTCGTCGCGCGCGGCGCCGCCTATGGCGACTTCGACAACGACGGCGATCTGGATCTCCTCATCACCACGAACAACGGGCCGGCGCGTCTGCTCCGCAACGACGGCGGCAACCGCAACCATATGCTGCGCGTCCGCACGATCGGGACGACGTCGAACCGGGACGGAATCGGCGCGAAGGTCACGGTCACGGTCAGCAAAGGCGTCGTGCGGCGGGCGACGGTCAAGACCGGCTCGAGCTACCTTTCACAGAGCGAGCTGCCGCTGACGTTCGGCTTGGGCGCCGCAACCGGCGTCGCGTCGATCGAAGTGACGTGGCCGAGCGGCCGCGTCGACAAGGTGCCGGCGACGGCCGCGGATCAGATGCTGACGATCCAGGAAGGCAAGGGGGTCATCGCGAAGAAGCCCATCCGGCGTACGCCATGATCCGCCCGACGGTGTGGCTACTGGCGGCGGTCGCGCTGCTCGCGGCGTCGCTGCAGCGTGCTCCGGCGGCAGGGTCGAGCCGCCAATCCGCCGCGAGCCGGTCGCGCGACCGCCTGGAGGAGGCGTACCGCGCGAGCAATCTCGGCGTTGCCAGATTGGAGCAGTTCGATTTCGACGCGGCCGCCCGGTCGTTCCGGGAGGCGCTCAAGATCGAGCCGTCGCTCGGGCCGGCACGGTTGAATCTCGCGATCGCGCTGCTCTATGGCGGGCACCTCGACGCCGCGCGGACGGAAGCCGACGCCGCGGCCGCGGCTCTGCCCGATGCGCCGCAGCCGCCGTACGTCCTCGGACTCGTCGCCAAGACCCAGAATCGGCCGGAGGATGCGATTGCCGCCTTCAGGCGCGTGCTGCGCGTGGATCCCGCCGACGCCGCGACGAAGGTGAACCTCGCGCAACTGTATCTGCAGCAACGCGACGCCGCCCAGGCGGTCACGCTCTTCAAGGAGGCGCTCGACGCCGAGCCGTACAACGTCACCGCCGCGTACGGACTGGCGACGGCCCTGCTGCGCGCGGGACAGGCCGAGACCGGACGCGCGGCGATGCAGCGCTTTCAGTCGTTGCGCGACAGCGCGTACGGCGTGACCTACGCGCAGAATTACCTGCAGCAGGGACGCTACGCCGAGGCGATTGTCTCGACCGGCGCGGAGCCCGGCCTGGTGGACGAGCGCGTGCCGCAGGTGGTGTTTTCCGACGCCACGCCTGACGTACTCCGCGGCTCGACCGTCGGATTTACGCTGGCCGACGTGAACGGCGACGGCACTCTCGATCTGCTCGCCGTTACGCCGGACGGTCTCCGGCTGTACCGGAACACCGGCGGGCGGTTCACGGACGTGACGGCCGCCACGGCGCTGGACCGGCCGCTGCCAGGAACCGGCGTCGCGGCCGTGTGGGGCGACTACGACAACGACGGCAAGGCCGATCTGTTTCTGCTGCGCGCCGGCGGCAACCGCCTGCTGCACCAGCGCGGCGACGGCACGTTCGAGGACGTCACCGCTTCGGCAGGCATTCCGCCGCCCACGGGGCAGTCGCGGTCCGCGGCGTTCGTGGACGTCGATCACGACGGCGACCTCGACATCGTCATCGGCGGCTGGGGCGCGTCGAATCAGCTGCTGCGCAACAACGGCAACGGTACGTTCACTGAGATCGCGGCGGATGCGGGCGTGCTTGGCAGCGCAACCCGTGCGCTGGCGATCGTCCCAACCGATTTCGACAACCGGCGGGACATCGATCTCCTGGTGGTCCATCAGGATGGTCCACCCTCGCTGTTCCAAAACATGCGCGACGGCTCCTTCCGCGATGCGGCCGCGCGCTCGGGCCTTCAGACGCCTGGAGCCTCGACCGCGGTCGCCGCCGGAGATATCAACAAGGACGGCTTCACCGATTTCTTTTTCGGCCGCGCCGGCAAACCGGGCGTTTTCGCGCTCAGCGACGGACATGGCGGCTTCACGACCGAGGAGGGACCGGCGGAATCCGCCGACGCCGCAGCGGCGCAACTTTTCGACTACGACAACGACGGTCTGCTCGATCTCCTCGTGTCCGGCGCGCGCGGAACGCGGCTGTTTCGGAATGCCGGGAAGCGGTGGATCGACGTAACGCGCGAGAGCGGCGTCGGCGCCTTGTCCGGTACCGGCGCGGAGTCGGTGCGCGGGCTGGCCGTCGGCGATCTCGACGGCGACGGCGACAGCGACGTCGTGGCGCTGACCGCCGGTGGGGCGCTGCGCGTCTGGCGGAACGACGGCGGCAGCCGCCAGCGGTCAGTGCGGGTGACGCTGGCAGCGCGCGTCAGCAACCGCAGCGGCCTTGGTGCGAAGGTCGAGATGCGGGCGGGAAGCCTCCGGCAGAAGCTCGAGACCTCGTCGGCGACGCCGGCGGTGGCGCCCGCGGATCTCCTCTTCGGCCTTGGCGCCCGCGCCGCGGCCGACATCGTCCGCGTACTGTGGCCGTCGGGCATCCTCCAGACGGAGATCGCCCAGGCCGGAGCGGCCGTGCCGATGACGATCACGGAGCTCGATCGCAAACCTTCGTCCTGTCCGTTCCTGTTCACGTGGAACGGCGCGCGCTTCGAGTTCGTGACCGATTTCCTGGGCGGCGGCGAGATGGGCGACTGGGTGACTCCCGGGGTCTGGAACGTACCGGATCCCGACGAATACGTGCGGATCAGAGGCGATCAGCTGCAGCCGCGCGACGGGCGGTACGAGTTGCGCATTACCAACGAGCTCGAGGAGGCGATGTTCCTCGACCGGGTGCAGCTTGTGGCGATCGATCATCCTGACAACGTCGAGGTATATCCGAACGAAGGGCTTCGCGATCCTCCGAGACCCGCATTTCGTTTGTATGCCACGCGCGCGGCCCACCCGCCGCTCGGGGCCGTCGACGGCCACGGCCACGACGTGCTGGCGCAGATTACGTCCGTCGATCGGCGGTATCCCGACGACTTCCGGCTGCTGCCGATCCGCGGCTACGCGGAGGAGCACACGCTGACGCTCGATCTCGGGCCGGACTCGGATCGCGCGCGGCTCCTGCTCACCGGCTGGACCGACTACGCGTACTCCACCGACAACGTGGCGGCGCAGCAGGCCGGACTGGCGATGCGGGCGCCGGCGCTGCAGGTCAGGGATCGATCCGGCGCGTGGCAGACGGTCATAAAGGACCTGGGATTTCCGGTCGGCCGGCCGCAGACCGTCCCCGTGGATCTGACCGGCCGGTTCATCGGGCCGTCGCGCGAGGTCCGCATCGTGACGAACATGCGGATCTACTGGGATCAGATTCTCGTCGACACCCATCCCGCCGCGCACCCGACACGGATCACCAGGTTGAATCCCATCGACGCGACGCTCGGGTGGCGCGGGTTTTCCGCGGAAACCTCGCCGGACGGCCGCGCGCCCTATGGCTACGAGTACGCGCGCGTGTCCGCCGCATCTCCGTGGAAGCAGCCTGCGGGTACTTACACCCGATACGGCGACGTTCGTCCTCTGCTCCGGCGGAGCGACGACATGTTCGCGATCGCGGGACCGGGCGACGAGATCGCGGTGTCGTTCGACGCGACGGCGCTGCCACCGGTGGCGCGCGGATGGCGGAGGACGTTTCTTCTGTACGCCGACGGGTTCAGCAAGGAGATGAACATCCGCTCGGCGACGCCGGATGCGATCGCGCCGCTGCCGTTCCACGGAATGCGGCGCTATCCGTACGGCCGCGGCGAGCACTATCCGCTGACGCGGGCGCGCGCGGCCTACCTGGCCCACTACAATACGCGAGTGGTTGCCTCGCCCGTCCCTTCGCTGGAGCTGAGCGCAGCCACGGCCGCACCACGCCGATGACCATCCGGTACTCGGCCGCCGCTTGCCAGACCGATTTGCCAAACCCGCTGGACCGCCGGCAGATGAGCGCGAGCACCGATCGCATGCTGGCGATGATCGACGCGGCGGTGGCCGGCGCGGCGCCGTTCCTTCCCGTCAGGCTCGTCGTGTTTCCCGAATTCGCGCATGCCGCGCCGGTCTTTCCCACGGTCGCCGAGCTGAGAGACAAGCTTGCCGTTCCGGTGCCGAACGAGCACACCGAGCGGCTGCACGCGAAAGCGCGCGAGCACGGCATCTACATCCAGAGCGGGTCAATGATCGAGATCGATCCGCGCTGGCCCGGCGCGGTCTTCAACACGACATGCCTGATCGGCCCGGAAGGGATTCTCTCCAAGTATCGCAAGGTCAATCCGTGGATCCCTTACGAGGTCCACGCCAGCCCGCACGATCTCGAAGGCTATGACGAGCCGCTGTTTCCGGTCGCCGACACGCCGATCGGCCGTA